>ERZ1699244.297-NODE-297-length-21090-cov-3.961170_pt1 | contig 21090 bp, 17 predicted proteins | sample MGYA00581534_ERZ1699244 | MGnify/ENA primary metagenome ERZ1699244 (study PRJEB42319, sample SAMD00040331) | human oral metagenome | material: saliva | host: Homo sapiens | study: EMG produced TPA metagenomics assembly of PRJDB4115 data set (Metgenomic analysis of...
ACAATAGGTAAAAGGTCTGTGTTCACACACCACAGACCAAACGTTACACACACTATACTCCCTTTAAAAGACCTTGGATCGTTGAATCCAAGGTCTTTTTTGTGTAACAACGAAACAGTATCTAGAAACAAAAAGACCTCCCATCGGGAGGTCTTATGTATAAGTTTTATAGGTTTGATAGTTCTTTGTTCTATTTCTTAAGCGAGGTCTAGCTTAAGGATGTCATTTGTGTGTTCTAAAAGTTAGTTCTATAGTTTCCCAATGAGATTTGAGAGATTATGCTTTATCTAAAGCTTGAGCCAAGTCTTCGATAATATCGTCGATATTTTCAAGGCCGATGGACAAACGGATCATATCTGGTGTTACACCAGCAGATTTTTGTTGTTCTTCGTTAAGTTGTGCATGTGTTGTAGACGCAGGGTGAATAACAAGAGATTTAGCATCTGCTACGTTAGCCAAGTTGGAGAAGATTTCCAAAGAATCAACAAGTTTAATACCTGCTTCTTTTCCGCCTTTTACGCCAAATGTGAATACAGCACCAACACCTTTAGAGAAGTATTTATCAGCCAAAGCTTTGTATTTGCTGTCTTCTAATTCTGGATAGCTTACCCATGCCACTTTAGGATGTTTAGTCAAGAAGTCTACTACTTTACGAGTATTTTCAACGTGACGTTCTACGCGCAAGGACAATGTTTCAATGCCTTGCAAGATTTGCCAAGATGCAAGTGGAGTAATGCATGCGCCAGTATCACGAAGCAATTGAGCGCGGATTTTTACAGTGAATGGAATTGGCAAATCACCATATACTAAACCATTGTAGTGTTCATCACCTTCGGAGAAGCCAGGGTATTTGCCAGAACCTTTATAATCGAATTTACCAGATTCTACTACTACACCAGCCAATGTTGTACCATGACCACCAAGGTATTTAGTAGCAGAGTGAACAACTACGTCAGCACCATGTTCTAATGGACGGAACAAGTATGGAGATGCAAATGTGTTATCTACGATCAAGATAATGTTGTGTTTATGTGCAATATCAGCTACTGCTTGTACGTCGATAAGGTTGATACCTGGGTTACCGATAGACTCGATGTAAACAGCTTTTGTATTTTCATCGATAGCTGCTTCAAATTCTTCTAAATTATCAGGATTTACAAATTTAGTTTCGATACCAAAACGTGGTAATGTAGCTGTGAACAAGTTATAAGTACCACCGTATAAAGTGGAAGCTGCTACGATATTGTCGCCCGCATTAGCTACGTTCAAAATAGAATATGTAATCGCTGCGGAACCAGATGCTACTGCGATACCACCAGCACCACCTTCAAGTTGTGCCACACGAGCATCCAATACATCTGTAGTAGGATTGCCAAGGCGGGAATAAATGCCACCAGGATTAGTTAAGGCAAAACGACCAGCTGCTTCTTCTGCGTCTTTAAATACGAAAGATGTAGTTTGGTAAATAGGTACTGCACGCGCACCTGTTGGATCTACCGTTTGACCGGCATGTAATTGTAATGTTTCAAATCTGTATTGTTTACTCATTATGACAACTCCTTTATGTTAACTGTGAATTTAGTTCGTTGTTTATACCTAGTATAGTACTATGCTTTAAAAATTATGTCTACTATTTTTTATATGAACTTATCCATAACTTAAAACTATAGTGGACTTTAAAAGTCACTAAGTAGTTTCAAACTACCCTAGCGAGCTAAGTAACTGTATAAATGAATGTACAGAAAAGCCCCTAGTAACTTCTAACTGACTAGTTCATATTAGAGACTATCAGAAGTAATTAGGGGCAATAGCTACATACGATAGTTTAGATATAGGCACCTAAGTTTTTATCGCGTTCAAATTTCATTTTTTGAATTTGTTCAATAATGTACGGTGTTTCTTGGTAAACATAATAATTTAACCAATTTGTAAATAACAATGTACTTACGGAGCGCCAGCGTACGATAGGACGTTGTTTTGGATCATCATCTGGGAAATAGTTTTCAGGAACCGCAATATCCATGCCTTTTTCAATATCCCGTACGTATTCGCGGTTTAATGTATCCCAATCATATTCAGCATGACCGAAGACAAAGATATGTTTATTATCTAGGCTACGAACGATAGCTGCACCTGTTGGTTCAGATCCTGCTAGCAATTCTAAATTGCGGTTTTCCTTAATTTGTTGTAAAGAATTTGTGGTATGACGGGAATGTGGCATCCAGAATTTTTCATCAAAGCCACGTAAGAGCACGGGACGATCATTGTAGATATCATGTTCATATACACCAAATAGCTTTTCATCCATCACGCATTTATTAATGCCGAAATGGTGATATAAACCAGCCTGTGCACCCCAGCAAATATAGAACGTAGAGTATACATGCTCTTCGCTCCAATCCATAATTTCTACTAACTCAGACCAATAGTCTACCTCTTCAAAAGGCATTAGCTCTACAGGAGCACCTGTAATAATCATACCATCAAAGAACCCGTCTTTCACCTCATCGAAGGTACGGTAGAAAGTATCTAAATATTGCTCATCTGTATTTTTTGATTTTCGAGATGCAGTATGTAGTAGTGTCAAATTCACTTGTAATGGACTATTACTAAGAGCACGTAAAATTTGAGTCTCTGTAACTTCTTTAGTAGGCATCAAATTGATTAACAGAATATTCAAAGGTCGGATTTGTTGAGTCTCCGCCCGTTCTGTATCCATCACGAAAATATTTTCTTGAGCTAATTTCGTAATGGCTGGTAAATTTTTTATTACTTTAATAGGCATATTATCACCTCTATACACTAAACAATTTGATAACCTAATCTAAAAAAATAACTAATTTAGTTAAAACCCTCTAGCCTCGTAGGCACGGCGCCAAGCTTCAAGACCTTCTTCCAATGTTTTACGAGGACACGCAACATTGATACGTTCAAAGTCTTCCCCATCAACACCAAACATGGAACCAGTATCAAGCCACAATTTAGCTTCATTGATAATCCATTCATCACGTTCTTTAGGACTTAATGGCAACTTGGAGCAATCTAGCCACATGAGATATGTCCCTTCTGGGCGATATACATGAATTTTCGGCATATAATTTGCTACATAGTCGATGGTGAATTGAATATTATCTTGAATATATTCTTTTAACTCGTCGAGCCAAGGGGCACCTACTTTATAGGCCCCTTCACAACCAACGATGCCCATCGTATTTAACTGGCTATAACCAGCGCGGTCGATTTCTTTAATAAAACGACCACGTAAGGAGTCATTAGGAATGAAAATATTACTTACTTGAAGGCCAGCGATGTTAAAAGTCTTACTAGGCGCGGTACATACGATGCATTGTTCTGCATAGCTTTCACCTAGATCAGCAAAGACCTTATGAGTATGCCCTTTCCAAACAAAATCAGCGTGGATTTCATCACTTACGATGAGTACATTATGTTTAATACAAATATCGCCAAGTCGTTTTAACTCATCCTCAGTCCACACCCGGCCTACTGGATTGTGGGGATTACATAATAGGAATAATGTTACATTTTCCTCAACGATAGCCCGTTCAATGCCCTCAAAATCAATGGTGTACTTCTCTTCGCCTTTGATTAATGGCACATTGATGAGACGACGATCATTATCATCGATCACCATGCTAAATGGATAATACACCGGTTGATTGATGAGTACCCCTTCACCTTCCTTGGTAAAAGCGCGAACAGCCATAGCCAAGGCAAATACAATACCTGGTGTTTTAACGAGCCATTTTCGGTCTGGCGTCCAGTTAAAGCGCGTAGTAAACCAATTTTGTAGCACTTCAAAGTATTCATCATCGGATTCGGTATAGCCAAATACACCATGGTTCACACGGTCCAATAAGATTTGCTTTAACTCAGGAGGAACCTCAAAGTCCATGTCTGCCACCCAGAATGGCAACACATCGGCTGGTTTACCGCGTTTTACAGCAAAATCATATTTTAAGGATTTTGTGTGAGTTCTATCTAAAATTTGATCAAAATTATATTGTCCCATAGGAACTCCTTTATTTATTGAAAGCTTGTTCCAAATCCGCAATCAAATCATCTGTATCTTCAATACCTACAGATAGACGCAATAAGCGACGTGTAATACCTTTGCGCTCAGCATCTTCTGGTTTTAAATCTGGATGTGTTTGCGTTACAGGGTAGGTCAACAAGGACTCTGTACCCCCAAGACTTTCAGCAAACTGAATAAGCTCAATGCCTTCTAATACTTTTTTGGCAGTTTCTTCGCTATCTACTTCAAAGGACAACATGCCACCAAAGCCAGTCGTTTGGGCTTTATTGATTTCATAGCCTGGATGTTCTGGAAGACCTGGGAATAATACTTTAGTAACCTTAGGTTGTGTTTTGAGCCATTCCGCAAGAGCAATGGCATTCTTTTGGTGTTGTTCCATACGAAGGGCCAATGTTTTGACGCCGCGGATTACGAGCCAGCTATCCATTGCAGATAAGCAAGCACCTACAGTTTTGTATGTTAAGCGCAATTTCGCAGCCAATTCATCGTCTTTTACAATGGTGAAACCAGAAATTACATCGTGATGACCACCGATGAATTTTGTACCACTATGAACGACAATATCTGCACCCAACGTTAAAGGTTTTTGGAAATATGGGCTCAAGAATGTATTGTCGATGATTACAAGCGCATTACGCTCATGGGCTAACGCGCAGAGAGCGCGAATATCAGTAATCTCCATCATAGGATTTGTTGGTGTTTCAATATATACAGCCTTTGTATTCGGTTTGAAAGCTGCTTTCACCGCATCAAGATCAGATGTACCTACATAGGTAAACTCGATGCCATTTTGTTCGTAAATATTTGTGAACATACGGATAGAGCCACCATATAAGTCATCGCCTAAGATGATATGGTCTCCCGGGGAGAATAGATGGAATACAGCATCCACTGCGGCCATACCAGAGGAAAAAGCCAATGCATCTGTACCTTCTTCAAGGCCTGCAATCAATTGTTCCAAGCGGTCACGCGTCGGATTAGACTCACGCGTATATTGATAACCTGTTGTATCACCCAACTTTGGATGGGAAAATGTACTAGACATATAAATTGCAGGGGAAATTGCACCAGTGCTATCTGGTCTACCGCTACCATGAACGCATTTTGTATTAAATTTCATTCCAATCAACTCCTCATATTTGTATACAATATGTTAATTATAAAAGTAGACAATGACTAAGGTCAACAAAAACGGGCACTCATACTGTATGAGTGCCCTTAAAAAGTCATATCTATTTTGAATGGCTTGTCATAACTATAAGTTAAATTAGACTAATTTTTAGTACGTTTTGTAATAAGTAGAGCCAAAATAATGCCCAAAGAAGATGTTACCAATTGAGGCCAACTAGATACAAATAACATAGTATTTACAATCTTCAGTGGGAATTGGAATAGAGAAAAGAACAAAGAATAACCACCAAAAAGAACACCAGCTTTTACCAAGGCCGCCACGATAATAAGCAATACCTTCGGTTTATGTTGTAACCAGTGCGCTACGAATACATAGGCTGTCGTGCCAAGGGCGGTAATCAAAATAAACGGTGGCAACGGCAACATGCCTTGTAAATATGCTACTACTGGCGCAATCCAAGCAATAACAAGACCATTTTTCCAACCATAGCGCCATGTGGCGAGTACAAACGTAGCAGATGTAATAGAACCGATGAGGAACATACTCACCTGGTTAGGAATAAATGGAAAAATGAGACGCAAACTTTGCGCCAATAAGGCTACGGCCAACAATAGACCTGTGCCCGTAATAGACTTTGTAGACATAAGAACCTCCTACTATACGATATAGATTTTACAAGAGGTACCTACCTCACATTTAAAATTAAGCCTCTACAAAATATAGACGCACTCGATCATATACCCAATTATATACATATGTATAACCTAAAATAGCTAATGTCATGGTTATATCCGTCATAAAAGCCATCCAAAAGGTCATCTGCATCATGTACATAATAATTGGCACCATTGCAATCATAAATAAGCCTTCAAATAACACAGCATGAACCGTACGAATGATTGGGCCTCGCGCTAATCGATCACCTGGTACTAGTTTATCAAAAATCCAGTTAAACACAAAATTCCAAATCATAGCTAGTAAGGAAAAAATAACCATTAATACAAAAGGCTGTCCCTCATGCGGAACAAACTGCATTACCAAACAACCAATTAAAATACAACCAAGCTCATATAAAATCGACTGCACCACACGCTCCGAAGTAGACATAATAATAAACACCTCCAGTAAAAACCCCAGACAAGTAATTTACCATCACACCACTATTATATTGATTTTTATAGATTTGTCGAGTTTTGTTAAATATTGCCATTTTAAGATAGAAGAAGCCGCCATATGTCTATCCAGCGACTTGCCCTCTGAAGTGAGTTTTGCCATTTTATGATAAAAAGAAGCCGCATTGTATCTACTAAACGACTTGCCCTCTTGAAGTGAGCTATGCCATTTTCGGATATAAGGAAAGCTCCTCGTAGTATTCTGTAAGCTCGACTTGCCCTCTTGAAGTGAGTTTTGCCATTTTAAGATAGAAAAAGCCGCCATATGTCTATCCAGCGACTTGCAGCGAATGGAGCGCAGAGAGACATATGGCGGCGGAAAGCCTATCCTAAAAGTGGCATTACGAACTGAATCCATGGAATCCCCACCACGATAAAGATCGCAAGGTAGATAATCCCAAAGATAGCGCCTAATTTCCAGAATTCAGGACCTTTGTTATAGCCACTAGCAAACCAGATTGGGCTATGACCTGTACCATATGGTGTAAGGATACCCATAATACCCATTGGTACTAACAGAATCAACATAACTTGAGCTGGATCAACACCAGGAATTTGAAGAATTAAAGTAGCAAACAAGCCTACCATAGCTGTTACATAGGCAGTGCCAGAAGCAAAGAAGTAACGAAGCAAGCAGAATGCTAATAACAAACCAAGAACTGCCATTGTAGGATCTAAAGAAACCAAAGAACCACCAGCAGATTTAGCAAGCCAGTCTAAGAAGCCTACATTTTTAAGGCCAGAAGCCATAGGTACGAGTGTAGCAAACCAAGTCAAAACATTCCATGCTGGTTTGTTAGCAAGGAAGTCTTGCCATGTCATAATCTTAGTGAAAATCATCAAAATAATAACAATCAAAGCTGTTGTTGTAGGGTTTACTTTGAATGTAGAAGCACCAATCCACAACACAAGAGCCAATACAGAAATTAAGGCCATGAAGATTTCACTGCGTGTCATGGAGCCTAGTTTCTTATACTCATCCTTTGCCCAGGCTGCAATTTCAGGGGAACCTTTCACCTCTGGCTTGCAGAATACATAGGTCAACAATGGAGTGATGATGAACAAGATAAGGCCTACTGGCAAGAATGCGAGGAACCATGTGCCCCAGTTCGCCGCTACGATACCAGATTTAGCAGACAATTCTAGAGCCAATGGGTTTGGCGCTGCACCTGTCAAGAAGATGGAGCTAGATACACATGTAGTTGCCAACGCTACCCAGTTCAAATAGGAACCAATTTTACGAGGGTTCTTATCTGGATAGGAGTCAAACATTGGACAAATACTAGATACGATTGGATAAATCGTACCACCAGAACGAGCCGCATTACTTGGAATAAATGGAGCCAATACAAGATCCGTAATAGCGATAGCATAACCTAGACCTAAAGAGGACTTGCCAAGCTTTGCTACGAGGAACAACGCAATACGGCGGCCAAGGCCAGAGTTTTCATAACCGATACCAATCATGAAAGCGGCAAAGATCAACCATACGATGGCATTAGAGAAACCACTAAGGCCCCAACTGATAGCTTGCGCATCAGTAATCGCCTTAGCGACACCAGTTGCTTTATCTACCACAGGGGCAGGACCAACCTTAAACAACATAGACACGGTAACAGCAATGATACCGATGAAAGCTGGTGGGATTGGTTCTAAAATCAACCCTACCACGAGGCCAGCGAAAATACTTACATAAATCCAAGAATTTGCGCTAAGACCTTCAGGAGCACCGATGAGCCATACAATAATAGCTACTACAAGCGGTGCGAATAATTTCCAATTCAACTTCATTAGAAACTCTCCTTACTACTTCAAAACAAAAATTGCAAAAAAATGCCTATTTAGTATATCAAAAATTTTAATAAGATGATATAAACTTAATCATAATACTTATTAATTGATAATAAACTTTTAGTAATAAATTTCATCCTACTAGATAATTTTAATTTTATGCAATATAATATAAGCATCGAAATTTATTGATTTATCAAAAGGATTCACATGAAACCATTTATGCATTATATAAAACCCTTATGGTTTCCTGCTGCCATAGTATCGCTTCTTTCCTTACTCACCGTGGCAGGCACATTATATATACCAACATTAACGGCAACCATCATCAATGATGGTGTCCTCAAAGGCGACCTAGAGATGATTACCAGCTCTAGCATAAACATGCTTGTTGTGGCACTACTAACCGTCCTATCCGCTATTCTAGGCGTTGCTATGAGTGCTCATATTTCAGCATCTGTAGGCAAGGTATTGCGTGACGATCTAGTGAAAGCACTACAATACTTTTCACTCCGCGACTTTACGCACTTTGGTACCGGCACCATATTGATGCGCACAAGCAGGGACGTAGAAAAAATTCAATCTGTTCTCGGGGAAGGTTTAAATATGATCCTCCCTATGCCACTCATGATTTGCGTCGGTCTAGGACTTACCTTCTATAAGAGCTGGCAACTAGGTCTCGTCATCCTTGCTGTTATGGCTTGCATGATACTTACCATTATCTTTATTGAAAGTCGCGCCTTGCCAATTATCAAAGCTATACAATTAAAGCTAGATGATATTACTGATCTGGTCCGAGATCACATCGTAGGTATGCCTGTTATCAGAGCTTTCAACAGGAGAACCTACGAAAACGACAAGGAAATTGTTATTTTTACAGAATCCGCACAACTGAACAAAAAACTGCGCCAAACCTTTGCCATCGGTTTACCGACGATACTCATTCTATTTAATATGAGTACCGTAGCTATTCTCTGGTTTGGCGGCTACAACGTCAGCATGGGCTCCCTACAAGTTGGTGATATCATGGCTGTTATCGAGTATGCAAACCTCATCCTATTGAGCATGCTCATGGCCATATTCGTAATCATCGACATCCCGGAAGCTATCATGTGCTATGCTCGTATTCGTGAGTTGTTAGAACACGAAAATACCGATACATTCCCTGAACCATATGCTAGTAGTATTACCAATTCAATGTCTCAATCTACTAAGCATTCTACTAATCAAGGAAGCTACAAAACCTCTACAGGAACAGGAACCGCAACCGCAACCGCAACCGCAACCGCAACCGATAATACACCACTTTTGGAATTCCGCAACGTTACCTTCCGTTACGACAATGCTGAGTCCCCTGCGCTGGAAAATATCTCCTTTACGGTACATCACGGCGAAACTTTAGCGATTATGGGCGATATCGGTTCTGGTAAAAGTACAATCACCAATCTTATCCCTCGCCTCTTCTCTATTGAATCTGGAGATATTCTCTTTAAAGGTAAGTCCATTTATGAGTGGAATGTAGATGACTTGCGCGCTCATATTGGCTATGTACCGCAAAAGGCTTATTTGTTTACCGGAACTATCGATATGAACGTTCGATATGGAGCCGCATCAGGACAAGTACTGTCTGTAGAAGATGTAGAAAATGCATGCCACTTGGCTAAGGCAGATGAGTTTATCAATCGTCTCGACGGTGGTTACCAGTATACGGTTTCTCAAGGTGGTACCAATCTATCTGGTGGTCAACGGCAACGCCTTGCCATGGCTAGAGCCTTAGTGCGTAAACCTGATTTATTCATATTCGACGATAGCTTTTCCGCCCTAGACGGCACTACAGAACGTGCTGTTCGTACAGCGCTACATGAGGAGTTACAAAAGGACAATCGGCCAGCCCTCATTTCTGTGGAGCAAAAGGTAAGTGCCGCAAAAAAAGCAGACCATATTCTAATCATCAACAGGGGGCAAGTTGCAGGATATGGTACACATGACGAGCTAGCAACTACCTCTACTGTATATCAACAGATTTTAGCATCTCAGGAGGTGACAGCATGAGCCCATTACGTCGTTTCCTAATCGAATCTAAAAGCCAATGGGGCTGGCTTGCGCTCCTCATCTTAGCACTTATTACTGCGGCTATATTTGAGGTCTCCGCTCCAGTGTTACTTGGTAAAGTGGTAGATGCTATTGTTAGTGGATTACAAACAGATCAAGATATCAATACTATCTTTACCTCTATTGATACAATCATCCTCTGGCTTATTGCCATCTATAGTGGGCATGCCTTATTCACCTACTTTGGGGAATACGTGATGGCCTCTATCGGTTCAAAGACAGTACTCGCTTTACGTACACGCATGAGTACTCATTTATACTCATTGCCTATCGAGTACTTTCACGATCACCAGCGGGGCGATTTATTAAGCCGCCTTACGTCTGATTTAGATACTGTAGCAGAAACAATCGGTAGAGGTGTACCAGGCCTCGTATCCGCCATTATCGGCATTATTGGTGCTACTGCTATGATGCTTTGGATTAGCCCTATATTAGGGGCCTCCATTATCGGTATTATACTGGTCGGCATCGTATGCTTAACGTGGCTATCTAAACGAGCGCGCCGCGTGTACCTTAGAAATCAGAATGCCTTAGGCGCTTTCAATAGTGGCATTGAAGAAATCGTTGTAGGAAAACCAATCATTCAAACCTTTAGCCTAGAAGATACTACGACGAATCAAGCACAGGTGCTGAATGAAAATCTATTTAAAAGTATGCGAAGCGCTGCTTTTACCAGTCAGCTCGTAGAACCTCTTGTAAAATTTCTAAATCAATTCACCTATTGCCTCGTCGCTATTCAAGGGGGCCTCATGGTGTTGCGTGGGTCCATTTCTATCGGTGATATCCAGGCCTTCTTCCTCTATGTAGGCCAAGTATCGGATCCTCTATCTCGCAGCTCCTATATCATGACAAAATTTCAAGAAACTGCCGCCGCCCTAGGCCGTATTTATGAGGTCATAGATACACCATCTGAAATCGATAATGGAAAACTTGTGTTATCTAATAGTAAATCCCCTATTAACACAGATACGATTGGCTCGGATTCCTCTATAATGGGTAATACCTCGAATTCTATAACGCATACAGGCACTATCGACTTTGAACATGTTGATTTTGGCTATACCCCCTCTAATGTATTTATGAAGGATATCAACATTCACATTCCTGGTGGATCCATGGTAGCCATTGTAGGCCCTACGGGAGCTGGTAAATCAACCTTGGTGAACCTCATCATGCGTTTTTACGATATTATGAAAGGCCGTATCACCATTGATGGCATCGATATTCGTGATGTATCTCGTGAAAGCTTACATAATACGGTAGGCATGGTATTGCAAGATGCATGGATTTTCACAGGCACTATTGCTGATAACATCGGCTACGGTAAGCCAAATGCTACTCGTCAGGAAATCGAATATGTAGCAAAGCTTGCCATGGCAGATTACTTTATCCGTACCTTGCCAAATGGTTATGATACAGTGCTCAAACAAGGTGGTGATGACCTATCTCAAGGTCAACGCCAATTGATTACCATCGCTCGTGCCTTCTTGGCAGACCCTAATATTCTCATCCTCGACGAAGCAACGGCTAATGTCGACACGCGCACAGAAGTAGAGGTTCAAAAAGCGATGAACACACTCCTTAAAGGACGTACAAGTATCGTTATTGCCCATCGCTTGTCTACAATCAAAAACGCAGACTTCCTACTAGTAGTTGAAAATGGCACCATTGTAGAACAAGGGACACACCAAGAACTGATACAGCGCGGTGGTCACTATAAAGAACTATACAAAAACTATGTGGCAGGAATAAGTATATAAAATTCAGGATTGCCATTAACATCAATGTGAGGGGTTCCATATCCATCATTGATATCTTTCGTCATTTCATATATAGTAACCATAGAAGCAGAATTACTGGTCTGACTACCTGTACCTTTATGTACAGCAGCAGCAGTAATTCTGCTTTTTTTATAATATATAATTTCATATAAATTAAAATCATTAGGTGAAACCCTTATTTTATTCAAACCTTGTTCCGTAGTTAACCTAATAGCACCTAAATCAAAATCATGTGACGCCCCATGACACGCAGCTTAATAGTACTGATAATTATATTGTTTTTGAAGCTTGTCTAAATCTTTTTCGTTTAGTATACTATTGTTAATCATAAACTGATTAACACTCATTTGTCCGCTTGATTGGACGTTATTGACTGTTAGTTGGTTTATTTTTTGTATTACCATACAATAGAATTATAGGAAAAAAGAACCACCGATAAGCTGCAACTTATCGGTGGTTCTCTTATTTATTCACCTTTTGGTACGAACCATAGGCCATTGTTATTTTTTTCCATGTAGTCTTTGAATTCTTGAGAGTGGTAAGCTGCTACGATGTCTTTTGCCCATTGTGCATCTTTATTTTTCTCGTTAACTACGACTTGTAGTAACCATTGTGGTAGTACATCTTCATTTGCCAATGCAGATTTAGGATCAATTTTTGCATTATAGATAATAGCGCCTGTAATAACGATATAATCGAAGTCAGTACGTACAGAAGGAATTGTAAGGGATTTCATTTCTGTAAATTTAAGATGTTTAGGATTTTCAATAATATCTGCTTGAGTTACTGTTGCTAAATCTTTGTTAGGATCAAGCTTAATCCAACCGATTTTTTGCAATAACGCATAAGCACGAGCCATGTTGGATGCATCATTAGGTACAGCAATAGTGTCGCCATCTGCCACTTGATCTAAAGATGTTTTAGAACCACTAAAGATACCTGCTGGTACTGTTGGAATTGGTGTTAATGCTACAAGATGACCATTTTGTTTTTCGTTAAAGTTTTTCATGTATGCTGTATGTTGTTCAACGTTAAAGTCAACCTCACCATCACTTAACACTTGGTCAGCTTGTACCAAATCAGACATATCTACGCCTTTAAAGGTATAGCCTTGTTTCTCCAAAATTGGTTTTACACCTTTTTCAAACAATTCAGAGTAAGGACCCTGAGATTTACTGTAGGTTAATTCTTTTTTAGCACCATTATCACTATTATTAGAACCACAGCCTGCGATAAAAGCTACGCTGAATACTAATGCTGCACCAAGGACAAGAAGCTTTTTAAATTTCATAGTATTTTCTCCTATACTTTCACAATCAATATAACTAAAATCTATTTCATCAAATTAGGAACGACGCGCACGACGTGCAAAATAGTTACCTATTGTTTGAATAATTTGAACAAAAATAATCAAAATAACTACGGTAAATAACATCAATGGGAAGTTCAATCGTTCATAACCATAGGTGAGGGCCAAATCACCTACACCACCAGCACCAATAGCACCAGCCATAGCAGTAGCACCTATTAGACCAATAGTACCCGTTGTAATAGATAAAATAAGCGAACCCTTTGCTTCTGGTAAAAGAAAATGCCAAATCACTTCAAAATGAGAGGCCCCCATCGATTGTGCTGCCTCGATAATGCCTTTATTAACCTCTAAAATAGAGTTCTCAAAGAGTCGAGCAAGATAAGGTGCAATGAATATAACAAGTGGTACAATAGCCGCTGTTGTACCAACACGAGTACCTACAATCATCTTAGTTAACGGTAATATAAACACCATCAAAATGATAAATGGTACGGAACGCACAATATTAACAATTGTATTTGTAATGGTATAAACAATACTATTTTTAACGATACCATTAGGATTTGTTACTACTAGTGTAACTGCGATAATTAGACCTAATACAGTACCAATGAATAGAGATAGGAACACCATATATAATGTCTGTTCTGCAGCTAATAATAACTGCGATCCTGGAACACCAAGTTCTTGCATGAAGAAATCCATTATAGTGTCACCTCCTGCCATTCAATACCTTGAGCAACAAGATACTCTTTTACCTTGCCCACCTCAAGATCATCGCCAATAAACTGAACAATGAATATACCAAGAACAGTATGTTCTAACTCTGTTACCGTAGCAAATAATACACTTGTTTCTAAATCATAGGTTTTATTAATATGATATAGAACATTATCTGTCGTATTATTTCCTAAGAAATGCATCTTAAGAATTGTGTATGGCCTTTTATCACAAGCTAATGTATGTTTCACTGTTGATGGAATTTCATTAGGAATTACAGTCCTAACAAATCGCTTTGTTGTTTCGTGTTTAGGTTTACTAAACACCTCAAGTACAGATCCGCTCTCTATGAGCTTTCCATGCTCCATAACTACAACTCGATTACATATTTTCTGAATTACATCGATCTCATGAGTTACGATAACTACTGTTACTCCTAGTTCCCGATTAACACGTTCTAGTAATTGTAATATAGATTCTGTTGTATCAGGATCTAGAGCGCTAGTTGCTTCATCACAAAGCAATATGGATGGATCTGTAGCTAGCGCACGAGCAATACCAACGCGTTGTTTTTGACCACCAGATAATTCTCCAGGATATGCATTTGCTTTATCGCCCAAATCAACAAAGTCTAACAAGGTTTTAACCTTCCTATCAATTTCTGATTTAGGAACCTTATTTAGAATCAATGGAATCGCAACATTATCATACACAGATTTAGCATTCAATAAATTGAACTGTTGAAACACCATGCCGATGCGCTTACGCACCTTTCTAAGCTCATTAAAACTTAAATCATTGATATTCACACCATCTATTTCAACATGACCAGAGGTAGGTACCTCTAAGGCATTAATCATGCGAAGCAGTGTAGATTTACCAGCTCCACTAAAGCCAATAATGCCAAATATATCGCCTTTTTCTATGGTAAAGTTTACATCAGATAATGCAGTAATCTTTTGCTTATTAACGTCAAACTCTTTCGTTACATTTCGTATAGCAATCACTGTACCACCTCTTTCCCTACACATTAGTAGGAATTAATATTTTTTCTAAAACATATCTTTAAGGTATGTTTTAATTGTATACTTAGATTACTACAATTTATAATAACTGTCAAACACAAAAAAGAACCTCACCAATTAAAAAGTCGAGGTTCTTTTTTATATAGCTTCTATACTATAAGGATTTACATTCCTATATATCTAATTTTATATCTTTTACATCAAATCCAAACGATTCAGCCAATAAGAAAATTAACTTATCTATATCGATTAAACAAGAACAATGATCCTAATATGATTGGTGCCCCAATATAAAGCCCCATATTTGGAAATTCTCCCAATAAGAATGCCGCTACTATAGCTGCCACGATTGGTGAAATATACATAAAGTTGGTTACATCAGACACCTTTTCAGCATGTTCAAAAGCATAACTCCAGAATACAAATCCTAAAGCACTGGAAAAGAAAGCCAAATACACCATGGCTAGTTGTGCACCAAGTGGTGCCTGTACAATCATTTCAATAGCATGATCTGCAAAAGGTAGTGCCATAATGGCACCTGTAAACATGGACCACATAGCGATAGTAATAGAGTTATAACCTTTCAGGCTAAGGCCACGATTGAGGATATTATAAATCGCAAACAATATCATACCTAATAAAGTCCACAATGCACCCATAGGAATTGTAAGAGTAGAATTCCAAAGAATAATAATAGCTACACCTATAAATGCAGTGATAGTAAAGATCCATCCGACAGGACGTATTCTATCTTTATAGACCACTAACGCTAAAAGCGCTGTCGTCATGGGTGTCAAAGCCATAATAATACTTGATGTAGCCGCTGGGATTGTGCGAAGTCCTTCATTAAAAACGACTTGATAAAGGAAGTTCCCTGTAGCACCTAACAAAATATATATACCCCACTCACGCCAAGATGTAGGGATGTGTAATCCTTTGAATACACCAATAATTAGCATGAGTATAGCACCACCTATCACTCTTGCTACAGAGAGTGTCAATGCATCTACTGACTGTAATGCCAGTTTACCAAACGGAAATGCTGTAGCCCATACGGCAATCGTGGCAGATGCACCCAAAATAGCTTTCATTCGATTTGTCATTAGCATCCACCTTTCACAGTATCTTTATAGGATCTTTAAATTTACATTACGCTAAATACACGTATTCACAAGTGATTGAGAACTAACGCATCCTATCTAAACTAAGTCCATCAAAACACAGCATATATTACATAACATATTTTAATATTACCATAATACATTACTAATACTATAAAAAATTAGTTCTCTTATTCAAACTCTTTCTATTTATTGATATAAATTTTCATTATCTAACAATAATAGAGTTTCCCCAACACCTAAGTATATATCGTTCAAACATTACAGTTTGTTACTATAGTTACAGACTTTATAAAGAACACAAACTACTGAATTTAAATATAAATAACTACTATACTTACGAAAATCGCATAGTATGTATTGAAAATACATATCATTTAAAATTTGTTAAATCAGGACAAACATTGTACACTATAGGCATAGAAATCTATAGTTATATCCTTTTATGGAGGTGCAAAATGCAACATACTGCATGGAAAGATTTTAACACAGGTGTGTGGGATAAAGCCGTTGATGTACGCGACTTTATTCAAAGAAACTATATCCCCTATGAAGGGGACGATTCCTTCCTTGCTGGTCCTACAAAAAGAACGACAAAATTATGGGACCAAGTAATGAAGCTTTATGAAGAAGAACGTGAAAAAGGCGGCATGCTTGATGCCGATACTTCCGTGGCCACACACATTACTGCCCATGCGCCAGGATATATCGACAAAGACCTCGAAACAATCGTTGGTTTGCAAACTGATAAACCACTAAAACGCGCTATGTTCCCTTATGGTGGCTTGCGTACAGCGAAATCTGCTATTGAAGAATACGGTTTCAAAATGGATCCGCAAACAGAAGACTTCTTCAAAAAACATCGTAAAACTCACAATGATGGCGTATTTGATGTATATACACCAGAAATGCGTGCCGCTCGTACAGCTCACATTGTAACTGGTTTGCCTGATGCTTACAGCCGTGGCCGTATCATTGGCGACTATCGCCGTATCGCTTTGTACGGTATTGACTACCTCATCGAAGAGAAAAAAGAGCAATTCAGCATTACTATGGGCGATATGCTGGAAGACGTAATTCGCGACCGCGAAGAGATTCAAGAACAAATCCGTTCCTTGAAAGAATTGAAGGAAATGGCTGCGTCCTATGGTTACGATATTTCCGAGCCAGCTAAAGACGTTAAAGAAGCTATGCAATGGATTTACTTCGGCTACCTTGGCGCTATTAAAGAGCAAAACGGTGCTGCTATGTCCATCGGCCGTAACTCTACATTCCTAGACATCTACGCAGAACGTGACCTTCGCAATGGCACATACACAGAAGAGCAAATCCAAGAATTCGTAGATCATTTCATCATGAAATTGCGTATGGTTCGCTTCGCACGTATTCACGAATACAATAACTTGTTCACAGGCGATCCTGTTTGGACAACTGAATCCATCGGTGGTATGGGTACTGACGGCCGTACATTGGTTTCCAAAATGTCCTTCCGTTACCTACATACATTGACTAACCTTGGTCCTGCTCCAGAACCAAACCTCACTGTATTGTGGTCCCCTCGCATGCCAATCGGCTTCCGCCGCTTCTGTGCAAAACTATCTATTGAAACATCTTCCATCCAATACGAAAACGACGACTTAATGCGTCCTAACTCTGGTGATGACTACGCTATTGCATGCTGTGTATCTCCAATGCGTATTGGTAAAGAAATGCAATTCTTCGGCGCTCGTTCCAACTTGGCAAAATGCTTGCTTTATGCAATCAATGGCGGCGTTGACGAAAAATTGAAGAAACAAATTGGCCCTAAATACCGCCCTATCACTTCCGAATACTTAGAATTCGACGAAGTATGGGAAAAATTCGACGACATGATGGAATGGTTAGCAGGCGTATATGTAAATGCATTGAATATCATTCACTACATGCACGATAAATATGCTTATGAAAAACTAGAAATGGCATTGCATGACCGCAAGGTAACTCGTTGGTTTGCAACTGGCATTGCTGGTTTATCCGTAGTAGCTGACTCCTTGTCTGCTATTAAATACGCTAAGGTAAAACCTATTCGCGACGAAAACGGCATTGCTGTTGATTTCGAAATCGAAGGTGACTTCCCTAAATATGGTAACGATGACGATCGTGTAGATAGCTTAGCAGCAAAAGTTGTTTCCACATTTATGAATAAGATTCGTAAACATCCTACATACCGTCAATCCGTTCCTACTATGAGCTTGTTAACAATTACTTCCAACGTAGTATATGGTACTGCAACAGGTTCCACTCCAGATGGCCGTAAAGCTGGTGAAGCTTTCGCTCCTGGTGCTAACCCAATGCATGGTCGTGATACTCACGGTGCTATTTCTTCGTTGGCATCCGTAGCAAAAATGCCATGGCGTGATAGCTCCGATGGTATTTCCAATACCTTCTCTATCATTCCTGACGCATTAGGTAAATCTGGTGAAACATTTGTGTCCCTCAGCGATTTTGATATTGAGTTAGATCCATCTCAATTACCTAACTCCAATACAAACTTCGCATGTAGCGAACCGAATGTTACTATAAAGGAAGATAAATAACGTCTTCCATAGTATCGGACTGCTTTCACCGGCACCGATACGAGTGTTAGTCTTGGTTGAAAGGAGGCAATACCCATGAGCAACCAACAACAAGTTGATAACTTGGTAGAGTTATTGGATGGCTACTCCCAAAAAGGCGGTCATCATTTGAACGTTAACGTGTTCACTCGTGAAACATTGTTAGACGCTCAAAAACATCCTGAGTTGTACCCTCAATTAACTGTTCGTGTATCTGGTTACGCAGTGCACTTCAGCAAATTGACAAAACAACAACAGGACGAAGTTATTTCCCGTACATTCCATCAACAAATCTAATCGAGGTTTACTATGACAGGACGTATTCATTCGGTTGAAACGATGGGTACGGTTGATGGTCCAGGCATGCGCATGGTGGTCTTTCTCCAAGGATGTCCCATGCGTTGTGCTTATTGCCACAATCCTGACACATGGAATGAAACTAGCGATGATGCTAAGTTCATGACTGTTGAAGAATTGTGGGACCAGTACGAACGTAACCGCCAATTCTATGCTAATGGTGGTATCACCGTCACAGGTGGGGAAGCTCTAATGCAAATCGACTTTGTTACTGAGCTTTTCACATATTTCCGTGAAAGAAACGTCCATACCTGTTTAGATACAAGTGGAATTTGTTTTGATCCCCACCAAGAGGTGGCATACCGTAAATTACTCAGTGTCACTAGTCTCGTCATCCTAGATATTAAAGAAATCGATCCTGATAAACATCTGTGGCTAACAGGCAAACCATTAGAGCCCATTATTGGGTTTGCTCGATTGACAGCAGACGTAGAAGTTCCCATTTGGGTTCGTCATGTTGTAGTTCCTACGATTACAGATAATGCAGATCATCACTATCGTCTAGGCTTTTTCCTAGGATCCCTGAAAAACTTACAAGCCGTTGATTGCTTACCATATCACGTTATGGGTACTGCTAAATATAAGGAGTTAGGTATTACCTATCGCCTAGAGGGCATACCGGCCGCAACAAAAGATTTAGCAGCCAAAGCGACAAGAACCGTGGTGGAAGGCATCAAGGCCTATCGACGCCATTGGTGGAGTCCCATCAAAACACAACATCAATCATAATCAAGTTTGAGGATAACTACCTCCCTTGATATATATACATATATATACCAAGACTTGATCTATGATAGCCCTAAACAATAGAGCCGCCCCCACACAACCGGGGACGGCTCTTATTGTGTTTAAATAAACTTTCTATCATACAAACGGGCTGCAATGAGGACAACCAAACAGGACCCCACATTATGAACTAACGCACCGGTAGTAGGTGTCAAAACCTCAAGTAATGAGAGAATAATAGCGATACAGTTAATGGCCATTGATAAAGCAATACTACATTTAATAGTTCTAATCGTAGCATCTGATAGTCGCTTAATATATGGAATTTTGTTAAGATCTTCACTCATCAATGCAATATCAGCTGTTTCTATGGCAATATCACTACCGATACTCCCCATTGCAATACTCACATCAGCAGTCTTCATAGCTGGTGCATCATTAATTCCATCACCAACCATACAAACCTTGTGGTGTTTTCCTTGCAACTCTTCAATAATACTCACTTTTTCTCCAGGTAAAAGCTCCGCATGTATTTCAGAAACACCTGCTTTTTTGCCAATATATGTAGCCGTTTCTTTACTATCCCCCGTAAGAAGTACTGTTTTCATAGCTAGGCTAGAGACTGCAGACAACATATCTGCCGAATCTCGTCGCATTGTATCAGATAAAGCAATAATACCTATAATATGATCTTTATCGGCAATAATGATAGATACCTTTCCTTCACTTCGATATGTATTAACGTTTTGTTGAACCCTTTCATCAACAATAATATTATGTTCCTCAAGAAAACGTTCATGACCACAATATAATGTAACACCGTTTATTACGGCAATAATGCCCCGTCCTACGGACATTGTAAACGAAGTAGTAGCAAGTATTTCTAAATCTTGATGTATGGCATGAGAAACGATAGCCTTACCAATAGGATGCTCGCTCTTAGCCTCCGCAGATGCAGCTAATTGAAGAATATCGACCTCACTATAATCTGTATCAACGACCAAAATAGATTGAACCGATAACTGACCACGTGTTAATGTGCCGGTTTTATCAAATGCCATGGTATCCACTTTTCCCATAGTTTCAAGAATTTCACCAGATTTAATAATAACGCCATGTTTAGTAGCTTGACCAATAGCGGCCATAACCGCAGTAGGTGTAGCAAGCACCAATGCACAAGGACAAAATACTAC
>ERZ1699244.298-NODE-298-length-21059-cov-3.060099_pt1 | contig 21059 bp, 20 predicted proteins | sample MGYA00581534_ERZ1699244 | MGnify/ENA primary metagenome ERZ1699244 (study PRJEB42319, sample SAMD00040331) | human oral metagenome | material: saliva | host: Homo sapiens | study: EMG produced TPA metagenomics assembly of PRJDB4115 data set (Metgenomic analysis of...
AAACGCACGAGGATGTAGCGATCGAGGCGCTTGAAACCGATGAGACGGAGGAACAAGCGCCCGACAGATAGCAGCAGTCGTGCGATGAAACGGAGCAAATACCACGGCGACAGGAAGAAATGGCGCGCGGCTTGGCGCAGCGTGCGTCCCCATTGCCGTTTGCGTTTCGGTGTGGTGGGAGCGCTCGCGTCCGGCTCGGTGGTGGCGGGAGTCATTTCGTCGACGGGAGCCGAAAACTCGCCTTCGCCGGTATCGGTGGGCGAAGGAAGTTCCGCATCGTTCGCGTCGGTATGGGGATGCGGGAGAGTTTCGGGCGTTGCGCCGTTGTGGTCGGGCAAAAGAGCGTCGGTTACGTCTTTGTCCTTGTGCGAATTTTCCATGCGCTGGGGGTGAATCTTACAGTCGTTGGGCCAGACGAGGCATGACTTGGCGTTTCCACGCTGAGAAATCGTTGGCCAGAATGTGTTCCCGGGCTTGGCGAACCAGTTCCAGGTAGAAAGCCAAGTTGTGGATCGAGGCAATTTGGAGCGCCAGGAGCTCTTTGCACTTAAAGAGGTGGTGAAGGTAAGCGCGAGTATAGCGTTGGTCGACAGTGGCGGTACCTTCCGGATCGACGGGGCTGAAATCGTTGGCCCATTTGGCGTTGCGGAAATTGATAATGCCCTGCCAGGTGAAGATTTGACCGTTGCGCCCGTTGCGGGTCGGCATGACGCAGTCGAACATGTCGACACCGCGTTCGATGCCTTCGAGGATGTTCATCGGCGTTCCCACGCCCATGAGGTAGCGCGGGCGGTCTTGGGGAAGAATCTCGTTGACCACCTCAATCATTTCGTACATTTTCTCAGCCGGTTCGCCCACGGCCAATCCGCCGATGGCGTAACCTTCGGCATCTTTTTCGGCCATGAATTGGGCACTTTCGCGGCGCAAATCGGGATAAACACAACCTTGCACGATGGGAAACAGCGCTTGGTGGTAGCCGTACTTGTCTTGCGTTTCGGAAAAGCGGCGGATGCAGCGATCCAACCAGCTGTGGGTGAGGTCTAAACTCTTGCGCGCGTAAGCATAGTCGGCTGTTCCCGGCGGACACTCATCGAAGGCCATCATAATGTCGGCACCGATGGTGCGTTCGATGTCCATTACGCGCTCGGGGGTGAAGAAATGTTTTGAACCGTCGATGTGACTGCGAAATTCGCACCCCGCTTCGCTGAGTTTGCGGATGCCCGTGAGCGAAAACACCTGGAAACCGCCGCTGTCGGTCAGCATCGGACGGTCGAAACCGTTGAACTTGTGGAGGCCGCCTGCGGCTTCGAGCACGTCAAGTCCCGGACGCAAATAGAGATGGTAGGTGTTGCCGAGTATGATTTGGGCTTTGACTTCGTCATACAGCTCATGAATGTGCACTCCCTTGACCGTGCCAAGGGTGCCGACGGGCATGAAAATGGGAGTTTGTATCGTGCCGTGGTCGGTAGTGAGGAGGCCGGCGCGAGCTGCACTGCCGGAATCGGTGTGTTGCAGTTCGAAAAGGCGACCTTCGGTGCGCCATGTGGGGCGGAGTGACAGATTATTTTGGCTCATGATCCGGGGTGGTTGTCTTTTGAGGAGGAGTGAGATCGAGAGGATGGGACACCTTTTCGTCGAGCAATGCGATGGCCCAAACTTCTTCGACCGTATCGACGTAGTGGAAAGTGAGGTCTTTGATGTAGCGCTCGGGGATCTCTTCGATGTTGGGCACGTTGGCTTTGGAGAGAATGATCTCTTTTATGCCGGCACGTTTGGCCGCAAGAATTTTTTCTTTGAGGCCGCCTACGGGAAGCACTTTGCCGCGCAGGGTAATCTCGCCACTCATGGCCAGGCGTTTGCGCACTTTGCGCTGTGGGAACACCGAGGCAAGGGACGTGGCCAGCGTGATACCGGCCGAAGGACCGTCTTTTGGGGTGGAGCCTTCGGGGACGTGGACGTGAAGTTTCCAGTGATCGAACACTGCCGTGGGGATGCCGAGTTCGTCTGCGTGCGCTTTGACATATTGGAAGGCGATGGTCGCACTTTCGCGCATCACATTGCCGATGTTGCCCGTTAGCGTGAAATTATTGCCCGATGAGGCGTTGAGACTACTCTCGATGAACAGAATCTCGCCCCCCACCGGTGTCCAAGCCAACCCCGTGACAACGCCGGCCGTGTTGTTGTTTTCGTAGATGTCGCGCGTATAGATGGGCTTACCCATGATGTCTTCGATGTCGGCCGGACGAAGCGAAGGCGAGGTCCCCTGTGTGGCGTCGGCAGCCGGGGATTCGAGATGGCGAACCACCTCTTTACGCACGATTTTATCGATGCATTTGGTCAATTGGCGCACGCCGCTCTCGCGCGTATAGTGTTCGATGAGGTATTCGCTCCCGGCAGGCGTGAATTTCAGGGTGAAATCCACAGAAAGGTCCTTCATGGCCTTGGGAACCAGGTGGCGGCGCATGATTTCCTTCTTTTCTTCTGTGAGATAGCCTTCCACTTCGATCAGTTCCATGCGATCTAAAAGCGGACGCGGCACGCCGCTGAGCGAATTGGCCGTGGCGATGAAAAACACTTGGCTCAGATCGTAATCGAAGTCGAGGTAATTGTCGTGGAACGTGTTGTTTTGTTCCGGATCGAGCAGTTCGAGCAGGGCACTCTGGGGGTCGCCGTTGTGATTGTTGCCCGAAACCTTGTCGATCTCGTCGAGAACGAAGAGCGGGTTGTTGCTTTCCGACTTAATAATGCCTTTCATGATGCGACCGCACATGGCGGCCACGTAAGTGCGCCGGTGTCCACGGATTTCGCTCTCGTCGTGCAGACCGCCGAGCGAGACACGCACGTATTTGCGGCCCAGACTTTCGGCAATGCTGCGGCAAAGGGAGGTCTTACCCACCCCGGGAGGGCCCACCAAACAGAGGATGGCGGGGCGATGTGTGGTGCTCACGCTGAGCAGTGCGAGCTGTTCGATGATGCGCTCCTTCACTTTTTCCATTCCGTAGTGGTCGCGGTCGAGAATGCGGCGAGCATGGCGCAAGTCGCAGTTGTCGGTGGTCGCTTTGCCCCACGGCAGCGAGGCAATGGTGTCGAGATAGGTCAGCGTAACGCCGTAGTCCGGACTGCCGGGATTGAGGCGGTCCAACTTTTTCACCTCCTTTTCGAAGAGCGTGCGGATGTTGTCGGGCAAGGGGAGGCCTTCGATCTTGGCGCGAAGCTGAGCGCTTTCGCTGTCTTCCCCGTCGCCCAATTCGTTGTGGATGTATTTCAACTGTTGCTGCAAGAAATACTCCTTTTGTTGCCGATCGATTTCGCGGTGCGTGCGTTCTTGAATCTGTTTGCTCAGGTCGAGCAGCTGGATTTCGCGATTGAGCAGACGCAGCAAGGCGTAAGTGCGCTCCATGAAGCTGTCTTCCAACAGCAGAAGGGCCTTTTCCTCGGTGGAGATGGAGAGATTCGTGGCCATGAAATTGATGAAAAACACCGGATTGCTGATGTTTTGCACCGCCATTTGGGCTTCCATGCCGAGCGCATCGCTCATTTTCACATAGTCGAGGGCGGCCGAGCGGAATTGTTCGCAGAGGGTCACAAATTCCTTGTCGTCATCGGCCGGAAGTTCTTCTGGAAGAGAGGTCACGGGCGCCACGATGAAAGGCTCTTGTTGGGTGAAACCTTCGTGCAACGCCACGCGGCCGTAGGCTTGAATGATGGCCGTCGTTTTTTGGTCGGGGAGTTCGATCACCCGCAGGAGTTTGGCCAGTGTGCCCACCGGGTAGAGGTCGTCAAACTGTGGGCTTTCCACCTCGGCGTCCACCTGTGTTGCCACTGCAAAATAGCCCTCATCGTCGGTTTGATTGGTGATGTGGCGGATGAGTGCCATCGAACTTTCGCGTCCGATGGTCACGGTGGTCACGACCCCCGGGAACAGCACCAAGTTGCGCAGCGGGAGAATGGGAAGTTCCCCGTCGCGGCGATGGGCAAAGAGGTCGCGAATGTCGCCGTCGAAGTCGGCGATGAGAGAAAAGGGGTTATGCGGTTTAGAATCTTGATTCATACAGGCGTAATGCAGTGATGCAAAGTTACGGAATGTGCGACGGGCGGCAAAATTATGGTTCGACGACTTGGTATTTGGCGAATTTGAGCAACAAATTTTTCCGTCCGGCACTTTCGAATTCGACGAGTGCTTTGGTGTTCTCGCCGCTGCCTTCGACAGACACGACTTGTCCGCGACCGAAGCGGTCGTGTTCGATGGTCTGTCCCGGCGACAGTGGAGCTTTGCCTCGGGGCGTCGATCGATCTCGGCTCACACTGGAGAGCGGACGCAGCGTGCGTGGCGTTGTGGGAGCGGGAGCTGACGCTGTGGAGGCCGACTGTGGGCGTGTGTGGGCGAAGTCCTCGCGAGAGATGCGCCCGAAGGTGGGGCGAGACTTCCCGCCGTCGAGGTCGTCGAGCAGCGCCTGACGCGAAGCGGGGGAAATGTTTCGGCCGCCGGAAGGGGAGGAGGAAGCTTCCCGTCGCACGAAGCGTTCGGAAATCTCGCGCACGAAGGGACTTTCGTCCGACTGTTCGAACGAGCCGTAGCGATAGCGACTTTGGGCGTAGGTGAGGTAGCAAAAACGTTTGGCGCGCGTCACGGCGACGTAGAACAAACGGCGCTCCTCTTCCATTTCGCGGGGGAAAAGCCGTGCCTGCTGTCCCGGGAAGAGGTTGTCTTCCATGCCGGTGACGAAGACGGCGTCGAATTCCAGCCCTTTGGCGGCGTGAATGGTCATGAGCGTCACGCGAGGCGTGCCGTCGTCCTGCTCATCGCTGTCGGTTTGCAGGGCGCTTTGTTGCAGAAACTCCGTGAGCAACACGGGGTTGGGGGCCACTTGTGCTTCGTCTTCGGCTTCCTCATCGCGGCTGTCGCGTTCGAAGGCACGGACGGCACCGAGCAATTCTTCCACGTTCTCCCGTTTGCTTTCGCCTTCCGGGCCGTCTTCTTTGTTGAGATCGGCGCGAATGCCCGAGGCATTGATGATGTCGAAGGCCAAGTCGAAGGCACTGACATTGAAGAGGCGCGAGCGAAATTCGAGAATGAGGTTGCAAAACGACTGAAGTTTGCCGAGCGTTCCTTTGGTGAGTTGCACGCCGTATTGCGCCGGTTGTTCGGCCACCGCCCACAGACTGACATCGTGTTCGCGCGAAGCTGTGAAAATCTTCTGCAGCGTGGTGGCACCGATGCCGCGAGCGGGGTAGTTCACCACGCGCTTGAAGGCTTCTTCGTCGTAGAGATTGGTGACGAGGCGGAAGTAGGAAATGATGTCCTTGATCTCTTTGCGCTGATAGAACGACATGCCGCCGTAGATGCGGTAGGGCACGTTGTGTTCGCGCAGCGCATCCTCGAACGAGCGGCTTTGTGCGTTGGTGCGGTAGAGAATGGCGATTTCGTTGTAGGGCACTTGCTCGCGACGATGCAACCGCCCGATCGTTCCAACCACTTTTGCGGCCTCTTCCTTGTCGGTCGAGGCGGGCATCACCAGGACTTGATCGCCGGGAGCGTTCTCGCTGTACACCGTTTTCTCGATTTGCTCCTTGTTGTGACGGATGATGCTGTTGGCAGCCCCCACAATGTTCTGTGTGGAGCGATAGTTTTGTTCCAATTTTACGGTGACCGCCTCCGGGTACTGGCGATGGAACTGGAGGATGTTGTCGATGTTGGCTCCGCGAAATGAGTAGATGCTCTGTGCATCGTCGCCCACTACGCAGATATTATGGTTGTCGCGCGTGAGTTGACTCACGATGGCGTGCTGGGCATAGTTGGTGTCTTGGTACTCGTCTACCAGGATGAAGCGAAAACGCTCGGCATAGCGGCGGCGGGTTTCCTCGACACGATCGAAGAGCAGGTAAGTGTAGAGCAACAGATCGTCGAAATCGAGGGCTTTGGCCGTGCGGCATCGACGGAAGTATTCGGTATAGATGCGATGAACTTCGCCGAGATTGTCGCGGCGGTCGCGTTCCAGCGTTTGCGCATCGGCGGCATATTCTTGGGGTAGGATGAGGCGATTTTTCGCTTCCGAAATGCGCCCCGCCACGCGCGAAGGTTTGTAGGTCTTGTCGTCGAGTTTTAGCTCCTTGACGATCGATTTGATGAGCGAACGGCTTTCGCCGGCGTCGTAGATGGAGAAATTGGATTCCAACCCGATGGTGGCGCTTTCGGCACGCAGGATGCGGGCAAAAATGCTGTGGAACGTGCCACTCCACAAGCCCCGCGAACGACCGGGACCCACGATTTGTGCAATGCGTTCGTTCATCTCGCGGGCAGCTTTGTTGGTGAAAGTGAGGGCCAACACCTGCCAGGGGGCGTAGTCGTGTTCGAGCAAATAGGCAATTTTGAAGGTGAGCACGCGGGTTTTGCCCGATCCCGCGCCGGCGATCACCAGCAGAGGCTTGTCGCAGGTGCGAACGGCCTCCCACTGACTGGCGTTGAGTTGGGATTGCCAGAAGCTGTCGGGGCGTACCACCGGGGAGTCGGAAGGGGAGGCAGAGGTTTCAGTCATGAGATTTGCGTTGCCGAAAGTCGTGTTGGAGTTTGCGTTCGAAAAATCGTAGGCGGCGATAGAGTTCCGGGAGTTGCCCGTTGTTGCCCCCGCGTTGCGCTGTGTGGGCGGCGGTGTCGGCCGATGCGGAGCGCTCAGCTTGGAGGATGGCTTCGCGGGCGGCGACAAGGTCGATGCTGTCCATGAGCAAAATGCCGTTTTCGCGGGCTGTGAGCGCCAGGGGGTGAGCGTGGCGCATGGCGCGAATGATGCGGCGCGCTCCTTCATAGTCGCGAGCATTGAGCCGGCGACGGGCGTTGTCCAGGGCTTGGGCGCCGGCGATCTCGTCGTTTTGTCGATGGACGGAGATTTTAGAGGTCTTCTCGTGGCAGCCGAAGCACAGCAGGAAGAGCAAAAGGAGGGGAACGGGGAACAAACGCTGCATAGTGAGAGGTTTATTGGGGGGCTAAGTTACGAAAAAAAGACCACACGGGCTCGTTTCTGCGGCGATTTCGGACGAAACGGAGGGAAGAACGTTGGTAGCTGAAAAAATAATGAGTAAATTTGCAGTTAAACCATTATTGATTCAACCAGCCCAATGAAACAAGCTTGTTTCCAGCTTCCTTATCATATTCTCACCCCGGGCATTGATGTGTTGCCTGAGGCGGATGCGCGTTTGATCGAAGCGGCCAAAGCGGCAACGCAAACCAGTTATGCGCCGTACTCCAATTTCTGTGTGGGGGCGGCAGTGTTGCTCGAAAACGGTGAGACGGTGTGCGGCAGCAATCAGGAAAATGCCGCCTACCCGGCCGGAACGTGTGCAGAACGAACGGCCATTCATTATGCCAATGCGAAGTTTCCCGGGGTGCGTCCCCTGGCCATTGCTGTGGCAGCGCGCAAAGCGAGCGAAAATGGATTTCTCGAGCAGCCTATCAGCCCTTGTGGAGTGTGCAGACAGGTGATGATCGAAACGCAGGCGCGGTTCGGAAAGAATTTGCGCGTGTTGCTCTACGGGGAAAAGGCCATTTTTGAACTCGAAACGGCTTCTGTGCTCCTACCTTTCCAGTTCGACAGCGCTTCGCTCTGATCTTTTGAGAACGAATCGGCGCCCGGCGGATGAGGTTCGCCCGAGGGCACGAGACGGCGGGGGAGAATTTGCCGCAGCAGGGCGAGCCTCTCGAGGTTCCGCCCGATTCATCTTGTGCAGCCGCTTGCCGGCAGGCAAGACCTTGGAAAAGGCTCGAAGAAAGGCGGGTGCGATGATTTCCTGCACTGAAATGAGACTCCGAAATCGGGGGAAGACTACGCCGTCTTCCCCCGATTTCGTCTGTTTTTGCCGAAGAGACAGTCGTTTCTCGCGCGCAACCGAAACAGAACCCGGGGAGGGATCAAAAAAACGCCGCACTCTTGCGCAAGAGTGCGGCGTTTTTGGCAAAAAGATGGGGGCTTTCGGATACGCATTGCGGCGTTTCGCAGAGCAGCTCCCGAGTTCAGGGCGGTGCCCTGCGGATTCGCGCCCGAAAAAACTTATTTGATGTTCTTGGGATTGACGAGTTCCGGAATTTTCAAGACTTCGTTCACCTTGATGAAGTCGGGATTCGAGATATTGTTGAAGTGAATGATGTATTTGGCGTAGCTTCGATCACCAAAGGTGCGTTCGGCGAGCTTATAGACGTTGTCGCCCGACTTCATCTTGTGCTTGTCGTGCAAACCCACGATGAGAAAACTGCCGCCTTCCACCTGGGAATATCTTTTTGAGCGGGCAATGATTTTGTCGATTCGGGCCTGTCGTTCGGCAGCGGCCTTTTCTTCCGCAGCCTTTTGGGCAGCGGCGGCTTTTTCGGCTGCCGCTGTGCTGTCGGCCTTGGCTTTGGTCAACGCCGCGCGTTGATCTGCAGGCTGTGTGCCGTTTTGCGAAGTCTTGTTGTGGGACGGATTTCCACCAATGTGCGTGTTTTGGCCGTCGTCTTCCTCAGGAGCGCAGATTTGGTAGAGGGGCTGCAACCAAGTGGGGACGTTTTCGGCCGTGATCGTGCGGGTCTGGCAGAGATAGCCGAAGTAGCAGCACAAAACGAGCAGCAGCAAGAGAATAATGCCGAGAATTTGTCCCCAGGGGGTCTTCTTTCGTCTCGAACGGTGGCGACGTCTTCTTGAATGGTGCGATGAGCTTTCGCGAACTTCGTTTTCGCCTGCAGCAGTTGCCGCCGTAGTTTGTGCTGTGGAGGCGGCTACTGATTGCGGCTCGGCAACATCGGTGCTGACGGAGCCGGTGGGCGTAAGTTCGAGGGGAAGTTCTTCGGTCGAATCGGTGAGTACTTCTTTGCCGAGGCTCTCTTCTGCTGTGCAGGTGGTGGAAGTCACCGCGTCGACCGCAGTCGGCGATTCGACAGTGGCGGATTGCGTCGCGCTGTCGCAGACTTCTTCGGCAGTGGACTGCGGATAGGTGAGGATGGGGGCGGCTACCGTGAGCAACTGCTCGGTGTCGGCGGTGGTTTCCTCGGGTGTCTCGTTTTCTTCTTCGGCGGGGAGAGTTGCGGACGATTCGGTTTCCGGAGTCTCCTCGGGAAGGGGGGCTTCGGCCGATGGTGTAGCTTCGACAGGTGTTTCCGCTTCTTCAGCGCCTGCAGGGGAGGGCGCTTCGAAAGACTCGAGATCGAGTTGCGGAGCGGCGAACGAAGGAACAGGTTCCGCGGAGGGTTCCGCGGTTTCCTCAGTGGGAAGGGACGATACTGCCGGATCGTCGTTTGCAGCTGCGGGAGTTTGCGCCGTTTCGACTGCATTGGTGGAGGGCTCATCGGAGGTTTCGCCTACCAATGTTGGGGCTTCGTTTTCTTCGGCGGGCGTTTCATTTGCACGCGATGCCTCGTCTGTAACCGCGGGGACGGGTTCTTGTTCGGGGGCGGCGTGACGAATCTCAATGTTGACGGGGATGCGGAATTGATCTCGGAGTTGAGGCTCGACAATAGGCGTCTCTTCGGGTTCGGGCTCCGTGTGTTCGTCGGCGAGGGCGCGCAGTGCTTCGCGAGTGGGCACAAATTGTAGCGCGGGACCGTGTGATTCCTGTTCTTCTGTCGATTTTTCAGGTTCCGTTTCGGTGGATTCGGTAGAAGCGGGGGAAAGGGGAGTTGCTGCTTCGGTTGCGGAAGCTGGTGCTTCGACGAGTTGTTCCGCAGCTTCTGCACTTGTTGTGGTCGATTCGGGAGTTGACTCCTCGGCCAAGTTGAGATCGAGCACGGGAGCGGCTACCGTGGAGACAATCTCGGTAGCAGGCGTCTGATGCGCGGAGTCTATCGGTTTATCAGCGGTGTGCTCTTCGTACGTCGTTGGGTGTTGGGGAGTGTCTTCCTCGGGGAGAGCCGTTGCCTCTTCGTGTGCTTCTTCTTCCTCTTCGTGTGCTTCTTCTTTCTCTTCGTGCGTTTCTTCTTCCTCCTCGGCCGTTGTTACGCATGTTTCGTGCACTTCGTTCTCTTCAAAGCGCTTTTCGTTGGTTTCCTCTTCGGTGTCGTGGGAAACAGGGGGTACATTGCTTTCTTCCTCGTCGCTGTTTTCTGCCGTTGCGGCCGTATCATCGGGGGTGTGGGAGAGCAAATCAGAGAGTTGCTCGTTGTTGAGTACGGGCGTCGGAGTTTGAGAAACGAGTAGGGCGCCGTCGATAATGGGAGCGGGGGTGGGGCGTAGAAGCAGCGAAGAAGTGGTGGTAGCTGTGTGGGCTGTAGAAACGGACTGGTGGTTTTCTACCTCTTCGTGGGCTTGTTCTGCTGAAACTTCGTGGGAAGGGGCTTCGGTAGTTACGACGGCGTGGACGGAAGTCGGGGCGAATGTGGTTGCTTCTACTGCCGGGACAACGTTTTCTTCGGCTTTTTCCGTCGCTGCGTCGGGTTGCTGCTCTTCTTCAGCGGGAGCAGCCGTGTTGGTTTCGCAAGAGGGCGAAGAGGCGACCGGGATTTCTGCTGTAGGCTGGGGAGTGTGCGAAGAGGTGGCGGAAGATTCGGTGGATTCTTCCGCGAGTGGGCGCTCTGCCTCCTCGAGTGCGGCCTCCGGTGTCTTGTCGTTGAGGGTGACCGTCGTGAAGTGTGCGAAGGGACGGTTGACCAATTCGCGCAATGTACCGTCGGGCGTGAAGCTGATCTTGTTGTGTCCGCTGATTTGGAAGCGTTCGCCGGTGTTGATGTTCACGCTTTCTCGCTCACTGACCTCCACTAACTTGAAAGTGCCAAAGCCGGTGACTTTGACAAAGCTGTCTTTGAGAAGACCTTCTTCGGTCAACTCAAAGAAAGAGCGCACGAAATCCTCGGCTTGTTCGAGGGGCAGCGATTCGCGCTCGGCCAAAAGTGCCGCAAGATCTTGAAGGGTGTACTTTTTCTCCATGTGTAAATGGTGTTACGCGTTGGCTTTGTGGGGAAAAAAATCACGCGTTGGCCTTTTCCTTCATGGCATTGCTGGGTTTGAAGGAGATGGCCAATTTGGGAGGTACGAGTTGTCGTTGTTTGCTCGAGGGGTTGACGATGATGCGTTCCTTCTTCTTCTTCACTTCGAAGGCGCCGAAGCTCTGAACGGTGAGGGTATCGCCTTCTTCGAGGGTGTCGGCGAGAAGTTCCACCAAGCTATCGACTAATTGCTTGGTGCCTTTTTGGCTTTTGTCGGTGCGCGCTGCAAGAGCGTTGATAAACTCTTTGTTGTTCATGCCGGCGAGAATAGAGGAGTTGCTTATTGTATTTCGGCATAGAGGTCGAATTCCTCTGCCGATGTGACTTTGGCGTTGTAAAAACTGCCGATTTCCAGCGGACGGTCGGTGGCGCGAATCAGCACCTCGCAGTCTACTTCCGGAGAATCGTATTCTGTGCGACCAATATAGTAGTCGCCTTCTTTCCGATCGACGACAATTCGGAAGGTTTGCCCCACTTTTTCGGCCAATAGTTCCGCTGAAATTTCTTCCTGCAAAGCCATTAGTCGGTCTAATCTCGCCTGTTTCACCTCTGCGGGGACATCATCTTCGTAATTGTCTGCGGCGTATGTGCCTTCCTCTTCGCTGTATGCGAAAGCACCCAGGCGGTCAAAGCGCGCGGTGCGCACGAAATCCATGAGTTCTTCGAAGTCCTCATCTGTTTCTCCGGGAAAACCAACCATGAGGGTGGTGCGCAAGGTGATGCCGGGGACTTCGCGGCGGAAGGCAGCCACGAGGTCGAGTGTTTCTTGCTTGGTAATGTGGCGCTTCATGCGCGAAAGCATATGGTCCGACACGTGTTGTAACGCGATGTCGAGATATTTGCACACATTCTTGTGCTCGCGAATCACGCGCAAGAGTTCCATCGGGAAATGGTTGGGATAGGCGTAGTGCAAACGTATCCATTCCACGCCGGGAATCTGGGCCATGCGCTCAATTAACTCCGCGATGCGACGATGACCATACAGATCTACGCCATAATAGGTGAGTTCTTGGGCAATAATCTGGAACTCTTTCACTCCGCTCTTTACCAATTCCTCGACTTCTGCGAGGATTTCTTCGATGGGGCGGCTTGTATGCGGACCGGTGATGAGGGGAATGGCGCAATAGGCGCAGCTGCGGTCGCATCCTTCCGAGATCTTGAGAAAGGCGTAGTGCTTTGGCGTGGTCAGCACGCGGGTGTTGAGGGCTTGGCACGATGCGCTCTCCGAAAGACCGGAGGGCGAAAGATCTTTGATGAGGTCTTTCCAGTCGAACTTTCCGTAGAAACGGTCTACTTCGGGGATTTCTTCCCGAAGTTCTTTGCGATAGCGTTCAGAAAGGCACCCCATCACGTAAATACGGTTGAGATTTCCCTCATTTTTCTGTTCCACCAGCTCAAGAATTGAGTTGATGCTCTCCTCTTTCGCGTCGCCGATGAATCCGCAAGTGTTGATCACTGCGATGTCGCCGTGGAGTTCATCAGGGTTGTGGTGGAAATCGCAACCGATGGCGGCAAATTGGCGAAGTAGGTTCTCAGAGTCCACGAGGTTCTTGGAGCACCCCATGGTGATAACGTCTATCGTATGTTTCATTGTTAAGTTCGTCTATGTCGTCTCTGCGGAGCGTGGGGAGGACGCTGCGAGTCTTGCTCGTAGCGTAGGGGGCGTTGCGTGGAAATTGCGAATCAATTGTCGGAGAACAGGGATTCAACAAATTCTTTTGCGTTGAAGGGTTGTAAATCCGTCATCTTTTCACCGAGACCGATGTACTTTACGGGGATCTTCATTTGGTGGGAGATTCCAATAACGACGCCACCTTTGGCCGTTCCGTCGAGTTTTGTAATGGCCAAAGCCGTGATTTCGGTGGCCAGTGCGAATTGTTTGGCTTGTTCGTAGGCATTTTGCCCCGTACTACCGTCGAGAACGAGTAGAACTTGGTCGGGTGCGTCGGCATCCAGCTTTTGCATCACTTTTTTGATCTTACTCAGTTCGTTCATCAAGCCGACTTTGTTGTGCAGTCGACCGGCTGTGTCGATAATGACCACATCGGCTTGCTCAGCCTTGGCATGTGCAACCGTGTCGTAGGCCACAGATGCCGGATCAGCTCCCATTTTCTGTTTGACCACGGGAACTCCGATGCGTTGGCCCCAGATGTCGAGTTGCTCGATGGCGGCTGCGCGGAAGGTGTCGGCGGCTCCCAGAATCACTTTCTTGCCTTCGGCCTTAAATTGGTAGGCTAATTTGGCGATAGTGGTGGTTTTGCCCACACCATTGACGCCTACGACGAGAATGACGTACGGACGTCGCCCTTCGGGTAGCTCGAAACCTTCGTTGTCTTTCGTATTGCCATCGGCAGCCAGGAGGGCGATGATTTCTTCTTTGAGGATGCGGTTGAGTTCACTCGTACCCACATACTTGTCTCGTGCTACTCGCGCTTCAATGTTGCGGATTACATCGAGCGTGGTGTTCACTCCCACGTCGCTTGTTATGAGCACGTCTTCCAAATCATCGAGCACATCGTCGTCGACTTTGGATTTCCCGGCTACGGCGTGAGCGATCTTGCTGAAAACGCTGGTTTTGGTGTTCTGAAGTCCATTGTCGAGCGTTTCTTTCTTTTCTTTTTTGGAGAACAGGTCGAAGAATCCCATGATGACAAATATAGTTTGTGCAAATTTACGACAAAAAAGTGGGACTCGTATACTATTTAGCTTGGAAAAGAGTAAAAAAAGCCATCGCATGGGCTGCGATGGCTCTCCTTTTCGGCGCGCTTAGGCGTCGATAGCGGTTGTTTGAGGTCGAAACAGGGTTCCGACTCAAAATTAGTTCTTGAAGAAGGCTGCAACGTCTTCGTTGCGAACCATCTGCTCGTCAAAGCAGTAGGCACCCGTCTTGGGGCTCTTTACCACTTTGATGACTTTCGTATAAGAGCGTCCGTCCGTCTTACCGGATTGGAGCGATGCGACTGTCTTTTTAGCCATGGTTGTGCTGCTGTTGCGAGGTTATTATTTGATTTCCTTGTGGATGGTCATGCGCTTGAGAATCGGGTTGTACTTCTTCAGCTCGAGGCGTTCGGGAGTGTTCTTGCGATTCTTCGTCGTGATGTAACGGCTAGTGCCGGGCATGCCGCTTTCTTTATGTTCGGTGCATTCGAGGATTACCTGAACGCGATTACCTTTAGCTTTCTTTGCCATCGTGATATGGTTTAGCCGATTACTTTGATGTCTTTCCAGTCACAGTAGCCTTTGGCCACTGCATTGACGAGAGCTGCGTCGAGCCCTACCTTGTTGATCGTGCGGAGACCTGCTGCCGAAAGTTTCAGCGAGATCCAGCAACCTTGTTCTACGTAGTAGAATTTCTTTGTGAACAAGTTGGCATCGAAGGTACGCTTGGTGCGACGTTTCGAGTGCGAAACGTTGTTGCCAATCATGGCTTTCTTACCAGTAATTTGACAAATCTTAGACATTGCTATCTGTAGTTTTCTTGTTTCAGTTGAAGTAGTTATTCCCAATCGAGTTGCAAATTTACACGATAAATTCCTATCTCACAAACTTTTCCCTGATTATTTTCCGCTGCGATGGCAGTTTCGCCCATTCTCTTCGGTGAGGAGTGGGAAATTGCGACGTTCGCCGCGCAAATCTTGTGGTAGGACTTGCGCGGCGAGCGTATATATAAGAGATGAGTGTGGCGCCTCTCTTAGGCTTCCTCTTCGGTTCCGAGATCCGCCTTGAGAAAATCGAGCAGCATGTGCATGGCAGTCGAAGTGGCGGAGGCGAGGTTCTTGTCGCGGCCGTTGTCTTCTTCGAGCATGACGGTCTCAATGCGCTGGCTGTTGCCCACTGCGATCCAGATGGTGCCGACGAGCACGCCGTTTTTGCCGTTCTCCACGCCTCCGGGGCCGGCGAATCCGGTCACCGAAACGGCGTAGTCGGTGTTGAACACGCGCAAGGCGCCTTTCACCATTTGGCGAGCCACTTCCTCGCACACGGGAGTTTGTTCTTCGATGACTTGAGCGTCGACGCCGAGCAGGTTGATCTTCACTTCATTGGCGTAGGAAACCACGCCACCCTTGAAGTATTGCGATGCACCGGGGACGGCGGTGATCACACTGGCCACGCGGCCGGAGGTGCAACTCTCAGCAGTAGAGAGTGTTTTGTGGTTGCGCCAAAGGATTTCGTTGATTTCCTTGCTGACTACTTTGAGGTCTAAGTCCATGGTCTGGGGATTATATGATGTTTTGTTGGGTGATGCGTGATAGCGGTTAGAGCACAGTGCGCGAGAAGGCGGGTTTGCCGAGCGGGCAAAACTCGCCGTCCAGATATTTGTAGTGGCCGCACATGGCAATCATGGCCGCATTGTCGGTGGTGTAGGAGAATTTCGGGATATAGATCTTCCAGATTCCCTTTTCTTCCATTGCTTTGAAGGCGTTGCGCAGGGCTGTGTTGGCACTTACGCCGCCGGCCAGTGCAACGTGGCGAATACCGGTAGCTTTTGAAGCTTCGATGAGTTTCTTCATGAGGATGTCAACGACAGTGGCTTCGAGCGAAGCGGCCAAGTCGTTTTTGTTTTCCTCGATGAATTGGGGATTCTCGGCCATCTTGTCTCGGAGAAAATAGAGAAAAGAGGTTTTCAGGCCGGAGAAGCTGTAGTCGAGTCCGCCAATGTGGGGCTTGGCGAAGGTAAAGGCCTTGGGGTTGCCTTGACGGGCGAGGCGGTCGATGATGGGGCCGCCGGGATAGCCCAGTCCCATCACTTTCGAGCACTTGTCGATGGCTTCGCCGGCTGCGTCGTCGATGGTCTGACCGAGAATCTCGAAATCGTTGTGCGCATTGACACGCACGATTTGCGAATTGCCCCCGCTCACCAGTAGGCAGAGGAAAGGGTAGGGGGGATCGTCGTGCACTTCGTCGGCAGTATGGATGAAGTGGGCGAGAATATGTCCGTGCAGGTGGTTCACTTCGACGAGGGGGATGCCGAGTGCCGCGGCCATGCCCTTGGCAAAGCTCACGCCCACGAGCAAACTACCCATCAAGCCCGGGCCGAGGGTGACGGCGATGGCGGTGAGCTCCTCCTTGTTCACGCCCGCTTGCTTCAGGGCAGCATCCACCACGGGGACAATGTTTTGCTGGTGGGCGCGGCTGGCCAATTCGGGCACCACGCCGCCATATTGTTCGTGCACTGCTTGCGAAGCGGTGACGTTGCTGAGGAGGACTCCGTCGCGCATCACGGCCGCAGAAGTGTCGTCGCAGCTCGATTCGATGGCGAGAAGGATGGAGTTTTTCTTTTCTGTCATGTCGATCGGTGTGTGGAGTGGGTTAGTGAGTGAGCACTTCCACGCCGTGCTCGGTCATCAGCAGGGTGTGTTCCCATTGTGCGGAGGGCAGTTCGTCTTCGGTCACCACGGTCCATCCGTCTTCTTCGTCGATGAACACGTCGCGGGCGCCGAGATTGATCATGGGTTCGATGGTAAACACCATGCCGGGCACGAGCAGCATGCCTTTGTGGCGAGTGTCGTAGTGGTCTACGATGGGTTCTTCGTGGAAACCGTTGCCCACACCGTGGCCGGCGAGTTCGCGAACGACCGTGTAGCCGTTTTCGTGGGCGTATTTGCCGATGGCTTTGCCGATTTCTCCGACAAAATGCCAGGGTTGTGCAGCTTTCATGCCGATTTCGAGACACTCTTTGGTACATTCGACGAGGCGACGCAATTGAGGATCGACGTCACCGATCAAAAACATACGCGATGCGTCGGCGTAATAGCCGTCCTTGATGGTCGTTACGTCGACATTGATGATGTCGCCGTCAAAGAGGAGCTCTTCTTCCGAGGGTATGCCGTGGCACACGACTTCGTTGATGCTGGTGCAGCAGTGTTTGGGGAAACCTTCGTAACCGTAGGGGGCGCAGATGGCACCGTGGTCGGCCGTGTATTCGGCCACGAGGCGATCGATGGCTTCGGTGCTCATGCCTTCCTTGATTTCGGAGGCTACCATGTCGAGAACGCCGGTGTTGATGACGCCGGCACGCCGAATACCTTCGATGTCTTCGGCGGTTTTGATGAGCGAATTGGTCGGCACGACGAAACCTTTGTCCTGAAATTCGAGGATACGGCGGTCGAAGTCGGTGGGAGTCTGTCCTGCCGGAACAATCCAATTCTGTTTATGTGATTTGACCATAGCGATGGGCTGAATTGAGGAGACGGAGGCGGAAATGCCTCCTTGTCATGCTGCGAAATTACAAAAAAAACGGCGAATCGTCTTTTCTCTTTCTACCTTTTACTCCATAAACGAGAATTTAGTGCCTGTCGAAGAACGCCAAGGTGGGAGCAAACGGTGGAAAACGCCCTGTTTTTCTTTCATTTCCCCCGCTTTTCTCGCTTTTCTCGCGGACTTTTCATCGAGGCGCGCGGGCTGCTGTCCTTTTTCGGGTGTGCGGGATCCGCTTCTCGGGAAGAACTGACAAGAAGTACCCCGTCGTACTCCGGTGGTGCGAGGGACGAAAAAAACGCCGCGCCCCGTCAGACGGGACACGGCGTGGTTGATTCAGACTCGTGTGCAGAGGTTTATGCTTCTGCGGGAGCTTCCGTAGCCTCTTCGGCAGCGGGAGCTTCTTCTGCTGCAGCTTCTGCCTGTGCAGCGGCCTCAGCCTCGGCAGCAGCTTGGGCAGCGGCGGCCTTCTTCTCGGCTACCTTTTCGGCGATCTTGGCGTTGGTTGCCTTTTCTGCCTCGAGGCGAGCGGCGAGAGCCTTCTGTTTGTCTTCGGCGAGTTTGCCGGTGAGCTTGGCAGTCTTGCCTTCCTTCTCCTGTTTCCAAGCGTTGAACTTGGCTTCTGCGGTAGCTTCGTCAAAAGCTCCCTTCTTCACGCCGCAACGGAGGTGCTTCATGAGCATAACGCCCTCGTCAGAGAGGATGTTGCGAACGGTGTCGGTGGGCTGTGCGCCGCATTCTACCCAGTAGAGGGCACGATCGAAGTTGAGGTCGACAGTTGCAGGGTTGGTGTTGGGGTTGTAAGTGCCGAGCTTTTCGGTGAACTTACCGTCGCGGGGGGCGCGAACGTCAGCAATTACGATGCTGTAAAAAGCATAGCCCTTGCGACCATGACGCTGCAAACGAATACGAGTTGCCATTGTGTGGTGATTTTTTTGTGGGGACACGTCCCCTGTTGCTAAATAGAGTTAGTTTCGTGCTGCCAACTCGTGACAGCGCGGCAAAAGTACGGACTTTTTGAGAATTGGCCAAGTTTTTCCCGACGAGCGAGCCGATAAGAGTCGTTTTGGACGCTATAATAAAATATAAAAGCATCGATGTCCCTCTGTTTTTTGTGTGCCGCATCGCGAAATTTTTGGCCAAACGGCAATTAGTGACTATCTTTGCGACCTAATCTGTGCCTCATGAAGAAATCTCTCCTCCTTCTCCTCGTGGCGTCGTTCGCCTTTGTGGCATGTTCTGACTATGAGAACGTGCTCAAATCCACGGACTATAATGTACGCTACGAAGCGGCCAAACAATATTACTTCGACGGCCACTACGGACAAGCCTCCACGCTGTTCATGGACCTGATTGCCGGCGCGAAAGGCACCGACCGGGCAGAAGAAGCCCTCTTCCTTTTGGGCATGTCTTCCTATAAAGATAAGGCGTACGACGCAGCGGCGGGTTATTTCAAAAAGTATTATCAGACCTATCCCAAAGGCACCTATGCCTTGGCGGCGAGATACATGAGCGGGCTTTCGCTCTATGAAAATACGCCTGAGCCCCGTTTGGATCAAACGGACACTTATAAGGCGATCACTGAGTTCAAAGAGCTGGCCGACGCCTATCCGAAGACGAGCTACGCCAAGGAGGCCATGAAACGCATCTTTGAACTGCAAGATAAGCTGATCGAAAAAGAATACGCAGCGGCCAAACTCTATTATGATCTGGGCACGTATTTCGGCAATTGCACCAATGGTGGCAGCAATTACCAAGCTTGCATCGTCACCGCGCAGAATGCCATCAACGACTATCCCTATTCTCCGCGAAAAGAGGACTTCGCCATTTTGATCCTCCGATCGAAATTTGATTTGGCCAAACAGAGCGTCGAAAGTCGCAAGGCCGAACGCTATCAAGCGGCCATTGACGAGTATTATGGCTTCGTCAATGAGTTCCCGGAATCCAAGTTCATCCCGAAAGCCAATGCGCTTTGGCGAGAAGCTCGCGCACAGCTCGGCCTCCCCAAGGAGGAACAGCCCGCGGCAGCCGATTCCACCCACACCCCTTCAGAACAATAAATTGCACTATAACGATGGATTACAAAAAGTCTAAGGCGCCCACCAATACGGTGACGCACAATCTGATGGACTTCGCAGAGCCGACAGGCAATATCTATGAGAGTATTGTCATTATGAGCAAACGAGCCAACCAAATCGGTGCGAAGATGAAAGAAGATCTGAGTCGCAAATTGAAGGAATTCGCGTCGAGCACTGAAAACCTCGAAGAAACCTTTGAGAACCGCGAACAGATTGAAATTTCTCGCTACTACGAGCGCTTGCCCAAGCCGACGCTCATCGCAGCCGACGAGTTTTTGCGCGGCAATGTCTACTTCCGTAACCCGTTGAAGGAGCGTGATCAGCAACTCAACGAAGATTGAACCTCAGACAAACCAATTTTTGGCACGGGTCTCCGAGAGTCTTGCGACCCTTGGAGGCCTTTGTTGTTTATTCCTTAACCGATTTCTGTTATGATTCAACGTATTCAGAGCATCTATCTGCTGCTCACCATCGTGCTCTTGGCGCTTGTCTTCTTCTTACCCGTGTGGAGTTGGACGGCAACAGACGGCAATCTCTATTATAATTTCAGTCCTTTTGGCGTAGACACCAACGATACGAATTTCAGCTCGCCGCTTTGGTTTGCTTTCTTGCTGGTGGTGTCCGTCGGCGGCGCATTGATCTTGGACATCTGGGCCCTTTTCTCTTTCAAAAGGCAGGCGCGCCAAATGAGCCTCATCGTTTGCTCGCAATTGCTCGTGGTGGGCTACTACGCCGTGCTGCTTTGGCAGTGGTTCTCGCTGTCGACCGATTTGCCCAAGGGCGCTTTCAATCCCGGACTGGCCATTCTCTTCCCCGCAGTGGCCTTCGTTCTCTCGATTTTGGCTTTCCGTGGTGTGAATCGCGACCGCAAACTCTTGCGTTCGGCCGATCGCATTCGTTGAAGTCCCGCAGTGTGAGTCGAACGGCGGATAATATGGCAACCTAAACGTCTTTGATCTATGAATAAAGTGATGCTGATTGGCAATGTCGGCAAAGATCCGGAGGTGCGTTACGTCGACAACGGAGTTTGCACGGCCAAGGTTTCGCTGGCCACCTCCACTCCCGGTTACACGCTGCCCAACGGCACGCAGGTGCCCGAGCGAGCCGAGTGGCACAACCTCTTGTTTTGGCGCAGACTCGCCGAGGTGGTCGAGAAATACGTGCGCAAAGGCGACAAACTTTACGTGGAAGGCGAATTGCGCACCCGCAATTACACCGACCGACAGGGAGTGACGCGTTATGTCACGGAAGTGTGGGTCAGCAGCATGGAGATGCTCTCGCCCCGTCCGCAGCAAAACCAGCCGAGTGCCGGGCCGCAACAGTCCACGCCCCCAAGTGCGAGCGCACCGTCCGCAGCGAAGTCCGAAGCAGCGCCTTTTTAATCGCAATTCATGCCCTACTTACGTACCTTAGTTTTGGACAACGTCCACATTTCGTTTTGGAGACTCGACGAGTCGTCCGAAGAAATGTGGACGTTGTTGCGTAACCTGACCGATGTGTCGCCCTATGCCGAGCGGTTTTCGCGCATCGGTTCCGAGAAACGTCGCTGCGAATGGGTGGCGGCCCGCTGTCTGGTGCACCGAAACGTCGGGGCATCGGCGAAAGTAGCCTACCACGCCACCGGTCGTCCTTTCCTTTTTTCGACGGGAGCGGAGGCTCCGGCAGAAATCAGCGTCACGCACGCGGCCAACTTGGTCGCAGTGGCTTTCTCTCCCCGTGGACATCGGGTGGGTATCGACCTCGAAGGCAATGAAAAGAAGGCATGGCGTGTGCGCGAACGTTTCCTTTCCGCCGAAGAATTGCAGCGTTTGTCCACGCCGGCCGAAGTGTTGGCCGCGTGG
>ERZ1699244.300-NODE-300-length-20956-cov-6.802247_pt1 | contig 20956 bp, 20 predicted proteins | sample MGYA00581534_ERZ1699244 | MGnify/ENA primary metagenome ERZ1699244 (study PRJEB42319, sample SAMD00040331) | human oral metagenome | material: saliva | host: Homo sapiens | study: EMG produced TPA metagenomics assembly of PRJDB4115 data set (Metgenomic analysis of...
GACGGCAGCTCGACCGCCATCCCCTGCGCGTATGCCTTGCCGAACTGGCCTGCCTGAATATTTTCCAATGCCTTGTCAGCTTTGCGGATTTCTTCGGCACGCGGTTTCAAATAAGCCTGAGAAATCATGGCTCGGGTCGGAACATTCACAAACGCAGGATCGCCGACATAATAATCGCGGTCGGCAAACGCAATCCGCGACGCATCGCCTATCCAGCGCCAACTGTGAATATTTTCCGATCCCAACGCCCTCATATCCTGATTTTGTAAGACGCCCAAAATCTCACCCAAAGCAATCGCGCCCGAACTTGGCGCGCCCATGCCGCAAACTTCATATTCACGATACGGCGCGCAAACCGGTTGACGCTCGATAACTTGATAGTTTTTCAAATCCGCCATGCTGATTTTGCCGGGATTATCCACAGCACCGGTAACGGCACGGACAATATTTTGCGCCTGCATTCCCTGATAAAACGGCGCACTGCCTTTTTCCGCCAACAGGCGCACAGAACGCGCAAATTCAGGATTTTTCAAAACCGTTCCTGCAGCCAAAGGTTTGCCGTCAGGCAGGAAGTAAGCGGCGGTTTGCGGATAACGTTGCAAGGGGTCTAAATTTTGCTCGATGGATTTCGCCATACGCGGAGAAACAGCAAAACCTTGTTCCGCCAAAGTAATCGGTTTCTCAAACAAACTTGCCCACGGCAATTTGCCATAACGCTTGTGGACATCTTCCAGCAGCTTCGTAATCCCCGGCACACCGACCGAACGGCCGCCGACCACCGCTTTCATAAAGCCCATCGGTTTGCCGTTTTCATCCAAGAAAAGTTCCGGTGTTGCCGCTTTCGGCGCTGTTTCACGGGCATCAAACGTCGTCAGCTTTTTCGCCTTATTGTCCCAATACACCAAAAACGCACCGCCGCCCAATCCGGAAGACTGCGGCTCAACCAGTCCCAAAGTTGTCTGCATGGCAATCATCGCATCTATCGCACTGCCGCCGCGCTTCAAAATTTCATAACCGGCTTCAGTTGCCAGCGGATTGGCAGACGCCGCCATATAATGCTTGGCGCGGATTAATTTCTGCTCCGTCAGCCCTGTTCCTTGCTCCGGCGCATGGTTATCCACAGATACAGAGGGCAGGGAAACTTGAGGCTTTTGAACCGGCTGTTGCGCACAAGCGGCCAAAATCAAAACGGATAACAGGTTAATACTAAAGGAAAACTTCATATGCACACCCTTATTGAAATATTTTCAGACGGCCTTTTCCCAGCTTAAATAAAAGGAAATATGAAAATAACTTGAAATAAAAAACCATTTGACTATTTCTCTAGTCAATCAGTTCCAATTGGAGAAGTATAAAACAGGCTAAGATTGTGCACAGGCAAAAAGTTACCCACAGAATAAAGCAGTAGGAAATTTTTATCCACATCTGCAAACAAGGCCGACAATACTTTATCCTCATCAAAAAATATCAGCTAAGTATTTGAAAAATTTTTGTAATCAAAGTTATCAACAAGCTGTGTCTGCACTCAATATCATCTTCTATTTATTATTTAAAATCTTATTTATAGTTTGTTTTCCCAAAGGCCGTCTGAAACGTAAAGGCATCTTTTCAAAAAATTAAAAAGTTAAGGATTGTTAAAAAGTTGTAAATCAGCTAGAGTTACGGTTGATAAATTAAATTAATAATGGAGCTTCCATCAATGAAAGGCGATATCGGCGTCATCGGCTTGGCCGTTATGGGTCAAAATTTGATTTTGAATATGAACGATCGCGGTTTCAAAGTCGTGGCGTACAACCGGACCACCGCTAAAGTAGACGATTTTCTCAACGGCGCAGCTAAAGGTACCAACATTATCGGTGCCTATTCATTGCAAGATTTAGTGGATAAACTGGAAAAACCGCGCAAAATCATGATGATGGTTCGCGCTGGCTCTGTTGTTGACGATTTTATCGAACAACTCGTTCCGCTTTTGGACGAAGGCGACATCATTATTGACGGCGGTAATGCCAACTATCCTGATTCCACCCGCCGTACACACGAGCTGGCCGCGAAAGGCATCCGCTTTATCGGCGCGGGCGTATCCGGTGGCGAAGAAGGCGCGCGTCACGGCCCGTCCATTATGCCTGGCGGCGACGAAGCCGCATGGCCTGCCGTCAAACCGATTTTCCAAGCCATTGCCGCCAAAACCCCGCAAGGCGAACCCTGCTGCGACTGGGTCGGCCGCGACGGCGCAGGCCATTTCGTCAAAATGGTGCACAACGGCATCGAATACGGTGATATGCAGTTGATTTGCGAAGCGTACCAATTCATGAAAGACGGTTTGGGCCTGTCTTATGACGAAATGCACCAAATCTTCAACAAGTGGAACAAAACCGAACTGGATTCTTATCTGATTGAAATTACTGCCGCGATTTTGGGTTACAGAGATGAAAACGGCGAACCTTTGGTCGAAAAAATCCTCGATACCGCAGGTCAAAAAGGCACAGGCAAATGGACCGGCATCAATGCCCTCGATTTGGGTATCCCGTTGACCCTGATTTCCGAAGCCGTGTTTGCACGTTGCGTGTCCGCGTTTAAAGACCAACGCGCCCAAGCAAACAGCCTGTTTGGCAAAACCATCAGCCCCGTCGAAGGCGACAAAGCCACATGGGTGGATGCTTTGCGCCAAGCCCTGTTGGCATCCAAAATCATTTCTTATGCACAAGGCTTTATGCTGATCCGCGAAGCCAGCGAAAACAACGATTGGGCATTGAATTACGGCAACACCGCCCTCTTGTGGCGCGAAGGCTGCATCATCCGCAGCGCGTTCTTGGGCAACATCCGCGACGCATACGAAGCCAATCCTGATTTGGTCTTCTTGGGTTCCGATCCTTATTTCAAAGGCGTATTGGAAACCTGTCTGCCTGCATGGCGTAAAGTGGTGGCCAAAGCCATCGAATGCGGCATTCCGATGCCTTGCATGGCTTCCGCCATTACCTTCCTTGACGGCTACACTTCTGAGCGTCTGCCTGCCAACCTGCTGCAAGCGCAACGCGACTACTTTGGCGCGCACACCTACGAGCGTACCGACAAACCGCGCGGCGAGTTCTTCCATACCAACTGGACAGGTAAGGGCGGCGATACCGCTTCAACCACATACGATATCTAATTTGCCTGGGCAAACAAAAGGCCGTCTGAGTATTTCAGACGGCCTTTTTATAGGGTTATCCACAATGAAGAATGAAACGATTTATAGTATTTGATAGATAACTTTATGAAATAAATAAAGATTAATAAAGGCCGTCTGAATATTTCAGACGGCCTTTAAAATTGTTCACAACCTTATCAACAGGTTTTCCATAGCTTAAACCAGATTTTGCGGATTGCCGACCACGAAGCGGTTGATGTTGTCCAAAAGGATGTCAAACAGGCGGTTGGCGGCCTCTTGGCTTGCCCATGCAATGTGTGGCGTGACGATGAGGTTGGGAAGTCGGGCTTTCAGCAGAGGATTGCCGTCGCGCGGCGGTTCTTGTGTCAACACGTCAAAACCTGCACCGCCGATTTGTCCGTATTTCAACGCCGCAACCAAAGCGGCTTCATCGACTAAGCCGCCGCGCCCGCAGTTGATGAGGATGGCGCCGGGTTTCATTTGTTGCAATTCGGTTTCGCCTATCATATTGGCCGTTTGCGGTGTGAGCGGACAATTAAGCGACACGACATCGGCGGAGCGGATGGCTTCGTCAAAGGAAACATAGCCGTCGCGGACGCTTTGGGCATTTTTATGTTCGGCGAACACGACATTCATTTTGAAAGCCTGTGCATAAGTTGCCAGTGTTTTACCGATATTGCCGCGACCGAAAATCGCCAGCGTTTTGCCGTTTAAATCGCGCATCGGTGCGCCGAGGTGGCAGAAAAACGGCGAGTTTTCCCACAAGCCTGCCGCAACGTCGCGCTGATAGGCAGGCAGGTTGCGCATCAGGGTAATCATCATCATAAACGCGTGTTCCGCCACGGATTCATTGCCGTAAGCGCGGATATTGCACACTGCCGTACCGTTTTGTTTGGCGGCCTCAACGTCCACATTGTTGACGCCCGTCGCGGCTAGCGCAATCAGTTTGAGCTGCGGGTTGGCGGCGATGTGTTCGGCGGAAATCACGACTTTGTTGGTAATGATGATGTCCGCACCCCGTATGCGCGCCAGCGTTTCGTGCGCTTCGGTTGTGCCGTAGCTGCTTAATGTGTGCGGAAAATCAAATTCAAACGGGCGGTTGACAAGGGTATCGCGGTCAAGGACGACAATTTGGAGCGGGTTCATAAAATTCCTATCAAAAATAAAATATCGATTTATAAAATCTAAATCAGGATAAAGGATTTAAAATATACGCGTTAGTTGATAATAATTATTATATAGCGATTAAAACATCAATGTATCAGGAAAACAAAATGATTAAAACCATTACATTTGCTATTTTGCATTTCAGCGTCGCATTTAGTGTCGCCTATATTCTGACCGGCAGTATTGGCGTTTCTAGCGCAGTGGCTTTAGTTGAACCCATCGTCAATACCGTCGTCTTTTATTTTCACGAAAAAGCGTGGAACCGCTACGAGAAAAACAAATCCGACAAGCAAAAATTGTGGGTGCCTCTGCATCAGTGCGGCTAAAGTTTCAGACGGCCTTTTGCTTGATTAAAACCGATTATGCCTTTGTGGTTCTCCCATAGCTATAAAAATGCCAAACCCTAAAATAGAGTAAGACTTTACGAAGGCTTCATGAAGGTAAAAATGCTAAAATACGCTATTCTTGCAAACCCATTCAGACGGCCTCAATGCTCACCGATTTAGAAAAAAACGCTATCCGCGACCATTACCAAAACATCGGCAAAAACCTGCCCGGTTTCCGTCCGCGTGCTTCGCAGCGGGAAATGATTGCGGCAATTGCCAACGCTTTTTCGCGGACGTTGACGCGTGAAGAAGGCGAAGAAGCGCCCAAACGCGAGGGCGAGAGCATTGCTGTGATCGAAGGGCCGACCGGTGTGGGTAAATCGTTGGCCTATCTTTTGGCCGGCGGCATCATGGCACAAACGCGCGGCAAACGGTTGATTGTCAGCAGCGCGACGGTGGCTTTGCAGGAGCAGTTGGTTGACCGCGATTTGCCGTTTTTGGTCGAAAAAAGCGGTTTGGAGCTGACCTTTGCGCTTGCCAAAGGGCGCGGCCGTTATCTTTGCCCGTACAAACTCTATCAACTGACGCAAAACAACGCTCAGCAAAACCTGCTTGGTTTTGAAGCACCGGAAGTGTTGTGGGACAGTAAACCCAAGCCGGAAGAATTAAATCTGCTGCGTGATATTGCCGATGAATTTTCCGCCCGCCGCTTTAATGGCGACCGCGACACTTGGCCGGAAAAAATCGATGACGCGATTTGGCTCAAAGTCACCAACGACCGCCACGGCTGCCTGAAATCCGCCTGTCCCAACCGTCCGGAATGCCCGTTTTACCTGGCGCGCGATGTTTTGGAAACCGTCGATGTCGTCGTTGCCAACCATGACCTTCTGCTTGCTGACATCAGCATGGGCGGCGGCGTGATTCTGCCTGCACCCGAAAACAGTTTCTATTGCATAGACGAAGCGCACCACCTGCCCAAAAAAGCCCTCAGCCGTTTTGCCGCCGAACATTCATGGAATATTGCCGTTTGGACGCTGGAAAAACTGCCGCAGCTGACCGGCAAAATTGCCGCGCTTACCGATAAAGCCGAACTTGCCAACCTTGCCGACGAAGCTGCCACATCCTTGCTCGACAGCCTGCATGAATGGCAGTTTCACTTAGCGGAAGAGCCGTCTTTAAGTCTGGGGTCGTCTGAAAACGACAGGCGGAAACACAACGAACCGACTTGGCTGTGGGAAGACGGCAAAATCCCCGAAGGCCTGGAAACCACAGTTTCCAATACGGCCATTGCTGCGCGCAGCCTGCTCAAACATGTTGTCGGCTTGAACGATGCGCTTTCTGCTGCGCGCCGCGACAAAGAGCAGGACGGCGCGCTCATCGACCGCCTGACCAGCGAGTTCGGCCTTTTTATCGCCCGTATCGAACAAATCAACGCGGTTTGGGATTTGCTCTCCACCGTTCCCATTGAGGGCGAAGAGCCGTTGGCGAAATGGATAACCCGCCGTGCCGACGACAAAAACGACTACATTTTCAATGCCAGCCCCATCAGCAGCGCATCCCACCTTGCCAACAGCCTGTGGCGGCGCGCGGCAGGTGCGGTGTTGACTTCGGCCACCCTGCAATCGCTCGGCAGCTTCAACCTGATTTTGCGCCAAACCGGCCTATTATGGCTGCCCGAAACCACCACGCTCGCTTTGGAAAGCCCGTTTAATTTCGATGCGCAAGGCGAGCTGTATATTCCGCCGGTTCATGCCAGCCCGAAAGACCCTGATGCGCACACGGCCGCCATTGTCGAATGGTTGCCGAAGCTGGTTTCGCCGGTTGAAGCCATCGGCACGCTGGTGTTGTTTTCCTCGCGCAAACAAATGCAGGATGTTGCCTTGCGCCTGCCTGAAGAATACTTGCCGCTTCTGCTTGTACAAGGCGAGTTGCCCAAGGCTGTTCTTTTGCAAAGACACCATCAAGCCATTGCCGAAGGCAAAGCCAGCATTATTTTCGGTCTCGACAGTTTTGCCGAAGGCCTCGATCTGCCCGGCACGGCCTGCGTGCAAGTTATCATTGCCAAGCTGCCGTTTGCCATGCCGGACAATCCCATCGAGAAAACCCAAAACCGTTGGATTGAACAACGCGGCGGCAATCCTTTTATCGAAATTACGGTGCCCGAAGCCAGCATCAAACTGATCCAAGCCGTCGGCCGCCTTATCCGTACCGAACAGGATTACGGCCGCGTTACCATCCTCGACAACCGCGTCAAAACGCAACGCTACGGCCAACAATTATTGGCCTGTCTGCCGCCGTTTAAACGGATAGGGTAGTTTTGGATTGTTCAAAAGGTAAAGGCCGTCTGAAACTAAATGTTCAGACGGCCTTTTATTCTTTTGCCTTTTATTCTTTTCAAGCTATAAATCCAATTTCATGACGGATACGGTTTCCCCGTTGTGCCAAGTCTGGGTGATTTCTTTCCAGCCGAACTTTTCATACACAGCCTGCACATCCGGCGTATAGAGAAACAGATGCGGCAAACTCAGTTCGCATGCTTTATCCAGGCAAAACGAAACCAGCTGCCTGCCCACGCCCAAACCGCGAAATTGCGGCAAAACGAACACATCGCCCAGCCAATATTCGTATTCGGGAAAACACGCCATATCAAACCGCTTCAATGCCGCCGAACCCATCAGCCGCCCTTCGTTATCCACAGCCGCAAACGCCAGCGGCAAGTTATCCCCATCGAGGCACTGCGCGTAATACGCACGGATTTTGTCCAGAGACGACCACGGCGCAAAATCGTGCCATTCCTCAAACAGCGCGAGGGCTAAAGGCTCGACAAATTCAGGCTTCAGACGGCATATGTTCATATTGGCTCCTCTTGTTGTACCGCGTAGGGATTATTTTCACAGTATAGGCCGTCTGAAAGGTTAACACATCTTAAAAAATCAGCGTAAAACACGATAAACCCGCCGCCAGCCCCATTCAAATCACTTATAATTCTGCCCGTACCGCACACAAACAAAAGAGGCACACCATGGCCAAGAAATTTCCCATTTTTCCGAAAAATCCCGAGCGTATCTGCTGGGGTTGCGACAAATACTGCAAAGAAGACGATTTGCAATGCGGCAACGGTTGCGAGCGCATCCAACATCCCATCGAGTTGGATGGTCGCGACTGGTATAAAAAAGGCGACTGGAGCAATTTGTTGAGCGAAGAGCAGCAAATCGAACTTGGACTGAAAGAAGCGCCCAAGCCGGCCAAACCGCATATCAAGCTGCCTTTGAAAAACAAAACAGCTTAAACGGTATGCCGTAAACAAACGAAATAAAAAGGCCGTCTGAAACCTGAAAAACAGGGATTCAGACGGCCTTTGCGTTGTCGGATTATGCCTTCACATAATGCACAAACGCGTATTCGATGCCTTTGGCGGAAACATGGTTTTCCCGAGAGGCTTCTTGCCATGTTTCTGTGGAAAACTCAGGAAAAAACGCATCGCCGTCCACATCCAAACCGACTTCGGTCAAACGCAAATCCGTGGCAATCGGCAGGGCTTGTGCATAAATTTGCGCGCCGCCCATGATGATGACTTCTTCAGCCCCCTGACACAAAGCCAGCGCATCTTCCAAAGAGGCCGCCGTTTGCGCGCCTTCGGCCTGATAATCTTGGCGGGTGATGACGATATTTTGACGGCCGGGCAGCGGCTTGCGCGGCAGAGATTCCCATGTTTTGCGGCCCATAATGACGGGTTTGCCGGTAGTGTAGGATTTGAAAAAGGCAAAATCCTCGGGCAAATGCCAAGGCATAGTGTTGTTGATGCCGATACAGCGGCGGGCGGCGTAGGCGGCGATAAGGGTGATTTTCGGCATGATGAAATCCGTTTGCAAAATAAAATGATTATAGAGGAAGGGATACTAGATTAACGGAATATCCGTTGTTTTAAAAATGTTTCAATATTTATGAAATAGATATTTTAAATGCTTAATTTTGACAAAAATCATTTATTGTTCATTTTTTTAGGTATATGATAAATATCATACCAAATAAAAAAGGAAAGGAAAAAATGATGAGAACCCTCCGCATTTCTGCTTTGACTGCTTCCCTGTCTTTGATGTTGGCTGCCTGCGGCGGCGCAACAAGCGGCTTGTCGAATGCCGTGACCGAGCCGCTCAATCCGCATCCGAAAGGCGTGTTGTCCGTTGAATTAAACGAATCTGTCCCTAAAAACGGTACGTTGGAGCTGACGGCCAACGGTAAAACGCAAACCCTGCAACAAGGTGGCAAACTCGATACCGGCTTTTTGAAAACCGATAAAGTGTCCTCTTACGACTACGCCCAAAAAATTAAGGTAAAAGGCCAAGTCATCACTTTGGAAACGGTCGACTTCCAAGTGTATAAACAAAATTATTCAATAGTTGCCGCGCGTTACGCCAAACAAAAAGCCGATGACGCAGGCAAGCTGCAAAACCTCGATACATACACATTCACCGTCGGCGAAGTCCAAGGCGATGAAACCGCTTATCGCAATTTGCCCAAACAAGGCAGCTATCAGTATTCGGGTATTGCGTTTAACGGCGATGACCGCAGCGGCCGTCTGAAATACACCGTCGATTTCGATAAAAAACAAGGTTACGGCAAAATCAGCAGCATGGCTTCCCACAATAATGTCGACCTGCTTGCCGCAGGCATTGCCAATAACAATGGCAAAGCCATCATCAGCGGTAAAACCAGTTTGAATGGCGTGGAAAACGGTCGTTATGATTTGAAACTCTTCGGCCAGCAGGCTGAAGAAATTGCCGGTAAGGCGCAAATCAAAGTTGGCGATTCCACTAAAGAAATCGGTTTGGCCGGTAAGAAAGAATAGGAAACAAGGCAGTCTGAAAGGTTCAGACGGCCTTGTTGTGACAAAAAAAGCAACGGCTCAAACCGTTGCTTTTTTCATGCCAACCTCAATTACAGGCTGCCCAAGATAATGCGCAATACGCGGCGCAACGGCTCGGCAGCACCCCACAAGAGTTGGTCGCCGACAGTGAACGCGCTGATGTATTCGCCGCCCATTTCCAGTTTGCGGATACGGCCGACAGGAACAGACAGTGTGCCGGTAACTTTGGCGGGTGTCAGCTCGTGTATGCTGGCTTCTTTTTCGTTAGGGATAACTTTCACCCAGTCGTTTGCACCTGCCAAGATGGCTTCGATTTCGGAAACGGGCAGGTCTTTTTTCAGCTTCAGGGTAATGGCTTGGCTGTGGCAGCGCATAGAGCCGATGCGGACGCACAAGCCGTCGATTACGGTCGGATTGTCGCTGCGGCCGAGGATTTTGTTGGTTTCCACGCCGCCCTTCCATTCTTCTTTGGACTGGCCGTTGCCCAAATCCACGTCAATCCACGGAATCAGGCTGCCGGCGAGCGGTACGCCGAAGTTGGCTTTCGGATAGTCTTCGCTGCGCAGGAAATCGGACACTTTGCGGTCGATGTCGAGAATCGCGCTGGAAGGATCGGCAAGCTCGTCCGCTACTTTGGCATGAATCGCGCCCATGCCGCTGATGAGTTCGCGCATATTTTTCGCGCCCGCGCCGGAAGCGGCTTGGTAGGTCATGCTGGTTGCCCATTCGACCAAATCGTTTTGGAACAAACCGCCCAAAGCCATCAGCATCAGGGAAACGGTACAGTTGCCGCCGATGTAGTTTTTCATGCCGTTTTTGAGGCCGTTGTCGATGACGTTGCGGTTGACAGGGTCGAGGACGATAATCGCATCGTCTTTCATGCGTAGGGAAGAAGCTGCGTCAACCCAGTATCCGTTCCAGCCGCTGTCGCGCAGGGGTTGGAAGACGGATTTGGTGTAATCGCCACCCTGACAGGTAACGATGATGTCCATTTTTACCAATTCGGCAATATCGTTGGCATCCAACAATGTTTTGGCTGCCTGACCGAAATCAGGGGCAGCGCCGCCGACGTTGGAAGTGGTAAAGAAAAACGCTTCGGGAATATGGGCGAAGTCGTTTTCTTCTTTCATACGCTGCATCAAAACAGAGCCGACCATACCGCGCCAGCCGACAAAACCTACTTTCATGTGTTACTCCTTACAAAGAAAATCCGGATAAGTTTATAGTGCATTAACAAAAATCGGAACGGCATCGCCTGCCGCTTTGTTCAGATTTTTGTTAACCCACTATAAAAAAGGGGAAAACAAACGTTTTAACGCCGTCTGCGGAAAATGTAAAGGTTTTTATCGAAAATTTTTAGAATGATAGGAAAATAGGTTAAGATGGCAATGAAATTGCATTTCATTAATGGTACAGAGGAAGATTAAATGAGCAAAATCAATTTGTCGGATTTGCCCCAAACAGAAATAGTAGATGTCCATATTGCTTCGCCGGGGGCGAGGGTTGCGGCATATTTGTTGAATAATCTGTTTACTTTTTTGATATGGTTGCCATTCATTGTGATGGTAGTTTTCACTTTAGATGAAAGCAAAGAATTAGTTTCGGAGTCTTCTCTTTCTAATACCCCTGAATATTTTGCCATAACATTTTTTATTTCTTTGGCTGTTTATTTGGTTTTCGGTATCTTCCAACTGTATTACATGAGCCGGGACGGTCAGTCTTTAGGTAAAAAAATTATGGGCATCCGCGTGTTAAAAAGTGACGGGAATAATCCAGGTTTTGAAGGAACAGTTTTAATCCGCGAAGTTGTTTGGGCGCTTGCTGTTGGTGTTGTGGTAACTATTGTATCGTTGGCAATAAGTGACACGGGTGGAAACCTGATTTCTCTGCTTATAGCCTTCATCAACTTCATCATGCTCTTTTCCGTCAAACGCGACCGCCGCACGCTCTACGATATGCTGGCCGATACGGTTGTCGTCAAATTGCCGCCGCGCCGATAAATCGCTTTTTTTGATAAAAAATTGGAGATTCCTTTACAAATATGCTCTTACGTGCTATTATTTAAGTGACTATTTAAAAGGAGTTAATAAATATGCGGCAAGGTATTCTTAAATAAACTGTCAATTTGATAGCGGGAACAAATAATTAGATGTCCTTTTTTAGGAGGGCTTAGTTTTTTGTACCCAGTTTAAGAATACCTTTATCATGTGATTCTAAAGTATCCAGAGAATATCTGTATGCTTTGTATACCTATGGTTATGCATAAAAATCCCAGTGATAAAAGTATTTATCACTGGGATTTTTATGCCCTTTTGGGTTTTTGAATGGAGGAAAATCACATGAAAATTATTAATATTGGAGTTTTAGCTCATGTTGATGCAGGAAAAACTACCTTAACAGAAAGCTTATTATATAACAGTGGAGCGATTACAGAATTAGGAAGCGTGGACAAAGGTACAACGAGGACGGATAATACGCTTTTAGAACGTCAGAGAGGAATTACAATTCAGACAGGAATAACCTCTTTTCAGTGGGAAAATACGAAGGTGAACATCATAGACACGCCAGGACATATGGATTTCTTAGCAGAAGTATATCGTTCATTATCAGTTTTAGATGGGGCAATTCTACTGATTTCTGCAAAAGATGGCGTACAAGCACAAACTCGTATATTATTTCATGCACTTAGGAAAATGGGGATTCCCACAATCTTTTTTATCAATAAGATTGACCAAAATGGAATTGATTTATCAACGGTTTATCAGGATATTAAAGAGAAACTTTCTGCCGAAATTGTAATCAAACAGAAGGTAGAACTGTATCCTAATATGTGTGTGACGAACTTTACCGAATCTGAACAATGGGATACGGTAATAGAGGGAAACGATGACCTTTTAGAGAAATATATGTCCGGTAAATCATTAGAAGCATTGGAACTCGAACAAGAGGAAAGCATAAGATTTCATAATTGTTCCCTGTTCCCTGTTTATCACGGAAGTGCAAAAAACAATATAGGGATTGATAACCTTATAGAAGTGATTACGAATAAATTTTATTCATCAACACATCGAGGTCAGTCTGAACTTTGCGGAAAAGTTTTCAAAATTGAGTATTCGGAAAAAAGACAGCGTCTTGCATATATACGTCTTTATAGTGGCGTACTGCATTTGCGAGATTCGGTTAGAATATCGGAAAAGGAAAAAATAAAAATTACAGAAATGTATACTTCAATAAATGGTGAATTATGTAAAATCGATAAGGCTTATTCCGGGGAAATTGTTATTTTGCAGAATGAGTTTTTGAAGTTAAATAGTGTTCTTGGAGATACAAAGCTATTGCCACAGAGAGAGAGAATTGAAAATCCCCTCCCTCTGCTGCAAACGACTGTTGAACCGAGCAAACCTCAACAAAGGGAAATGTTACTTGATGCACTTTTAGAAATCTCCGACAGTGACCCGCTTCTGCGATATTATGTGGATTCTGCGACACATGAAATCATACTTTCTTTCTTAGGGAAAGTACAAATGGAAGTGACTTGTGCTCTGCTGCAAGAAAAGTATCATGTGGAGATAGAAATAAAAGAGCCTACAGTCATTTATATGGAAAGACCGTTAAAAAAAGCAGAGTATACCATTCACATCGAAGTGCCGCCAAATCCTTTCTGGGCTTCCATTGGTTTATCTGTATCACCGCTTCCGTTGGGAAGTGGAATGCAGTATGAGAGCTCGGTTTCTCTTGGATACTTAAATCAATCATTTCAAAATGCAGTTATGGAAGGGATACGCTATGGTTGCGAACAAGGATTATATGGTTGGAATGTGACGGATTGTAAAATCTGTTTTAAGTATGGCTTATACTATAGCCCTGTTAGTACCCCAGCAGATTTTCGGATGCTTGCTCCTATTGTATTGGAACAAGTCTTAAAAAAAGCTGGAACAGAATTGTTAGAGCCATATCTTAGTTTTAAAATTTATGCGCCACAGGAATATCTTTCACGAGCATACAACGATGCTCCTAAATATTGTGCGAACATCGTAGACACTCAATTGAAAAATAATGAGGTCATTCTTAGTGGAGAAATCCCTGCTCGGTGTATTCAAGAATATCGTAGTGATTTAACTTTCTTTACAAATGGACGTAGTGTTTGTTTAACAGAGTTAAAAGGGTACCATGTTACTACCGGTGAACCTGTTTGCCAGCCCCGTCGTCCAAATAGTCGGATAGATAAAGTACGATATATGTTCAATAAAATAACTTAGTGTATTTTATGTTGTTATATAAATATGGTTTCTTGTTAAATAAGATGAAATATTTTTTAATAAAGATTTGAATTAAAGTGTAAAGGAGGAGATAGTTATTATAAACTACAAGTGGATATTGTGTCCTGTATGTGGAAATAAAACACGATTAAAGATAAGGGAAGATACTGAATTAAAAAAATTCCCCCTCTATTGTCCGAAATGCAGACAAGAAAATTTAATTGAAATAAAGCAGTTCAAAGTAACTGTGATTACAGAGCCAGACGCAAAGACGCAGAGCCGATAAAATGAGATTAATACAATCTCATTTTATCGGCTCTTTCCGTTATGTATGGATTCTTTTAATTAGTCTTCGATGTTTCTTGCTTCGTTGATACCGCTGGCTAAAGATTCCATTAAGGATAGTTCTTTGTCTGTAAAGCTATCCATGTATTTCTCTATCTGTAATCGTCGGGTGCTTTTTACCAAGTTATTAGCAGGTAAGAAAAATTCATCAACGGAAACATGAAGTAACGATACAAGGTCATAAAGAACTTGTATGCTGGGGTGTTGCCCTTTATTTTCAATATTAGTTAAGTACCGTGGGTCAATTTCAATCAATGCTCCCACTTGTTCACGAGTTAAACCTCGTTTCAATCGAGCTTCTTTAATGGCTAAACCAAAGGCTCTAAAATCATATTTATCTTCTTTTTTACGCATAGTAGACCACCTCTATACATTTTATTGTTCCTACTGAATTAAAAACAGGTATAGAAAAACGTGTTATATGGTTTATAGGTTTATATTTAATAAAAAGCACTACTAAACGCCAATAAAAAAAACCGTTATATGGTAGTGCTATTTACGCTGTTAAAATATTGTATATTACTTCCAAATGGCGGTTTGTTGGAGGTCAACGTCGCCATGAAGTACATCATATACAATAAATTTCCTTACATTGGGTTCTTGTCAAAAAAAGTCGTCTATCTGCAATAGATAAGTACGTCCACCAATGTGGTTTTATAAATCATATAGATAGAATAACAGAAGCATGTAAACAGAGAAATAAATCTGTTTATATGCTTTTTTGGCTATTCAGAACTTTTTTACAAAGTTTATTTATCAGTAATGCAACAAATCCCCCTTTCACATTGGGACTAAGAGTGAAAGGAGATAAACGAGCAAGGCTCACTTCCTTTCCTAGACAGAAAGGGGGTGAGAAACATGAAACCATCTTCTTTTCAGACCACAATAGAAAATCAGTTTGACTATATCTGTAAACGTGCTATGGAAGACGAGCGAAAGAATTATATGCTTTATCTTTCAAGGATTGCAAAGCGTGAGGTGTCCTTTTCGGATGTTGGCGATTATCTTGTTAGCCAGTTTGCGACAACAGATAACTATTCAACTGACTTTCAGATTTTTACACTCAATGGGTTATCAGTAGGCGTTGAAAATGATTTGTTGAGTGAAGCATTACGTGAGTTGCCAGACAAGAAACGTGAAATTCTACTGCTGTTTTACTTTATGGACATGAGCGATTCAGAAATTGCAGACCTGTTGAAATTGAACCGTTCTACTGTCTATCGGCATAGAACCAGTGGACTAGCCTTAATTAAAAAGTTTATGGAGGAATTTGAAGAATGAAAACACAATATCCTATGATTCCCTTTCCTCTCATTGTAAAGGCAACAGATGGCGATACCGAAGCGATTAACCAGATTCTACATCATTACAGAGGGTACATAACGAAGCGTTCCCTACGACTTATGAAAGATGAATATGGCAATCAAAGTATGGTCGTTGATGAAGTCTTACGTGGAAGAATGGAAACCAGACTGATTACAAAGATTTTGTCATTTGAAATTAAGTAATATCCTCTCTCCTTTCGTGGAAGCGTGCTAAACCATTCCACGCTTCCCGAACAGGGAGGTTTGTTATTCCACCAAAGCATATTGAGCTTTCAATGTGTTTTGATAGGCTAACGAGCCATTGTTCTTTGAAAACTGAATAAAAGTAATCGAATACGTTTCGATAAGAAAAGAGCCAACGGAACTAACCGCCATGACCTATCTTATAAAGATAGCGAGCGATTCATGTTAGTGATCCGAGAAGCAATCTTTAGCAGGATTGCCTGCAACGACATTCTTATCGTGATAATGATACTCCCATACAGTCAATAGTCCGAGCGTGATAAAACCGTCGCAGGCAATGAGTATGGCTACATGAGAACCATGCAGGGGTGGAACTCCCGTGAGCTTTGCTAAAGCTGTTCGATTGCTGGTAAAACAACTTTTATGAAATCCAAATAAGTGATTTGGAAAGGAGGATTTTATGAAGCAGACTGACATTCCTATTTGGGAACGTTATACCCTAACCATTGAAGAAGCGTCAAAATATTTTCGTATTGGCGAAAACAAGCTACGACGCTTGGCAGAGGAAAATAAAAATGCAAATTGGCTGATTATGAATGGCAATCGTATTCAGATTAAACGAAAACAATTTGAAAAAATTATAGATACATTGGACGCAATCTAGCGTCGCCAAAGGGTCTTGTATATGATAAAATAGTATTAAGTCGTATCAAGGCTCTTTCCATAAAGGAAAGGAGCAAATGCCATGTCAGAAAAAAGACGTGACAATAAAGGTCGAATCTTAAAGACTGGAGAGAGCCAACGAAAAGACGGAAGATACTTATACAAATATATAGATTCATTTGGAGAACCGCAATTTGTTTACTCGTGGAAACTTGTGGCTACAGACCGAGTACCAGCAGGAAAGCGTGATTGTATCTCACTTAGAGAGAAAATCGCAGAGTTACAGAAAGACATTCATGATGGTATTGATGTTGTAGGAAAGAAAATGACACTCTGCCAGCTTTACGCAAAACAGAACGCTCAAAGACCAAAGGTTAGAAAAAACACTGAAACTGGACGCAAATATCTTATGGATATTTTGAAGAAAGACAAGTTAGGTGTAAGAAGTATTGACAGTATTAAGCCATCAGACGCTAAAGAATGGGCTATTAGAATGAGTGAAAATGGTTATGCTTATCAAACCATCAATAACTACAAACGTTCTTTAAAGGCTTCATTCTATATTGCTATACAAGATGATTGTGTTCGGAAGAATCCATTTGACTTTCAACTGAAAGCAGTTCTTGATGATGATACTGTCCCTAAGACCGTACTAACAGAAGAACAGGAAGAAAAACTGTTAGCCTTTGCAAAAGCTGATAAAACCTACAGCAAAAATTATGATGAAATTCTGATACTCTTAAAAACAGGTCTTCGTATTTCAGAGTTTGGTGGTTTGACACTTCCAGATTTAGATTTTGAGAATCGTCTTGTCAATATAGACCATCAGCTATTGAGAGATACTGAAATTGGGTACTACATTGAAACACCAAAGACCAAAAGTGGCGAACGTCAAGTTCCTATGGTTGAAGAAGCCTATCAAGCATTTAAGCGAGTGTTAGCGAATCGAAAGAATGATAAGCGTGTTGAGATTGATGGATATAGTGATTTCCTCTTTCTTAATAGAAAGAACTATCCAAAAGTGGCAAGTGATTACAACGGCATGATGAAAGGTCTTGTTAAGAAATACAATAAGTATAACGAGGATAAATTGCCACACATCACTCCACATAGTTTGCGACATACATTCTGTACCAACTATGCAAATGCAGGAATGAATCCAAAGGCATTACAGTACATTATGGGACATGCTAATATAGCCATGACGCTGAACTATTACGCACATGCAACATTCGATTCTGCAATGGCAGAAATGAAACGCTTGAATAAAGAGAAGCAACAGGAGCGTCTTGTTGCTTAGTAGTACAAATGAATTTACTACTTATTTACCACTTCTGACAGCTAAGACATGAGGAAATATGCAAAGAAACGTGAAGTATCTTCCTACAGTAAAAATACTCGAAAGCACATAGAATAAGGCTTTACGAGCATTTAAGAAAATATAAAAAGATAATTAGAAATTTATACTTTGTTTCAAAGAAAAATATGGTTATTAGCTATTGGAGCCTGCGATTCTTGGGTAACCAAACGTCATATCGAGGTTATCATTCTCGTAATTCTTGATTAATTCCCAGAAATCTGCTACTGATAAAGCTGCAATTGATTCATGCCAATTGAATTTAAAAAACAAATCTAAGAGAAATTTAAATACTCGATGAACTTTGGCTGTCTGTTCTACAGTATCAAATGTAATCAAAATTTTCTCACACAATGGATCAATCAATTCAATTTCAATACTATCATTTACAAAATTGAATGATACTTCTTGATCTTGATCATTCAAGATTGAAATATACTGATCCTCATCAAATGTTGAATAAAACATTCTAATATTAATTTCTTCAATGTGATTAATTAACTCTGTAAGATATTGTTGGGTTAAATTAATCACATGGTTTTTATACGTTTTCATTTTGTTTTCCTCCGATTATTATTAAAAAATATTTTTCATTCGTGAATTTTCACGGTGGCCTTACTCTCTTTAATATTATTATTAAACGATTGTTCTTGAGCATCTGCTACCCCCTTTTTTTAAGGAACAAAAAAAGACAGTTCACCACTGCCTTTTTTTATCTATACTATTATTATGCCATTTTTTTGTAAAAATAAAAACAACATTTCCACTCCTAAAATAACGATGTTTTTCTTCTATCTTTATTTTTATAAAAATATGGCATACTATTATTATAAATTAAATTGAATTGAATAAGTAGAGCCATTAGTCATATGGGAGAAAGTTTGTTACCGGACACGGTTAACATACTTATTTCTCATATGCTAGTCATTGCAAAGGAAAAAACTAAGAAAAAAAGAAAGAAAATCTAAATGGTTATTCTCTACTGAATAACATGAAGTAAAGAATAACCATTTAGTAGATAAAAAAGTAAAGAAAAACGTGTTTAAGGTAAAATAAAAAAGGTAAAAATAAAAGTAAAAACTAAAAAAATAACTAGTTTAGCAAAGTAAAAAAATAATGTAATAAAAAAAGTAAAATAGAAAAGTTTTATTAGCTCGAACAAGCAATGACATCTTTATGATCCTTCCAAACATAGATCACGGTGAGTACTGAAAATCTATCGAAAACATTAAACTTCAAGAGTTAGCCTCGATGGGAAGAATCAAAAGCATACCCAGCTTTTAAAAAAAGGGTGGGAGGCAGTCTAACAATAATATGTACTATTTTAGATAGAAAGGAATGTATAATGCCAAGAAAAAGAAATTCCCTCAAGCACGATTTATTTATTGCAGCTTCAAAAAATATCACAAACAATCGAACGAGGACAAGCTATAAAAGAGCAAGTACTCGCTTTACAAAGTGGGCTAAAGAAAACAATATTAAGAAAAAAACAGATATTACTGAAGAAGTGATTCAACTATACCAACTAGATCTAACTGATGATACTAAACAATATTCTGTTGCTACAATCCATACTTATTTAGCACCTATCTGCAAAGCAGTTGATATCAACATGAATCGCATTAGAAAAGACAAGCGTTCCAGTGACAAAATTATCCGAGGTCGTATCAAATCAAAAAACTCACAAGGTAAACATCAAGAAACAGACTCTCGCTTCTCTCGGCTGGTTAATTTTCAGAGGGCAGTTGGGATTCGTAGATCCGAATTAAAAAAATTAAAAGGAAAAGATATTCGAAAAGATAATAATGGAAATTACTATGTTTTAGTTCAGCGTGGGAAGGGAGGAAAATTTCAACCTCAACTTATTCTTCCTCAAGATGTTCCAGTAGTCCTCGATACTTTTAAAAATAAACAAGAGGATGATTATATCTTTACAGATGTGGAAATGAATAATCTAATCAATCTACATGGGATGCGAGCTCAACATGCAAGAGAGTGTTATTACTTCTACTTGAAGAAACTCCAAGATAATCCAAATTTCAAGGTGAATTTAAAAAATTTTTTAATAGAACGTTGGGAGGTTGGTCACCAAAATTTAAGGGATAAATCATTAAAGAAATTTGAAAAACAAAAGAAAAACTTCATTAATGAACTAAGAGATGAACCTTATAAAATTCGTGGATCAAACTATAAAAAAGCCTTAAATTCAGCCCTGCCTACAAAATATAATCATTTAGCCTTGATGGCTGTCTCGGTCTTCCATCTTTCCCACTGGCGTCTATCCGTTACAGTGACCAACTATATTCTTTAAAGTATTTCATTTTCGACTAAAAAATGAAGAAAAAAAAACGGAAAAAAACAGTTTTTCGACGTTTTTATGGCATACTTAAAATATGGGTTGTTGTATGGCTAATAGTTTTAACACATTTTACAGACATGGTATAAATTTAAAGGAGAAAAAGATGTCAATTAAAAATCAGTTACAAAGAGAATTCAAAGGTTCAAATTTTGAAATTCGTGAAAAATTAATAACAGATACCTACTTCACTAGCTTTTTAGAATACGTTAGTTCACCTGAATCAATCTCAAAATTAATTGAAGAAGGCTATGCTGATAAAAGAAATCAGTTAGATGAATACATTGATTTTGCACTTTATCATAATTTAATTACTATGCGAAATAGTATTATTCAAGCTACTGATCTTGGTTTAGCTTGGGTGTGGTGGGCATATGCACCAGTTGAAGGCGATGATTGGATTTAGTTTAAAACATCACCATGCTTTCTGCATAAGGTAAAACTAACAAAGGGATTATATAGTCTATTTTGTTGTAGAAAAAAATCCCCGCCAAGATCTAACTTGGCGGGGATTTGGTGGGGAATAACTCCCCTCTTTAAGATTTAAATCACCTTAAGCAATTCTTAACCTTAATATACTAGGCTTTCGCATTCAATTTGCGTTACTCTATTATTTAAGAGTAACTGAAGCTCCAGCTTCTTCCAATTTACCTTTGATTTCTTCAGCTTCAGCAGCTGCAACACCTTCTTTGATGACACCAGGTGCACCATCAACAAGTTCTTTAGCTTCTTTAAGACCAAGACCAGTGATTTCACGTACAACTTTGATAACGCCGACTTTCTTGTCGCCTGCAGATGTCAATTCGATATCGAATGAATCTTTAGCAGCACCTGCGTCAGCAGCACCAGCTGCAGCAACAGCTACAGGAGCAGCTGCAGTTACACCAAATTCTTCTTCGATAGCTTTTACAAGGTCGTTCAATTCAAGGATTGAAGCTTCTTTAATTTCAGCAATAATGT
>ERZ1699244.302-NODE-302-length-20752-cov-6.220364_pt1 | contig 20752 bp, 14 predicted proteins | sample MGYA00581534_ERZ1699244 | MGnify/ENA primary metagenome ERZ1699244 (study PRJEB42319, sample SAMD00040331) | human oral metagenome | material: saliva | host: Homo sapiens | study: EMG produced TPA metagenomics assembly of PRJDB4115 data set (Metgenomic analysis of...
CGGGGGTAGCCAGGTCGCCCAGGTTAGCGGCGATTGCCTCGAAGAGGTACTTGTAGACGGTGGGGTACTCTTCTTCCTTCAGGCCCAGGGATGCGTGCTTGTGTGCAACGCGGGAGAGGACCTCGTCGGGGTAGGAGTTCGGGTTCTGAACGATGTAGGAGGCGAACACGGCGATGGAGCCTGCCAGCGCCTTGGGCTGGGTACCTTCGAGCTGGGAGGAGCGGGAGAACATGCCGTCCATCAGGTCGGGGCGGGCGGCGAACATTCGACGGTAGAAGTCGGGGGTGATGTCGTTGATGCGCTCAGCAATGATGGGCAGCGTTGCCTCAATAATGGGGCGGGACTTCTCGGAGAGCATGTCTTGCCTTCTTCCTGTGTGGTCACCTGGTCGTTGTGATGATGCCCTTGATATGTGTGATGCTGGGGCATTCACTCGGACAGCTCAGTTGGTGACGAAGTGTTTATAAAGCACCCTTACCGTAGCATTTTGCGGGGTGCTTGCGCTGTGTGCAGGTCATGCTCCGAGGGTTATTTGGCACTGTGGATGCGACTTATGGTTCACCCTGACTCAAAGATAGAGTTGCGCGTCACACTATATATTTTCAGCCGCACTTCTACAATCGGCGGGTGACCAGCCTGGAAACATGTATAAAAATACCGGAGTGAAAATATATTTACCCAGGAAAGTATGCAGTGTGGTGCAAAAATGAATATGGTCACATTTTCTGCATTTGAAAAGCAAATTTGCAATATTCTGCATTTACTGCATAAATTTAGGACTCACGCAGGTTCCAGCAGTCACGCAAGTAGCGGCAAAATACTCCCCGATCCCCTCGAAACCCCTGCAAGAAACCCCTGCAAGAAAGCCTCGCGGCCCCCGTGTGAACTGCCCAGCAGCCCCCGCATCAACCGCAGAAACACCCTAAACTTCGTGTTAAAAACTCTATGGAGCCTCCCACAGGAAAGCTCCACAGGTACCACGTATTCCTTTAGCGTGCAGGCTTAGCGCATAGTCAGCGCATTCTCCGGAGGCGCGAAGCCTAGCTCCACAAATACCGGACCAACAGGGCGCGCACCAGCGGTCAGCTCGCTAATGATGACCGAATCAACCGATGCGTAGAACGCCTCACGAGCCTTCGCCAAAACATTGCGCAGGCGGCAGAACTTATCGAGGGGGCAGTGGCCGTTCTCATCCTCGCACTCAATCATGGGGATATCGCCCTCAGTAGCACGAAGAACAGTGCCGACGGTCGCAGAGCGGCCCGCATCCGAGAGCATAACGCCGCCGGAACGACCGCGGGTCGAATCCAAATAACCCATGTTCACGAGGAAGGCCACAGCCTTCGCCACATGGTTGTAGGGGGTATCCACTCCCTCAGCAATCTTCTGGGTAGAAAGCTTCTGACCGGGCTCCAGGGCAGACAGGAGCATCAGAACGCGGAGCGAGACATCCGAGAATGCTGTCAAACGCATGGATACTCCTTCTATCTTTCTCGTGATACCGCCGCTTCTACATCGACGGCAACAAATGCTCCGAACCAGCCAAGGCACAGAGCGCTCAAAATCTTACATTGGCATTGTATCGGTGCAGTGAGAGTGCAAGAAATCAGGATTACCCACTATCGTATTCTCGCCACCCTCCCAATGTCTTTAGAGTATTTCTCAAGAACAGGTAGACTGCATAGCCTTACACTCATAGCTCCAAGAGAAACTCGGCGGTTCCCATCTGACGGGGATTCAAAACCTTCCCATAAAAGGAAGGAAGGAGCGGAACCTCACGCTGAGATTCCACCCCTTCCAAACGCTCAACCATACGGCTCAGCGAAGAGTTTTAGTTCCTTCGAAGGATTAGTCCTCCAGGGCCTTTGCCAGAGCATCGCGCTGCTCGCGAACCTCGGCGGGAAGCTTGTCGCCGAACTTAGCCAGCCACTCGTCGATGCCGGGCAGCTCAGCAGCCCACTCGTCCTTCGAGACAGCCAGAGCAGCCTTCAGCTCCTCCTCGGAGATCTCCAGACCGGTCAGGTCCAGGTCTTCCTTGGTGGGAACGGTGCCCAGGAAGGTCTCCTGACCGCCAGCCTTGCCGTCAAGGCGGTCGAAGATCCACTTCACAACGCGAGAGTTCTCGCCGAAGCCGGGCCATGCGAAGCCGCCGTCAGGGGTGCGGCGGAACCAGTTGACGTAGTAGACCTTCGGCATGTTCTCTGCGCCGTGCTTCTTGCCCAGATCCAGCCAGTGCTTGAAGTAATCACCAGCGTTGTAGCCAATGAAGGGCAACATAGCCATCGGGTCGCGGCGAATCACGCCGACAGCGCCCTTAGCAGCCGCGGTGGTCTCGGAGGAGAGGGTGACTGCGCGGAACACGCCCTGCTCCCAGCTCTCGGACTCGGAAACCAGGGGGATGGTGGTCTTGCGGCGACCACCCAGAACGATAGCGCTCAGCGGCACGCCCTCGGGGTCGTAGTACTCGGGAGCGAGCATGTCGACCTGGGATGCGGGGGTGCAGAAGCGGGAGTTCGGGTGAGCTGCCGGGCGGCCGGACTCGGGGGTCCAGTCCTTACCGGTCCAGTCAATCAGGTGTGCGGGAGCCTCGTCGGTCTTGCCCTCCCACCAGACGGAGCCGTCGTCGGTCAGTGCAACGTTGGTGAAGATGGTGTTGCCCTTGGCGATAGCCTTCATAGCGTTCGGGTTGGTGGAGTAGCCGGTGCCCGGTGCCACGCCGAACAGGCCAGCCTCGGGGTTGACCACGCGTGCCTGGTGGTTCTCGTCGAACTCGATCCATGCGATGTCGTCGCCGACCATCTCAGCCTTCCAGCCGTCAATGGTGGGTTCCATCATTGCGAAGTTGGTCTTGCCACATGCGGAGGGGAACGCTGCGGAGATGTAGCGAACCTTGCCCTCGGGGTTGGTGACCTTCAGGATGAGCATGTGCTCTGCCATCCAGCCCTCATCGCGACCGATAACGGATGCGATACGCAGTGCGTAGCACTTCTTACCGAGCAGTGCGTTACCGCCGTAGCCGGAACCGAAGGACCAGATCTCGCGGGTCTCGGGGAACTGGACGATGTACTTCTCGGGGTTGCAGGGCCAGGGAACGTCTTCCTGACCGGGCTCCAGGGGTGCGCCGACAGAGTGCAGAGCCTTAACGAAGAAGCCGTTGGTCTCGTTCAGCTTGGCAAGAACGTCCTTACCAATGGTTGCCATGATGCGCATGGAGCAGACAACGTATGCGGAGTCGCTGAGCTCAACAGCAATCTTGGGGTTCTTAGCCTTCAGGGAGCCCATGACGAAGGGAATAACGTACATGGTGCGGCCGCGCATGGAGCCCTCGAACAGGCCGGTCAGGGTCTGCTTCATTTCGACGGGGTCGCGCCAGTTGTTGGTCGGGCCTGCGCCTTCTTCAGTCTCGGAGCAGATGAAGGTGCGCTCCTCGACGCGCGCAACGTCGTCGGGATCGGAGAAAGCTGCGTAAGAGTTCGGGAATTCGTGATCGCTGAGGCGAACGAAGGTACCGGCGTCAACCAGTTCCTGTGCCAGGCGGTCGTATTCTTCCTGGGAGCCATCGACCCAGTAGATGTGTGCGGGCTGGGTCAGGGCCGCAACTTCGCGAACCCAATCCAGAAGGCCCTGGTGGGTAGTGGGTGCACTCTGCAGCTCCTTTTCGAGCTCAGCAGAGAGAGTACGAGTTGAGGTGTCAGCCATTGACGTTTTCCCCTTCAATCGGTGGCCCGGATACTACGTTGATCCGGATAGGTCTGCGGTAACAAAGAAGCAGTTAAACACTACAAGCGTGCAAATAATCGTGAATATGCACGCTTGGACAGTCTCCACTTCCTCGTGATGCTTACAGAATAACGCATTAATGGTCTGCAGAGCTTTCTATGACACCATTTCTTATGTTCTGCGCATCACATTCCTAGAGCGCGAGAAGATTTTTTGGAGGATTTTGGGGGTTATCCTGCAGGGTCTAAGCGGGTGTTTTAAGCGTCCTTGAGGTAGATTTCGGGGTAGAGTTCGGGGCGGAACAAAAATATTTTGAAAAAATTTTCCGACACCAAAAACCCCGGAATCATGGGGCAAAACAGGGCATTATCGAGTCTTTCGGAGGAGATTTTAGGCAAATTTCGAGTTTTTCGGCTTGCGCGCCCCCGAGGACATCCGTATAGTAGTACCTGTTGCCGCGACGGGTTGAAGAAATCCGAAGCGAGGAACATGCGCCTGTAGCTCAACGGATAGAGCATCTGACTACGGATCAGAAGGTTGGGGGTTCGAATCCCTTCGGGCGCACCACCAATCCCCGGTTCTTCGGAACCGGGGATTTTTTGTATGCCCAAAAGATCTACCTCAGAAGATATACCCCGGAGGACACGCCCGGGAAGATGTCTTTGGGCAAGAAGCACGCAAAAAACGCCCTGCCACAAGCCCCGGGCAGGGCTCAAGCCACCGCGCAGTACAAAAACGTTGCAGCATGACACGTTGCAGGCTCTAGCTAGGTGCAGCAAGGACGCTCCAGCAGCTGACGCTACCCCATCCGTACCAAAAACGGCGCCCAAAAGCGTCCCAACCTGTGAATCCACAGATTTACGCGCCCCAGATGACGTGCTCCGGGGCACACCCGCCAAAAAACGCCTAGGATGGAAAGAGGACCCTCCACGCATAGGTTGGAGAGTAGACAACGCAAAGGAGCACTATGGCACAGCTATCCATTCCGCAGTCCCTGATAGGTGCGCTCATCGATATTGCTGATTTGGGAACCCTCGATTACTTCCCGCCCACCGGACGATGCGCGCACTGGTCCCTCTATGACGCGCAGCGCCAAGAGCTCCTCTGCCCTTGCGCACCCGCCGCCAACGCCACTGTAGAAAAGCTCTTTGAGGCCGCGGCGAAGATTCTCTACGAGAATTTCCCCCGATATATCGACTCTCCCGAGGACATCATTCCTTATACTTCCCGGCAGGAACTCGTTGCCGCCCTACGCCGCGGCGATGAGGGACCCAGCGGCAGTACGCCTCGTGAAGAGGAACAGAACGGCCAGCAGACAGCCGAGGCCACCGCAGAGTCCACGGCTGAGGCACCCGTTGCAGAGGCCAACGAGGGTGTAGCTAGTGAGGATGCAGCGGTGAGCGCATCCGCCGCTCCCAAACCTGCAGCGCCGGAGCCGGCAACCCCGAAGCCGGCAACCCCGAAGCCTGCAGCACCGAAGCCCGCGCCTTCCCCCGCACTCTTTGCCGCCCGCGCGGCACAGGCACCCGTCCCGGCTCCCAGTATGGCTCCCAGCCAGGCTCCCGACGTGCCGGAAGAAGCCTCTGTGGAAGCACCCGCAGAGGCAGCTGCAGAAAAGACGGTTCCTGTACCGACCCCCGCCACGGTTACCCCCGCGGCGCCCAAGCCGGCTGCGCCGACTCCCGGTGCGCCCTCCCCCGGTATGTTCCGCAAGTCCACGCTGACCTACCGTCCGCCGCGCATCGAAGAGTACCTGGAGGGTCTGCGTGCCCGCCAGCAGGCCGCCGAAGAAGCCGCGGAAGCTACTCATACGGCAGTAGCTAGCGAGCAGGCACCTGCTGAAGAGCTGCCCGCGCTCAGCCAGTCCCTACCGAGCGCGCCCGCAGTCAAGCCAACCGCTCCAAAGCCTGCCGCGCCGAAACCCGGTGCACCGATGCCTGCCGCGTCCGCCCCGAGCGCACCCGTAGCAGAACCGGTAGCCGCCGAACCGACCGCCCCTCGCGGTGTCAGCGAAGAGGATCGCGAACGCAGCTACCGCCTACGCCCGAGCCTGCGTGCCCGCCTCGAACGCGAAAACATCAGCGAAGAACTCGTGCGCACCATCCTGCGCGAAGGTGAAGCCGAACGCATCAACGACTGGACCATTCGCTTCACGCACGACGACTACCGCGTTGACGTGAACACCGCCTCCGCAGAAGTCATCACCGTCATCGACGAATACGATGCCGACTACAACGAGGCGGCACAAACCTCCCTGGCTCAGGGCAAATATAACTCGCTCAACGCCCTGGAACTCGAATTCAGCGAGCGCGCCCGCACCTTCTTGAAGAAGAACCCGCCGTTCGTTTTCGATCTGATGCTTCAGGCGCTGAGCAGCCCCGAAAGCGTGCGCATGGCTGAAGGCTGGACCCGCATCTACGCGGCGCAGGGTCTGGAAATTGCGATTTCACCCGATGAGCGGACCGTTCTGGCTCTGGCGAAGACCCCGGATTTCCATGTTCTGCACGCGGAGAACCTGCGCAAGGCACAGCTGGAAGAGCTCAGTAATACCCTGGCGAAGCAGGCAGAACATCAAGTAGCCCAGGCAGAAAACACCACCGAGGAGGAGAAATAATGTCCGCTAAGCAGATTACCGTTCCTCTTGAGGTGTACGTTCGGCTGCAGGAGCTTGCCTCCCTCGCCGCCTATAGTTACCGCGATGAGCAGGGCTCCGAAGAGAACACTGCATACGATAAGCCCTGGGATCTGCTCTCCAAGGACGGTGCCTCCCTGCTCGATGAGAACGGCGCGCTCAAGCCCGAAGCGGCAGAGCTCTACTTCACCCTCCTACCGCTCATCGCCCAGGAATTCGTGGAGCAGCAGCAGGCACTCGTGGACGCGTACCGTCAGGCACCCAAGCCCGCCGCCGCACGCGCCAAGATTCGCCCCTCCAACCAGCGCCTCATTCCGCTGACCGAGGTGCCGCTGGAGAACCAGCGTATTGCCGCGCGCATCGAGAAGGAATTCTACGGCGACGTGCCGCCGCGCCGCCGCATCTACGGTGTGCTCCCCGGCGTGATGGATTACATGATGCGCCACGGGCTCACCTACGAGCTGCTTCTAGACATCATCGAATCCCCCGCAAGCACCGTGGTTCAAGAAAGCGCGCAAGAGAACCGCTACGGCCGCGAAGTCACCCTCTACACGCATGAAGAGGAAGGCTACCAGGTGGTGCTCAACCCCCTGACCGCCGAAGTGCTCGCGCTACGCCCGCTGCAGGCTCTCGCCGGAGGCTACCAGCTCTCCCCCGACGCCCAGGCTCAGCTCAAGTCGCTCGGCCTGACCGGCGAGTACATTGCCCGCATCCTCGATGAGGCTGAGGACCGCCGCCCGATTCCCGGCAGTAGCCGCACCGTGTACTCACTCAACGGCTACCAGGTGGAGTTCTCGCACTCCGACCAGCAGGTCATTCGTATTAGTCGCGGCACCGCACCCAGCCGCAACCCCTTCGAATCGCAGCCGAGGATGAGCGGCACGAAGAGGCAGCGCGGCCGCAAGATTCCGCACGATGTGGACGCGTTCGTGCAGCTGTTGCAGGAGCACGGCTTCACCATCACCATGGGCGGTAAGCACTACGATATTCGCCACGAGAAGCTGGCTCCGGGTCAGAAGGCGGTCACCTCCGTGACCCCCTCGGATTCGCAGCGCTGGCACCTGAACTCGGCACGCCAGATCCGCAATACCTTCGGTATCGACCTGCGCTACGCTGACCCGCGCGATAGCGTGCGCGGTATTGTGCGCGGCCCCGGAGGAAGCGTCCAGAATACCGATCACCACAGCGCAGAAAAGCAGGAGGCCGAGAAGGCTACGGAGAAGGAATCGGAGTAGGTCTTCGTCACCGTTAAAGCGCGCCTGCGTGCCGGTTCTTTATACTGCCCCCAGCATGTCTTTGCATCTGGGGGCAGTATTCATTGGCGCTGATATCCCGCATTGTCAGGGCAATACGGGGTAGACTGGGGGCAATACAGACATGCTATTCAGCATAAAAATTAATATGCGTTCCCGTGATATGCGTGACGGTAGGGTTGGGGATGCGCCACAAAGTACGGTGAATAACAGCCCCTACCTCTACAATAGAAACGCATCACTACAGAAGAAGGAGAACGCATGGGCGTAACGATTAAGGTCACTGACGAAGCAGGCGTAAACTACGACATTCAGTGGGAAGACCACCACACCCTCCTGGAAGCCCTCCAGGCTAACGGCGTGCCGGTCCTCGCAACCTGCGGTGGTAACGCATCCTGCGCTACCTGCCACGGCTTCATCGACCCCGAGCACTTCGAAGCTTCCGGTGAACGCACCGAAGCTGAGCAGGACCTGCTCGACATGGTCGACGATGTCGCCAACGAATACTCTCGCCTGTGCTGCCAGGTCGAGTACGCCCCCGGTATGGACGGAGCAGAAATTCAAATGCAGGCGGCGATGTAATCATGTTTAAATCGGCTCAGGTACTCGCATCAACCACCCTCCTCTGTTGCGTGCTCGCGCTCAGTGGATGCGGCGCGTCCCAGGCCGGTCAGGAAGCTGAAGGCACCTCGGCGCAGCCGAGTGCTTCGGCTTCGGTCAAGCCCGGTACGATTCGAGTAGCCTCCGACGGGGCTACCCCTTCTGTGTCCCCGGGCTCCATTACCGTGGTGAACTCCCCCGATGCGGCGCACCACGATTCTTCCTCTGAGCACTCCGAGTCTTCTTCCCACACCGAGACTCACGAGTCGAAGCAGAACTCTGACTCTCATTCTTCTGATTCCTCCCGCGAGGGTTCCGATCAGAACAAGTCAGACGACTCTGCAGATTCTCAGCAGGATTCCCAGAAGAGCTCAAACTCGTCGTCACAGTCGGGTTCCAACTCTTCGGGTAACTCCTCGAACTCCTCCGGTTCTTCGGGCTCGTCGAATTCTTCCAATTCCTCGAACTCTTCGGAGAAGTCCTCTAGCTCCTCCAGCAATACTGTTGCTGAGGGCCCGACCCAGTGCGATCTGGATGACCTGAACATTTCGGTTGCTGTGGGAGAAGGCTCCCCCGGCGCCCGAAACTACACCCTGTACTTCCAGAATTCCTCAAACTCCTCCTGTACCCTGCGCGGCTACCCGCGCGTGGTGCATGCGGGTCCTTCGGGCACCTGGGTCGGTCGTGAGGCTTCCACCTCTGATGAGTACATGAACTCTGCGGGCGTGACCCTCAACCCCGGCGATAGCACCACCGCGGTACTGCGTTCGGTGTACCCGGCACGCTTCGGTGACGCATGTGGTAGCCGCCCGGTTCAGGGCTTCCTGGTGGGTCTTCCCTCCGGTTCCGGTGGCGTGATTGTTCCGCTGGATACGACCGCGTGTTCCTCGTCTGTTCCGCAGCTGTCGGTGGGTCAGTTTGGTGCCCGCTAACGCGGCATTTCAGGGTTAAGAAACCGGCGCGTATAACGCACATATGGTTCAAGGGCGGTTCCCCGTGATGGGGAACCGCCCTTGAACTGTCTATAAGCCTAAATCTAGGGTTTAGCTTTAGTCATGCCGTAGGCGCGCACTCTTAGAGGGAGCGAGCAACCTCATCGTGGCTGAAGCGTGCACCGCGCGGGTATGCGGGAGCCTCGCCGTGGCCGAGGTTGACGATCAGGAACGGAATCTCTGCGTTGTCCGCGAAGAATTCCTTCTTGATGCCGTCGAAGTCTGCGCCGGTCATGGGGCCAGCGTCCAGGCCAAGGGCGCGGATTACGGTGATGAAGTAGCCTGCCTGCAGGTGAGCGCTCAACTCAGCGGCGGGGGTGGCAAGCTCCTCGGTGGTGTAGTAGCCCTTGATGAAGCCGGCAGCGTTGGGGTTGAAGGTGTCAGCGTGCTCTACCCAGTTTGCGTCTGCGGAGAGAATCGCGGTCACCGGTGCCGCCTGGGTCTTTGCCTTGTTGCCGTCTGCCATGTGTGCGACGAGGCGCTCGCGTGCCTCGGGGCTCTTGACCCAGGTGATGCGCAGGGGCTGGCTGTTGAAGGCGGTGGGGCCGTAGAAGGTCAGTTCCTGGATGCGGCGCAGCTGCTCGTCGGTGACGGGTTCCTTGGTAAAGGAGGAGACGGTGCGCGGCTCGTGGAAGAGGTTGATGAGCTGTTCTTCGTTCAGGCGGGTCATGGTGAAGCTCCTTTGGGTGTTCTCCCAGTCGATTACTTTACAGGGAAAATATTACATGTTCTATAGAAACCCTGTCAAGCACATCTTCCTCCCCTAGCTCCCAACAATTCAAGAGGCGCACACCATAAACCCCGCCATAATAGATACATGACCGACGCACTCTCCCACTTCTCCACCCCCGTACGCGACTGGTTCCGCGCCACCTTCAGCGCACCCACCGCCGCCCAAGAAGGCGCCTGGGAGAGCATCCGCAACGGCAACAACACCCTCATCATCGCCCCCACCGGCTCCGGCAAAACCCTCGCCGCCTTCCTCTGGGCACTCGACGCCCTGCACCGCGAACACGAAGCCGGAACCGCAGGCGGCACGCGCATCCTCTACATCTCACCCCTCAAAGCACTCGGCGCCGACGTCGAACGCAACCTGCGCGCACCACTGACCGGAATCACCCGCCTAAGCGGAAACAACGCGACCGAACCGACCATCAGCGTGGGAGTGCGCAGCGGCGACACCCCCGCACGCGAACGCCGCCAGCTCATCAGCAACCCGCCCGACATTCTCATCACCACCCCCGAATCCCTCTACCTCATGCTCACCAGCGCCGCCCGCAACACCCTCGCGGGCGTCACCACCGTGATCGTGGACGAGATCCACAACCTCGCCGCCACCAAACGCGGCGCACACCTGGCGGTCTCCCTCGAACGCCTCGACGCGCTCCTCGAAAAGCCCGCACAGCGCATTGGGCTCTCCGCAACCGTCGAAAATCCGGAGGCGGTCGCCCGCTTCCTCGGCGGCATTCAGCCGGTGACCATTATGAGCCGTCCGGTCACCAAAGAATGGGACCTGCGCCTGAGCGTGCCCGTACCCGACATGGCGGCACTCGGAGGCGCCAACGACTACGGGCAAGGACTCTACGCGCCCTCAGAGATGCAGGGAGGCGGAGGCTCAGCTTCTACGAGCTCGCCGGTAAGTGCGGCACAGCCTATCTCTAGTGCAGCAAGCACCCCGGCGAGCGCACCCTACACGCTGGAAGATGCCATTGGCGTATTCCCCGGGCAGGAAGCCGACCAAGCGTACCCGACTCAGGCTGACGGTAACACCGCACCCAAAAATACGCTCACCATCCCGGAAGAATCACTCCGTGAAACCGCCGATAGCGAGCGCCCCGAGACCTCCATCTGGCCGCGCGTGCAGGAGCGCATCGTCGACCATATTGAGAACAACCGTTCTACGATTGTTTTCGTTAACTCGCGCGGACTAGCGGAAAAGCTCACCGCGGCACTCAACGATATTCACCTGCGCCGCGTCCTCGCACAGCAGGGAATCGACCCCGAAGACTACGCGACAGGCATCGGCGACATCGCCGAGGTGCCGCCGCTCGCCCGCGCGCACCACGGCTCCGTGTCCAAGGAACAGCGCACCCTCATCGAGGAGGCGCTCAAGGGCGGAACCCTGCGCTGCGTGGTCGCCACCAGCTCCCTGGAGCTGGGCATCGACATGGGCCACGTGGACCTCGTGATTCAGGTGGCGGCGCCTCCCTCGGTTGCTTCCGCACTTCAGCGCGTGGGCCGCGCCGGACACCGCGTGGGTGAAATTTCGCGCGGATTCTTCTACCCCAAGCACCGCGGCGACCTGCTCGGCGCAACCGTCACCCTCGCCGGCATGCGCAGCGGAACCCTCGAGCCGCTTGCCATCCCCACTAACCCCCTGGACGTACTCGCGCAGCAGACCGTCGCCGCCTGCGCGTTGGGCCCCATCAGCGTGGACTCCTGGTACGAGGCGCTACGCCGCAGCGCACCCTACGCCGAACTGCCGCGCGCCCTCTTCGACTCCGTGCTTGAAATGCTCGCCGGACGCTACCCCTCCGACGAGTTCGCCGAATTGCGCCCGCGCATCATCTGGGATCGCACCCCCACCGAGGAAGCCCCCTCCGGCAGTATTGAGGGCCGCCCGGGTGCGCAGCGCCTCGCCGTCACCAGCGGCGGCACGATTCCCGACCGCGGACTCTTCCCCGTCTACCTGGTCAGCGGAGATGAGGAGCGCGGCCCCAAGCGTGTGGGTGAGCTCGACGAGGAAATGGTGTACGAATCCCGCGCCGGTGAGGTCATCACCCTCGGCGCGAGCAGTTGGCGTATTGAAGAAATTACGCACGACGCGGTGCGGGTCTCCCCCGCGCCCGGCCAGCCCGCGCGCCTGCCCTTCTGGCACGGCGACCGCATGGGCCGCCCCTACGCCCTGGGCGTGCAGACGGGTGCGTTCACGCGCGCCCTCTCCAGCCTGGACGCCACCGATAGCGCCGCCGCCCGCCAGCAGCTCGAACAGCTCGGACTGGACACCTGGGCGGTCGATAACCTGCTCGCCTACCTGCGTGAGCAGCGCGAATCCACCGGGGCGGTCCCCTCCGACACCCGCATGATTGTGGAGCGGCACCGCGACGAACTGGGCGATTGGCGCGTGGTCCTGCACTCGCCGCTGGGCTACGGGGTGCACGCACCCTGGGCGCTGGCGGTGCGCGCCCGCATCGAGGAGCGGTACGGGGTGGACGCCTCCGTCATGGCGAGTGATGACGGCTTGATTCTGCGCCTGCCCGCCATGGAGGACATGCCTCCCGGCGCTGACCTGTTCCTCTTCGACCCGGACGAGCTGGAGGCGATTGTCACCGAACGCGTGGGCGATTCTGCGCTTTTTGCGTCTCGGTTCCGTGAGAATGCGGCGCGCGCCCTGCTGTTACCGCGCCGTGATCCGGGTAAGCGCACCCCGCTGTGGCAGCAGCGTCAGCGTGCGGCGCAGCTGCTGGATGTGGCGCGTAAGTACCCTGATTTTCCGGTGCTTTTGGAGACGGCGCGCGAGTGTCTGCAGGATGTGTACGATGTTCCGGCGCTGGTTCAGGTGCACCGTTCACTGCAGTCTCGGGCGGTGTCCATGCTGGAGGTTGAGACGAACGAGCCTTCGCCTTTTGCGCGCACTCTGCTCTTTGAGTACGTTGCCGAGCATCTCTACGACGGCGATGCGCCCGCCGCCGAACGCCGCGCCGCCGCGCTCTCGCTGGACCCGGCGCTGCTTGCTGAGTTGCTGGGTTCGAGCGGTCTGCGTGACCTGCTGGATCCGGCGGTGCTAGTGCAGACTCAGCAACGCCTGCAACGCACCGGTGAGCGTTACCGCGCCTGCGGTGTGGAGGGTGTGGCGGATTTGCTGCGTCAGCTGGGCCCGTTGAGCGCGCGGGAGTTGAGCCTGCGTTTGCGCTCTGACAACCCGCCGACTGAGGCGCCCGGCATTGAGCATGAGGATTCTGAAAACTACGGCGAGGAGTACGGCGAGGAGTACGGCGCGCACGCCAGCGTGGAGCAGGCGCGCGAACTGGCGGAGCAGCTGGTGCGCTCGCGCCGCGCGTTCTCATTCATGGGAGCTGCCGATGGTTCCACCGAGCCGCAACTGTACTATGCGGCGGTTGAGGATGCCGCGCGCCTGCGCGATGGACTGGGCATTATGCCCGCCGCGGCGCTTCCTGCTGCCCTTTTGGAGTCGGTCGCGGAGCCTTTAGAGGACCTGGTTTCTCGCTATGCGCGCACCCATATTCCCTTCACGGCGCAGCAGGCGGCGGAGCATTTTTCGCGCCTGACCCCGGTGGGTGTGGGCGTGCTGACCCCGGTGTTGCAGCGTCTTCAGCAGCAGCGCCGCCTAAGCTCTGGCGAGTTCCTGCCCGAGGTGCTGCGCGCCTCCGGGGCGGTCGGTGTTGAGTGGGTGGATACTCAGGTTTTGCGCACGATTCGTGCCCGTTCTCTGGCGGCGCTGCGTGAGGAGATTGAGCCGGTATCGGTGCAGGTCTACGGCGTTTTCCTGCCTTCGTGGCAGAACGTTCGTTCTTTATCCGTGCGGATTGCGCAGACCCTGCCGGAGGCGAGCGCCTACGGTGCGTTCATGCCCTCCCGCCGCGCCGCCACAGTGGTGGGCGAGAGGGTGGCACCCCTCGGCTCGGCATCATTCAATCCGACGGCAGAAAACGGCACCACCCATGCGAGCCAGGACTCCACCTCCGCCACGGAGGATTTGCTCACCGCCATCGACCAGCTGGCGGGTGTGCGCGTACCGGCTTCCGCGCTGGAGACGCTGATTCTTCCGGCGCGCGTGCCCGGCTACCAGCCGCACATGCTGGACGAGCTCATGGCCAGCGGCAGTGTGTTCTTCACCGGCGCCGGTCAGCTCGGCGGCGGTAGCGCACAGAAGTCTGACGGCTGGATTCGCCTGCATTTGAGCGAGAGTTCTTCGCTGACCCTGGGCGAGGACTACCCGGAGCAGCTGGTGCGCGCGGAGAACCCCGAGCTTTGGGAGGCGCTACAGACTCCTGGCACGCTGGAGCACGCCATCTATGAGGCTCTGGCTCACGGCGGTCTGTTCGTGCCGGCGCTGCGTGAGCGGGTGACGCAGCTGATGAGTGCGGCTGCGCCCGCCGGTCAGGTGGTGACTTTCCCGGATGCGGCGGAGGTTTCGGCGGCGCTGTGGCGCCTGGTGTGGTCTGGCGCGGTGACGAACGATAGTTTCGCGCCGGTTCGGGCGATGCTTGCGGGCGTCCGCAGTGCGCATCCGACGCCGGCGGCTCCCGCGCGCCTGTCGCGGGTGGGTCGCCGCGGTGCGGGTCGTATTGCGGCGGCGCGCGCCTCCATGGGTAACGCCATGGCGGGCGGCTACGGCACTGACGGTTATAGTTCCGGCAGCTACTCTGCGCCTGCCGCCGGGCGCGGTCTGCGTTCCCTGCGCGGTCATTCCCTGCGCGGCGGGCTCCATGCCGCCGCTCCCGCCGTTGCCCCGCAGGATAGCGGCCGTTTCTCCCGCGTGGACACGCTCCTGCAGGAGCCGGTGGAGGCGACCGTTGCGGCGCTCGCACGCGCCGACCTGCTGCTGGACCGTTACGGTGTGCTGACTCGCGGGTGCCTGCAGGTGGAGGATTCTGCCGGCGGGTTCTCGCAGCTGTACCGGATTTATTCGGCGGCTGAGGATCGTGCGCTGGTGCGTCGCGGATACTTTATTGAGGGTTTGGGCGCGGCGCAATTTGCCGCCCCAGCGACGGTGGACCTGCTGCGTTCTACCGCCGATAACCTGAGCGTCCCCGCAAGTCCGCAGGGTTTTGGTGCGAGCGCCTACACCCCGCAGCGTACCGATACCGAGCAGGTGTACGGCACATTCACGGTGACCCTGCTGGCGGCGACGGATCCGGCGAACCCGTACGGTGCGGCGTTGAGCTGGCCCGCAATTCCCTCCTTTGCTCACGAGGGTGCGGGCACGGTGAAGCACCGCCCGGCGCGTAAGGCGGGCGCCTGCGTGGTGCTGGTGGACGGCGCCCCGGTGCTGTACGTGGAGCGCGGCGCGAAGACTCTGCTGGCGTTTACCACCGACCCGGTGCTTCTGGAGGCGGCTGCCCCCGCCCTGGCGCGCCTGGTGTCTGCCGGTGGTGCGGAGAAGATTTCGGTGGAGAAGGTCAACGATGTGGAGCTTTTGGGCACCCACACGCTGAACACATCCGCACAGGGCGCAGCCACTGGCGAAGTTACGGAGCACCCTGTGGAGGCACTGCGTGCGGCACTGCAGATGCAGGGTTTCTACGCGACGGTCCGGGGGTTGTCGCTGCGCCGTGCCATTTAGCCAAGCACAACCTAAAGCTCAACCTCAGATTAAATAATTCCTTTAACCTCAACCTGAGCAGCATAATGCCCCACACCCTCGTCAAGGGGGTGCGGGGCATTATGTTTCCCTACTCACGATCCGGGTGGTGTTCCCGGAGTCCGCCACGTCGCATGCGGCGCGGCGGAGGAATAACCGCCCGGATGTCCACGTCGCCTTTGCCGTGGAGCACATAACCAAACATCGGAGCGGGAAGTCCTACGTTGACCTGTCACATCTTACGGCGACTAGTAGCCGCCGGTGAGGGTGTCCACAGCGCCCAGGCACAGGTCGATAGCTTCTTCGAGCCCGAGCCCGCGGGAGCGAACGGTGCGCTGATCGCGGGGGTTGAGCTGCACGACGTGCAGGGCGAAGTAGTCGACGAGCTGCAACCAGCCTCCGAGGATGACGCGGGTGCGATCATTAATCGGCATGCCGGTGCGTTCAAGCATCCATTCGAGGTAGTCGGTGGGATTGTTCGGGAAGTCCTCCCCACCGGGGGTGGGGACACCGGCTACGACGAGGAAGTAGGTGCGCAATGCCCTGCGGAGTGCTTCCTCGGGGTTTTCGTGGTGCTCGCCGAGCGCTTCGAGGACTGCGTTGGCTTCGCGTCGGGTGACGGCTGCCGCCAGGGAGTCCTTGCCGGGGAAGTAGTGGTAGAGCAGGGCGCGGGTAATGCCTGCATCGCGGGCGATAGCGCTCATGGAGGCGCCGAGCACGCCGCGTCGAGCGAAATGTTCTGCAGCAATTTTCAGAATTTGTTCTTCGCGTTCGTGCGGTTCCATGCGCAGGGCACCGGTGCGAGGCTCCGCATTCTTTTGTGAATGTTCCATAACCTCTCCTATCGCATTTTCCGGTGCTTTGGAATTGTCTGATTGCACCGCCGTAATTGGGGGTGTTCCTTTACTCTCTGCGCCCTTGCGCTGTTTCTGTCCCATTTCGACCCCTTCGTTCGAAATATCGAACTTCTGTGTCTTAATCGTACCGCTTTAAGGCTACTTTCAGCCTTTATTAAGGCGTTTATGACGTAGGATGCTCAGGTTAGCAGGTATTTATTTGCTTCACATCTTTTATACTTAGAAAAACCACGGGGGCTAAATTGAGGGTTATTAGTTTCTGATTTGACAGAACTTTCGAAAATACCGCACATAAACGCTGTTTTTTGTAAAATTAATGCAGTTTTTTTAAATTAAATGTCCAATAATTTCAAAAATTTGTGAAGTTTTCGTTTTTTGTTCCACGCATTCACACAAACATTCATGAGTGTCAGACAAAACTGCATTCCGCAACCCCACGCCCAAACCCACGGTAATATTTCCACTCGCAGGCAACTTAGCCTAGCGCACCCGGGTCGTCGCCGAATCAGCCCCTCCTGAAACTCCCAAAAGGTAGAGTAGAGCCATGCCCGCACAGAACATCGCACGCCCACAACCCACCTCACAGTCCAGCTCTCAGCCCGATACGCAGCAGGGAATGCAGTCCGGCACCGTCTATCAGGCGAAACCGGCACGCCGCACGCACCGCCGCCTACTGACCCCTCCGCTGGCTCAGAAGAACGGTATCGACCCGATTCAGCTGATCCTGCCGCTTGTGGAGGAGCTCCCCGCCGAGCTCACCCCGAACAACACCGTCCCGGCAACCATTGCGGATTACCTGATTGCGCGTTTCTACCCGAACGACCCGCAGATTATTCACGCCCGCTTCGACACCGGCGAGGTGCGTCTGGATGACGGCACAATTCTGACCGGCGATAGCCCGTATATGCCGGGCGAGCGCATCTGGTACTTCCGTGAGCTTGCCGACGAGCCGCAGCTGCCCTCCGATATGCCGGTGCTCTACGAGGATGAGCACGTGCTGGCGATTGATAAGCCGCATTTTCTGCCGACCACCCCGCGCGGTTCCTATATTGCGCAGACCGCGCTGACCAAGCTGCGGGTGCGTGAGCGGAACCCGTTGCTGATTCCGATTCACCGCCTGGATCGCCCGACCGCGGGCGTGCTGCTCTTTGCTAAGACTGTGGAGGCGCGCCGCCCCTTCCAGATGATGTTTCAGCATCGTCAGGTGTCGAAGACCTACCGCGCCGTGGCGCCGGTTCCCGCCGACACGTCCGCCGCCGAGCAGGCGTTGAGTGCGGAGGGTCTGCAGGTGCGTTCACATATTCAGAAGATTCGTGATCAGCTGCAGGTTCAGCAGCTGTCTGAGGAGCAGTGCGCGGCGGCCGGTGTGGAGCCGAATACGCTGACGACCGTGAAGATTCTGCGAACTTTCACTCCGAGTGCGCAGGCGGTTAAGGGGTGGGGAGCCGAGCCTACACTGAACAAAAAACAAGAATGGGCGCTCTATGATTTGGCGCCCCACACCGGCAAGACGCACCAACTGCGGGCGCACCTGAACCTTTTGGGTTCCCCCATTCTGGGCGATGTTCTCTACCCGCAGGTGTTGCCCGACGCCCCAGACCGCCCGGAGTACCCGCTGCAGCTGCTGGCGTACAGCCTGCACTTTGAGCACCCCATCACCGGCGAGCGGGTGGACCTGTACAGCCAGCGCTCGCTGGCTGCCGCCGCCTAACCGGTTTTTGAGTGGCGTTCACTCCGTTCCCTGCGGTGCATCTTCTTGGCGGGCTCTCGAAAAGGGATCACGCCCGAGAGCCCGCCCACAGCATCCGGGCGCTCAGAGGGCAAAAAGTGGGATAATTTCAGACGTAATACTTCATCGCACACTACAGAGGGTCCATGAAATCCCAGCCGTCTTCCCACAACGCGCAGTCTCTGGAGTCGATTAGCGAGTACGCCGAGCGCACCTCCTCGCATGCCGCTGCCGCAGCCGTCAGCGTCACCGATACCTTTGTGCATCGCATCCTCGGCGTGCCCGGCGCCCTCATCGGTTCGGTACAGGTGCCCGATCCGCGCCCGCTGAGCCAGCGTCTGAGCATTTGGCACTACTGGTGGCAGGCGCACCTGCTGGACTGCATGATTGATGCCGGTCAGCGTCACCTGCGCGAGGGCGATATTACTGCCGCCCAGGAAGAGCTGCACCGCGCCCGCGCGCTGTTGCGCGGCATTAACGTGCGTAACTACGGCCGCTTCGCGAACGATTATTTTGACGATATGGCGTGGCTGACCCTCGCGGTGGGCCGCATGAACTCCTTCTGCATTGAGCTGACCGGCGCTAATGACGTTGCCGCTCAGGATGCTGGCGCGGCTCTCTTCGAGCAGCTGGCGAAGGGTTTCTCCCCGGTGGGTGGCATGAGTTGGCGCAAGTCCAAGCGTGATTTTGTGAATGCTGCGGCGACCGCGCCGACCGCTCTGGCGTATGTGCGTGCGGGCGACCCGAAGACTGCCGCCGCGCTCATGGACTGGATGAACGAAACCCTCTGGGATGCAGAACGTTCGCTCTATATTGACGGCGTGAACGTGCGCGGCGACGAGTACGAATACGAACGCGGCGAATTTACCTACAACCAGGGAACCGCCCTGGGTGCCCTGCTGAGTTTGGCTGCATCCGGTGTGCCCTGCGAAGTGGACCCCGCAGAACGCGCCGAGCGCCTCATCGTCGGCATCGTCAAGCACATGACCGAAGAGGTGGAGTTCCTCTCCGGTGCGCGCCGCCGCATCCTCATCTCGCACGGCGACGGCGACGGCGGCCTGTTCACCGGCATTCTCGTGCGCTACCTGGGCATGGCGGCGTCCTCGCCGCTACTCAGTGATGAGGCGCGAGCGCTCGCCTCGAACCTGGTGTACTCGACCGCACGCGCCCTGTGGGAGGGTCGCCGCGAGTTCGACCCCGACCTGCCGATGAACGAGTACGGCATTGACCCGAATGAGATTCGCGGTAAGGCGCTCGTGCAGTTCTCCCCGCGGTTCACCGAGCCGATAAGCAAAGTTGTGAAGCCCGGTGCGCCGGTGGAGCTGTCCACTCAGGTGCAGGCGTGGACTATTTTCGAGACGGCGGCACGCCTGGCGCATGCGCGTGACCTCGCCTCCCACGGCTTCTAGAGCACGGTTTCTAAAGCACGGCCTCTAAAACCCTACGGTTCTTTGCCCCAGCCCTCATCTTCTCCGTTCAACGCAGAAGGTTAGGGCTAGATTCATTGCAGGGGTGTGCACACGGGCGTACGGTGAGTTTTATGTTTGCACCAGAATCACAACAGGTCACTGCCAGCCCGAACGCTAACACCATTTTCATGGTCTGGAAGTTCAAGGAAGGCATCTCGCAGGATGCGCTCGTTGAGGGGTTCCAGAACCTCTGCGGACTCGTCATTAACCTCAACCACACCGCCGCGAACCGCTACTCGCCCGAGAACGCCAATATTGTGCTGGGCATCAGCCACAGTGCGTGGCTGACCCTGGATCTGCCTAAGCCGCTGCCGCAGGAGCTCGTGGAGTTCGAGGAGATTAAAGGCTCCAAGCACACCGCGGTGTCCACTCCCGGCGATCTGCACTTCCACATCCGCGCGACCCAGCCGTCGGTCGCCTACGATATGGCGTCCGCTATTACTGCGGCTCTGCGCGATATTGCTGAGGTGCTGGAGGAGGTGCACGGCTTCCGCTACTGGGACGGCCGCTCCATCATCGGTTTTGTGGACGGCACCGAGAACCCGCAGACCCCCGCGGCACGCGAATACTTCGGCCTCATCGGCGACGATGACCCCGCGTACAAGGGCGGCAGCTACCAGTTCGTGCAGAAGTACATCCACGACATGACCGCGTGGAACGCCCTGCCCGTCTCCGAGCAGGAGAAGGTTATTGGCCGCTCCAAGCACGACGACATCGAGATGAGCGAGGATGAGAAGCCCGCCAACTCGCACTCCGCTCTTGCCAATATCGGTGACGACTTCAAGGTTATTCGCGACAACATGCCCTTCGGCACCGTGGGTAACAACGAGCTGGGCACCTACTTCATCTGCTACGCCAGCACCTTCTCGACCGTTCGGAAGATGCTCATGAACATGTTCATGGGAGTGGATGGCGCCAACTACGACCGTCTGCTGGATTTCAGCACTGCGGTGACCGGCACCCTCTTCTTCGTGCCGACTGTGGATATGCTCGGCGACTTCGCCGGCTAAGGCGAGCTAAACCCAGCTACCCTCAGCTAAATTCTCGTGAACCCCGCCTCCGGCAAGAGAGGCGGGGTTTTCCGGTAGGCTAGGGTGTAGACATTCAGACGGAAAGCAAACAATCGAGAGAAGAATGAGCGTTCTAGATAATTCTTTCCCCACCGAGGACTTTGG
>ERZ1699244.304-NODE-304-length-20685-cov-3.190875_pt1 | contig 20685 bp, 9 predicted proteins | sample MGYA00581534_ERZ1699244 | MGnify/ENA primary metagenome ERZ1699244 (study PRJEB42319, sample SAMD00040331) | human oral metagenome | material: saliva | host: Homo sapiens | study: EMG produced TPA metagenomics assembly of PRJDB4115 data set (Metgenomic analysis of...
GAGCGAAAGCGGAGGATCATCATGAAGAAATGGGTCACCTGTTGTGTGGCTGTCGGATCCGTCGTGGCCGTCGGCATCGCCGTCCGACAAATTCTTGTTGATCTTTCCGATAATGCTGACCTGTGGACGTCCGTCACGGACGCCGTGGAGGACTGAGTTCCTCCAACGGGGCTATGGCGCAATTGGTAGCGCACCTGCTTTGCAAGCAGGGGGTTACGGGTTCGAGTCCCGTTAGCTCCACTCGACGTACAAGGCTCGAGCCCTTGCCATCTTGGATGGTTTCGGTTCGGGCCTTTTTGCTGTCTTGGACCCAGCCACGGGCGTTGGTGAGGCGGCTCTGGCGTCGGCGTCATCCCGTGGACACTCACCTCAACCACGGTGAGGCCTGGCATGGGCTGCAGATGCCGCACGTACATGCTCGTAAGCGGCGAGCGCCTCGCGTCGCGACTCAGCCAGGTCGACGACAGGTACGATAGGCCGATCGGATCCCTCTGGGATCCAGCGTTTGACGTAGCGGCTGCGCGGGTCGAACCGGGTTCGCTGGAGTTCAGGGTTGAAGATGCGGAAGTAGGGCGCAGCGTCCGCGCCGCAGCCGGCCACCCACTGCCACGAGACAGGATTGTTGGCCTCGTCTGCGTCCACGAGAGTCTCCCAAAACCACTGCTCGCCGTCTTGCCAGGGCTGGAGCATGTTCTTGGTGAACAGCGATGCAGCGACCATGCGCACCCGGTTGTGCATCCAGCCTGTCTGCCATAGCTGCCGCATTCCAGCGTCGACGAGGTCGATACCGGTGCGGCCCTGTCGCCAGGCCCGCGCCAGGTGGTCGTCGGGATCGTAGGGGAATTCCGCGAAAGCCGGACGCATGGGCGTGTCCTCTAGTTGTTCGCGGTGGTGGAGCAGGTGCCAGCTGAACTCGCGCCAGTAGAGTTGCCTGGTCCAAGCCGCGATATCCTCGCCCGAGGCCGTGCTGCTGCGGGCTGCGGCCACGGCTTGGCGCGGCGATAGTTCCCCGCACCGCAGCCTCGGCGAGATTCTGCTGGTGGATGTTTCCTCCCCGGGCAGGTCACGGCGTGTGGCATAGCCGGGCAGCCAGCTGTCGATGGTGTCCAGTTGCTGTTGGGCTGCCAATTCACCGGGCTCCCAGTGCTGTGCGAGGGTGTCTTCCCACCAGGTGGGGCCGTCGTCGAGCAAGCCAATGTCCTCCAAGTTCTGCAGGACACCGTTCTCCCGCAACGAGGCGAGGGCTGTGGCCGCGCCGTCTGGCTTGTTGACCGGTGAGGGCTCGGGCAGGAGGGGACCGAGGGGCAGGTCGGCGACGGCGTGGCTGAACGGTGTGAAAACTTGGTAGTGGGAGCCGTTGGTCGTCTGCATGAGCCAGGGCTCGGCGAGCAGGCTGCCGGGGTGACTGTGCACCTCGGTGCGGGATTTCAACTCTTGCTTGATGGCGGCGTCCAGTCGGCAGGCTGCCGGGGCGTAGCGTCGTGTCCAGTGCACGACGGTAGGTTGCAAGGCGTCCACGACTCGGCGCATGACGTTCGCGGCATCACCCCGGGCGAAGACGAGTGGAATGCCAAGGTCAGCAAGCCGCGGTGTCAGCTGCTGCAAGCTGCGGTGGTACCACCACCGGGTGGCCGCACCGAGCGGGCGTGGGCCGTGCCGGTTGTTGTCGTCATCGGTCCTGCGGGTTTCGTGGATCCACAGTGCCACCACGGGTCCACGTGCTGCCGAGCATGCGGCCGTCAGGGCCGGATGGTCAGCCAGACGGAGATCGTCGCGAAGCCAGATCAGTGTGGTCATGGATGGTCCTTGAGAGTGTTCAGCGCAGGAGTTGGCCGGTGATCGTGTTGGCGAAGGGTGGGAGGGTCATCGGCTGCTGCTCTCGATCACGGAAGGTCTCCACCCAAACCCGGGCGCAGAGTGTTGTGTTCATGCACGTTATCGTCGGTGCTCATCGTACTTGACAGGCGAGCGGTGCCACGAGATACGCCAGGAGGTCTGGGGACGGCGCGTGGCCGAGCCACAATTCTCAGCCATTGTGCGTAGGGCCACGTGTCACCCGCAACCTGATGGTTACGGGAATTTGTGAGCTTCGACAACTTGAATAGGTCATCGTCGCTGCTGAGGCCATATTGTGCGCTCGGATAAAACTTGTCCGACCACCTGGTTACCGGTGGAGAATCAGGGTGCCACGTCACAAAAAACATGCAAAGTGGCCCATCAGCTGCACTGAAAGCCCGTATTTATCCACAGTGCTATGCACAGTTGTGTATAAACCGTGTGGACGGTTGTTTGTCGGCGCTTCATCATTGTTTGAAAACTGACCTACATAGGTGAAGTTGGAAGGCTTCTCATCTCGGAAAATAGCGTCTTCACACTTGTTGAGAAACTCGTAAAATTGGCGTGAAATATACTGTTTTCGCACATTCAGGAGAAGGCTGTGCACACCAATTTCATGTGGTCGAAGGCCTCCAAGCCGGCCCAGCTGCTTGCCATGCTGGTCACGACCGCCCTCGTTATGCTCGGCGTCACGACGCTGCCCACATATGCGGCGGCCCCGACGCTCAAACTCGCTATCACACCCGACGAGACCTCGTACCTCTCAGGTGTCGAGCAGCGCTACGTCGTCGAGTTTTCCTGCGCCTCCACGACGGAGGACTGCCTCGACTCGGTTGTCAGCATCACGCTGCCCCACACGGTGACCCCCGCGGGTAACTCGAACCTCGACTCGGCCCCCGAAGGCGTCAACGCCACGGCCACCGCCGGCAAGAAGGTCGTCACCCCCACGATCAAGGCTCCGACCGCGGGCGCCGACGGCCTCGTCACCTACAACCTCGGAACAGTCGCCGCCGGCTCCTCGTTCCAGACGGTCCTCACCTTCACCGCCCCGCGTGGCGTGACCCCCGGCGGCTCCACCGTCACCCCGGTCGCGACCTTCACCTCGGGCGAGAGCAAGGAAACCTCCCAGGCGACCGTCACGATCAAGTCCGAGCCGACCCCGCTCCTGAGCAAGACCGGCCCGGTCGCGACCCCCAAGAACGTCGACGTGACCTACCAGATCACGCCGAAGTACGACACCAACGTCGACGGCCTCAACGGCAAGTCCAACATGACCGACGTCGTCATCACCGACCCGCTGCCGGCGTGCGCGAAGTACGTGTCCTCCTCGGCCTCGGGTAACACCAAGACGAACACGGCTGCGACCGTCGAGAGCTCCTACGACGCCGCGACCCACACCGTCACCTGGAACGTCGGCGACGTCAACCCCGCGTGCAAGAACATCGTCCTGTCCGTCACCGTCCACTACGACGACACCTGCACGGATGAGACCGTCACCAACACCGCGAAGCTCACCGGCAAGGAGATGCACAACGAGACCAACGTTGTCACCGCCGACGCCTCCTTCACGCACCGCTTCGACAGCGAGATCCGCTACGGCGGCGGCTTCAACAAGCGCGCCATGAGCCAGTTCGAGCGTGGCAAGCAGGGCAACTGGCTCTACAGCTACTCCAACACCTCCAACGTTCCCGTCGTCATGGAGTACACCGACTACATGACCTGCGGCCTGGTCTCGCCGACCGATGGCTCCAAAGACTGCTCTCAGCCCCTCATGCGCGTCCACACGATCGATACCCAGACGACGACGCCCATCGATATCACCTACTGGACCAACAAGGGCACCACGGGCACGCAGACCGTCTACCGCGGCAAGGCCTTCGATTTCTCCTCCTTCGCCGCCGACGAGTACCTGACCGTCTTCCACTACAAGCAGACGATCCCCGCCGGTGAGTCCTCCATCCTCAACGTCGCCGGCCCCGTCGGTGCAGGCACCCCCACGACCGAGGACGGCACCACCTACGTCGAGGCCGACACCAACTCCGCCGCATGGAAGGCCGGCAAGTCCGACCAGTACGTGCGCGTCCAGAACTGTGTCTCCGACTGGTCCATGAAGTCCCTCGACGGCTCCCGATCCATCCAGGTCCCCGCCGACGACTACTGCGACATCCTCACCCTGGGCACCGCGCTGCCCAAGTACTACAACGCCAAGTCCACCATCAAGGGCAACCTGGCGTCCCCCGGCTCCGAGGTTACCTTCAGCGTCACCGCGAACAACACCTCGACCGTCGTTGACTCCCAGCCCGTCATCTCCGACCTGCTGCCCTGCGGCATGACCTTCGTCGAGGACTCCGTCACCGGCGGTCCCGCAGGTAAGGAAAAGACCGTCACGGTCCGCGACGTCACCGACGCCACCGGCTGCACCCGCCAGCTCGTCCAGGTCACCTGGCCCGGCTACCAGACCAAGGGTGGCACCACCATCCAGCTGCGCGGCAAGGTCGGCCCCTCGATGAGCGCCGGCACGCACAAGAACGAGGCCTACATCTCCGCGGCCGAACCCGAGTACGCGCTGACCTCCAAGAAGACCACGATCTGCTTCTACGGCTCCACCGACGACACCTACGACGTCAACGGTGATGGCAATACGGCCGACCAGGTTTGCCCCGTCTCCTCGACCTTCACGGTCTCCGAGCAGGCTGGCGCCGACGTCGTCCTCGAGGGCCTCGGCTCCGTGGAAGGCTCGACCTACAAGAAGTACACCGACGGCGTGTCCATGATCCGCCAGGGTGAAGACGGCCAGTACCGCATCACCCCCACCAACTCCGGTAACGCGGACCTGTCCGACATGACCGTGTACGGCATCCTGCCCCACGTCGGCGACACCGCCATCCAGGGTTCTGATCCCCGCGGTTCCGAGTGGGCGCCCATCCTCACCGGCCCCCTCCAGGTCGGCGCAGGCTCGGGCATCGACCCCTCGCAGGTCACCATCGAGTACTCCACCTCCTACAACCCCTGCCGCGGCGAAGTCATGAACCAGGGCGACGCCATGGCAGCCGGCCCCGCCGGATGCGACAACAACTGGACCACCACCCCGGCCTCGTGGGCCGACGTGAAGTCCTACCGCATCTACATCAACGGCAAGACCACCCCGATCAAGGCCGGCGCATCGATCCCGATCATCGCGCCCATCAAGGCCCCCGATAACGCGACCGGCATCGCCTACGAGTCCGTCGCGATCGCGGCCACCCAGGCCTCGAACAACCGCGCCATCCTGCCCGCCGAGCCGATCAAGGTCGCCATGGCCCTCGCGCTCGACGTCGCCCTCAACAAGACCGTCGTCTCCGACGCCTCCAACCTGAAGCCCGGAGACCAGGTCACCTACCGCATCGACGCCGGTAACATCGGCCAGGGCAAGGCCACCGACCTCAAGGTCAAGGAAGCCTTCCCCGCCGGCACCACCTTCGTGTCCGCCGAGACGCACAAGTGCGCCTCCGGCTACACGACCGGCCTGCCGCAGGAATGTCAGGGCACCGACGAGGCCGGCACCTTCGACGGCACCACGTGGGCGATCGGCGACATGCTCGCCGGCGAATACGCCTCGCTCTTCGTGACCGTCACGCTGAACGCCGACACCGACGGCAAGACCCTGACCAACACGGCTGCCTTCGTGAACCCGCCCGAGTACGACCTCGTTCCCGGCAACAACTCCTCCTCGGCGTCTATCACCGTCAAGCACCGCCTGGCCGGCAAGGTGTACTACGACGCCAACGACTCCTCCTCCTACGACAACGGCGAAGAGGGCTTCAAGGACATCACGGTCGAGCTGGTCGGTGCCGACGGTAATGTCGTCGCCACCACCAAGACCGACGCGGACGGCAACTACTCCTTCACCGGCCTCGACCCCGGAACCTACACGGTCAAGGTCACCAAGGCCGGCGAGCTCGCCGAGCTGACCCAGACCGAGGATCCGGATGGCACGAAGGACAACGCCTCCGGCGCGATCACCCTCAACACCGACAACCCGGTCCGCGAGAACGTCAACTTCGGATACATTAAGAAGCACGCGATCTCCGGCACCGTCTACCTCGACCAGAACCGCGACAAGACGAAGAACACGGGCGATATCGACCTGTCCGGCGTCACCGTGAAGCTGCTCGACAAGGACGGCAACGTCGTGGCTACTACGACGACCGACGCGAATGGCAACTACTCCTTCACCGGCCTGAACGACGGTACCTACACCGTCCAGGTCGACAAGACCGGCCCGCTGGCGGACAAGGAGCAGACCGAGGATCCCTCGGGTAAGGCCGACTCGCGCTCGCAGGCGATCACCTTCACACGCACCGACCCGGATGTCATCAACGTCAACTTCGGCTACGCCGAGGACTACACCGTCTCCGGCACCGTCTACTACGACAAGGACCGCTCCGAGACCCTCAACAACTCCGAGCCCGGCTTCGACGGCATCACCGTGAACCTGCTCGGCGAGGACGGCTCGGTCGTCGCGACGACCACGACGAAGGCAGACGGCACGTACTCCTTCTCCAAGCTGCCCGCCGGCAAGTACACCGTCAAGGTGGAGCCCTCCGACCTCCTCAAGAAGCTCGAGCAGACCGAGGACCCGGACGGCACCAAGGACCACACCTCCGGCGTCGTCCAGGTGAACCACGACAACCCCTCCGTGAAGAACGTGAACTTTGGTTACGCCACGAACTACACGATCAAGGGCACCGTCTACCGTGACGCCGACCGCTCCGAGTCCCTCGAGGACGGCGAGAAGCTCTACCAGGGTGTGACCGTCGACCTCCTCGACTCGGACGGTAACGTCGTGGCCACCACGACCACCGACGCCAAGGGCGCCTACGCGTTCACCAACCTCGAGGAAGGCACCTACAAGGTCCGCGTCCACAAGGAAGGCCCCATCGCCGACCTCGTCCAGACCGAGGACCCCGACGCCACCAAGGACAACACCTCCGGTGACATCACCCTCGAGCTGAACGACCCGATCAAGGAGAACGTCAACTTCGGGTACATCTCGAACAACTCGATCTCCGGCACGGTCTACCGCGACGACAACCGCTCCAACTCCCTCAACGGGGGAGAGGCCGGCTACCCCGAGCAGACGGTCCAGCTCCTCGATAAGGACGGACAGGTCATCGCGACCACCACGACCGACGCCAACGGCAACTACTCCTTCGACAACCTGCCCGACGGCACCTACTCCGTCAAGGTCGTCAAGGACGGAGCCCTCACCGACCTCGAGCAGACTGAGGACCCGGACGGCACCAAGGACAGCGCCTCCGAGCCCATCGTCCTGAACGAGGACAACCCCACGAAGAAGAACGTCAACTTCGGCTACGTGCCCGACTACTTCATCAAGGGCACCATCTACCGTGACGGCAACCGCTCCGGCGCGCTAGACACGGATGAGAAGCTCTACGAGGGCGTGACGGTCAACCTGGTCGACGCCGACGGCAACGTCGTCGCCACCACCACGACCGACGAGAAGGGCAACTACTCCTTCGACAAGCTCCCCGCGGGCACCTACTCCGTCAAGGTCGTTCAGGATGGCCCCATCGCCTCCCTCGAGCAGACCGGTGACCCGGACGCCACGAAGGACAACGCCTCCGAGCCCATCACGCTGAACAACGACAACCCGTCCAAGACGGACGTCAACTTCGGCTACGTGAACAACAACTCCCTGTCGGGCACCGTCTACCGCGATGACTCGCGCAACGGCGACCAGGACGGCACCGAACCCGGATACTCCGGCGTGACGGTCCAGCTCCTCGACAAGGACGGCAACGTCGTGGGTACCACCACGACCGACAAGGACGGCAAGTACTCCTTCTCCAAGCTGCCCGACGGCACCTACTCCGTCAAGGTCGTCAAGGACGGCGAGCTTGCCGACACCGAGCAGACCGAGGACCCGGACGCGAACAAGGACAACGCCTCCGAACCGGTGACCCTGGGCGAGGACAACCCCTCCAAGGACAACATCGACTTCGGATACGTTCCCGACTACTCGATCCACGGCCTCGTCTACCGCGACGGTGACCGCGACGAGACGCACGGCGCGGGCGAGAAGGGCTACGCCAACCAGACCGTCGAGCTGCGCGACAAGGACGGCAAGGTCGTCGCGACCACCACGACGGATGAGAACGGTGCCTACTCCTTCGAGAAGCTGCCCGCCGGCGACTACACCGTGAAGGTCGTCAAGGACGGTGCCCTCACCGACCTCGACCAGACGGAGGACCCGGACTCCACCAAGGACTCCACCTCCGGCGTCATCTCGCTGAGCAACGACCACCGCACCCAGACGGACGTCAACTTCGGCTACATCGCCAACAACTCCATCAACGGCACCATCTACCGCGACGGCGACCGCGACGGAAAGAAGGGCGACACCGAAGGACGCTACTCCGGCGTGACGGTCCAGCTCCTCGACAAGGACGGCAAGGTCATCGCCACCACGACGACCGACAAGGACGGCAAGTACTCCTTCGAGCACCTGCCCGACGGCACCTACTCCGTCAAGGTCGTCAAGGACGGTGCCCTCACCGACACCGACCAGACCGGCGACCCCGACAACAAGCTGGACAACGCGTCCGAGCCGATCACCCTCGACGAGAAGAACCCCACCAAGGGTGACGTCGACTTCGGCTACGTCCCGAACAACACCATTAAGGGCACCGTCTACCGCGACGACAACCGCGACAAGACGATCGACGGTGACGAGCCCGGCCTCGAGCGTGTGAGCGTCCAGCTCCTCGACGAGGACGGCAAGGTCATCCAGACCCTCGACACCGACGCGGACGGCAACTACGCCTTCCAGCACCTGCCCGACGGCAAGTACACCGTCAAGGTTGTGCGCTCCTCGTCCATCAAGGACTACGACCAGACCGAGGACCCCGACGCCACCATCGACGACACCTCCGCGGTGTACACGATGGGCCCGGAGAACTCCCTGCAGGAAAAGGTCAACTTCGGCTACGTCCCGGACTACTCGATCGCCGGTCGCGTCTACCGCGACTCCGACAAGTCCGGCTCCTACACCGACGGTGAAGAGACCTTCTCCGGCGTGACGGTCGACCTGCTCGACAAGGACGGCAACGTCGTGGCCACCACGACGACCGACAAGGACGGCAACTACTCCTTCGAGAAGCTGCCCGCCGGCACCTACCGCGTCAAGGTCCACCCGGACGGCGACCTCGCCGGCCTCGACCAGACCGAGGACCCGGACGGCATCGCCGACTCCATGTCCGGTGAGATCACGATCGGCTTCGACAACCAGAAGGTCACCGGCGTGAACTTCGGTTACGTCGCGCCCGACGTCCCGGCCACCAAGCCGAGCACCGGCCTGGCCCAGCGCCTTGCGCGCACCGGCTTCGACGGCCTCATCGGCGGAGCGGGCCTGGGAGCGGCCGTCGTGGGCGGCATGTTCCTGTGGATGCGTCGCCGTCGCCAGGACTGAGGATCATTCGGCCTGAGCCTCGACGAGGCAGTGGCTGAGTGAGGGGCGGGTACTTCGGTACCCGCCCCTTTGGCGTACCCGGGTGCCTGCTGGGCCGGGCTGCTTGGTGTGCCGGTGGGCGGCGGCCCGCCCGCGAGCCGTCCGCGCCGCGAGCTTCGCTCGGCGCGTCGCCTCGAAGCCCGGCCAGGCCCCGCCGCCGCCCACCGGCACCGCGGCCAGGCCCCGCCACCGCAGCCAGGCCTCACCCCGCCCACGCCATAGTAATTTCGCATGCAATTCCCCTCCGGCATCGTGCTAGTCCGTATCGATCTGCGATGCTGCGTCACTTGTGTTTTTGAATTGCATGCGAAATTGTCTGGCGCTGGCCCTGGCCCTGGCACCAACGCGAGCGCAGCATCCCGGTCCTGCGTTTTCTCGGTGCCCTCCACGCCGGTGGCGATGGGGGTTTTGCGCCATGCGAAGCCCTCTGGCGGTGTGTCGTCGGCGTGTCGGAGGCTTGGATGGCGCAATTCTCCCCGATCGGTGGAGCTGGATCTGCATCTGATGCTGATGTAACGCCCAAACCGCAGACCACCTCGGTGAAAAACGCTGAAAATGGGCTGTTATTGGCGAAGTGGTCTGCGATTTGGGCACAACGGCGTTTTGGCGTGGTGTGTTGCGCGCATGTGGGCCCCTAAACATGCGCGTTAACACCTTGAACAGCGCACGCAGAAGCGCCCGGGACCAGTCGGTCCCGGGCGCCCCCGCAACAATTGAGCTCCGATAACTAGCGGAACAACTTCAGGGCGTTGGGCCCAATCATGAACGGCGCCAAGATCATCGACGAGCCGAGACCCACGCTGAAGCCGGCGATCACGTCGGTGACCCAGTGGACGCCCAGGTACAGGCGCGTCACGCAGATGAACACGATGAGCGTTAGGGCGGCGGCCCACAGCAGGTAGCGCAGACGGCGACCGACGCGCGTGGTCGTCAGCACCAGGACCAGCGACACGATCAGTGCGGTTACCGCCGTCGCGTGACCGGACGGGAACGAATAGCCGTCCTCGGTGATCAGACGGTAGGCCTCTTCCGGGCGCGGACGCGAATCAATGTGCTTAATGATGTAGCCATTGATCCCCGAAAATGCCACGGAACACAGGATGTACAGGGCGTTCATGACCTTCTTGATGAACCACCACACGGCGCCCGCCACGACCAGCGCCACGACGACCGCGCGCTTGGGGTCGAACAGCCACGATGCACCCGTCATGAACGAGTTCATTGCCGGCGTGCGCGACGCGACGAAGTCAGACCACACCGTGGTGTCGATTGGCAGGGGACTCGTGATGAATCCGCCCGCGACGGCGACAGCCGCGACGAGGAGAAACCCGATGATCACGGGGGGAGTCAGAAGGCGACGAGCAATCATAGTGAAATCCTACCGTAGTGTCAGTCGTTGGCGCCGTACTCGTAGACCCAGCGCCCGGCTCGGCGTGAGAAGCGTGAATGCTCCCGCATCTGCCCGGATTCGCCAGTCGATACGTCCCGCCACGAGGCCACGAACGTCACGGTGCCCTCCTCGTCGGAAGGACCCCCGGCCTCGGCCCCCAGGATCTGCAGACCCGTCCACTGCGTCCCCTCCACCCAGTAGGGGGGAGCGGGGCGCGTGCGCGGGTGCCACGTGCGGAACAGATAGTCCTCGTCGCGCAGCGCGAATGCCGTGTAGCGCGACCGCATGAGCGCCTCAGCGGTCGGAGCTGCCTCGCCATCCAGGTATCGCCCGCAGCACTGCGCCAGCATCGCTCCCGACCCGCATGGGCAGATACGAGGACGGAGAGAGCCAGCGCCGGACGCGCCGGTTGGAGTGGGGGAGATCACGCCTGGTCGCCCAGGGACGCCAGCCAGCGCTCCGCGTCCAGGGCGGCGCGGCAGCCGGAGCCAGCCGCCGTGATGGCCTGACGGTACGTGTGGTCCACGGCATCGCCGCACGCGAACACGCCCGCCACGGACGTGCGCGTCGACGGCTCGTCGACCGTAATGTAGCCGGCCTCGTCGAGGGCGACCTGGTCACGCAGGAAGCCCGTGCGGGGCAGGTGGCCGATCGCGACGAAGACGCCGTCCACGGCGATTTCACGGGTGGATCCGTCCACTGTGGACGCCAGGCGCAGGCCGGTCACGGCCTCGTCACCCAGGACTTCGGAGACGGTCGCGTTCCACTCGAAGGAGATCTTCGGGTTGTTCAGGGCGCGCTCAGCCATGACGCGCGAGGCACGCAGGGCGTCGCGGCGGTGCACGACGATGACCTCGGAGGCAAAGTTCGTCAGGAATGTTGCCTCCTCCATCGCGGAGTCGCCGCCGCCGATGACGGCCAGGCGACGGTCCTTGAAGAAGAAGCCGTCGCAAGTCGCGCAGTAGGAGACTCCGCGGCCGGAGAATTCCTCCTCGCCGGGCACGTTCATGTGGCGGTACTCCGAGCCGGTGGCCAGGATGACGGCGCGCGCATAGAAGACCTCGTCCTCGGTTGCCACGGCTTTCACGTCGCCCTCGAAGTTGACGGCGACGACGTCCTCGTAGCGAACGTCCGCGCCGAACTTTTCGGCCTGCTCGCGCATGTTGTCCATGAGCTCGGGACCCTGGATGCCCTCCGGGAAACCGGGGAAATTCTCGACCTCGGTCGTGTTCATGAGCGCGCCACCCGCGGCCAGCTGACCGGCCAGCACGATGGGGGCCAGGCCCGCGCGCGCCGTGTAGACCGCAGCCGTGTAACCGGCGGGGCCCGAGCCGACGATAACGACGTCGTGGACGGTGGTGCCCTCGGGGACCTCGGCCGAGGGGATCGAGGCGTCGACGGGAGCGGCGGCCTCGGTAGGTTCGGCCGTTACGAGGCCCGGAATCGTCACGAAAGACATGTACCCTCCTTCAGGGTTACTGGACGGTGAGCTCGGAGATCCACGCCCAGTTGCGTCCGTCCTGGCCCTTGGGCATCGAGCGGAACTGCAGCGCAATCGAGTCGGTCTCGACGGGCTGGGGCAGTGTAATCGTCGTCGTCGGGGACAACGACGAGGTGGCCAGTTCTGTTCCCTCGCGCGGCTTCGTCGGATCGGTGATGTTACGCACGACGAGCTCGCCGCCGGAGGTGGCTGAATCCATGTGCAGGGTCACCGAGGACACGGTGGCCTTCTGCTGCAGCTTGACGACGATGGTCACGGAGGTGTCGTCGCGGAACTGATTGTTATCGAACCAGCGCGAACTCCACGACGTCGACGGGTTCGAGTCGATCATGTTGATCGCGCGGTCCGGGTGGTCGCCGTCGTCGTTGTTCCACGACAGGACCTGCACGGAGGAGATCACGGGCGTCACGGAGGGCGCGGGCGGGGGAGTGGTCGTCAGGTTTGGCGCGGGAGTGTTGTCAGACTGCACCTGCGTGGTAGCCTCGCGCAGCGACTGTGCCAGATTGAGGTCGGTGACCGGGCGGGTCGCCATCCACGGACCCCAGATCGCGCCGAAGAGGAACACGATGACACCAAAGATCAGCGCGGGCTTCGTCGGGTCGATGAGCTGATCGGAGCTCTCGGGTGTCTTCTTCTCATCTGACGAGGTCGGGGCAGCCTCAGTGGCCTGCTGCTCGGCTTGGGCGGCTGCCCGGGCGGCCACAGCGGCGGTGATCGGGGGGATCACTGCCGTGGCGTCAGCGGGGGCGTGCATACCGTCAGGGATCTTCGCAGAGGCGGGCGGCTCGGGTGCGAGCGGCTGGATGCGCGGGATCTGGTGGGTTGAGGGCGCATCGGTAAGCGGCTCCGGGTGCGGGAAGTCCGTCTGGAAGACGGCACCCTCGCGTTCGTAGCCGCTGGCGGTGGACTTGGGTGGCGTGGGAGCGACCGGGAAGGCGGTGGCGGGAACCTCGGCCGCGTCCGCGGCCTTGTCACTCACCGGCTTGACGCCGACCTCAGCCGAGGTCTCGGGGATCGGCTGCGCGCTGGCGGCATCCGTCGCTTCAGCGACGGCATCGACAGCGGGCGCGACCACTGCCTCGATGAAACCCGGGTTCACGGCAGGAGCCTGCGTCGCGGGTGCGATGGCCGGAGCTACGACGGGCGCGGGGGTCGGCAGAGCATCTGGAATTGGCGGAACGGAGGCGTCTTCCGAGGCAGGGGAGGGACTCGCCGGAGGCGCAGGGATCGGCGAGGGGTCAACGACCTCGTCGAACGACGGCATCTTCTTCTCGTCGCCGGTCGGTTCAGGCGTGGGGGCCATCGATTCCTCCGTCTGGTCGGATGCGTTTGACACCATTATCGCAGCTCCGTCAGCGGTCGGCGTAGAAGACGCTGCCAGGATGTTCACCACAGAGGTGGGGACGCGCAAGCGGGTCAGGAGGGGACGCATCATCGTCGCGGATTCGTGTGGAGAAACGAAGCGCAGGAATACCAGGTACACGACGCCGGTGATCGTCGAGACGATGGCGAGCTTGACAGCGGCGATACCCATGCGTGCCAGGGTCGAGGAAGTATCCGTGTGGATGCCCATCAGGGACAGGACACCGAATCCGACGATACCTGCCACGATGGCGGCCACCAGGAACGACACGTAGGAGCGCAGCAGGCCCACTCGATCCACGTAGCGGTTCTCGCGGGAGACCCACACGACGGCGATGATGCCCTGCGTGAGACGGCAGACCGTCTCGCCCAGGGACGCAGCAATAACCCACCAGCGCGCGCCGGTCACCGCGTACAGGGACCAGCCCACGATTACCTGGATGATCGTGGGGCCAATACCCATGAGGAACACGGGCTTGACGTCCTCGTAGGCGAAGAAGACGCGCTGGCTCATGAGGACCATGCCCGTGGAGGCGACGCCGGGCATCAGCGAAGTCAGGACGAGGGCGTAGGCTGTCACAGCCTCGGGATCCCCGCCCTTGGCGGCCATCGCGATCTCCATCATGGGCACCGAGCCGGCCATGAGCATGGCCGCGGCCACGAGGGTCAGCGACGTGATTGTGCGGACGCCCAGATGGTAGCTGTCGGCCACCGCCCGGTCGTCGCCGTCGGCGACGGCACCGGCCATGCGCGTGAAGATTGCGGTCGTCAGGGACACGGTGATGAGCGACTGGGGGACCATGAAGATCATGAACGCCGTCGAATAAGCGAGGATGCCGACGACGCCGCCCTGGGTACCGTTGCGGCCGATGAAGCCGTCGGCCATCGCGGCCAGGTTGTTGGTCGACAGGACGCCGACCTGCGAGACGCCAAGGGTCGCGAACGTCCAGCCGGCCACGCGCGGCATTGAGCCGAAGGAGGTGCCGCGGAAGTGGAAGTCCAGCCTGAAAGAGATGCCCGCGCGACGCATCGGCCACAGCAGACACAGGGCCTGGCAGATGACGCCGAGGGTCGCCGAGCCAGCCAAGACCCAGAACTGGGCTGAGGTGATGTCGCCTGCGGGGATACCGCCGTTGGGGGCACCGCCCCAGATACCCAGGAACAGGGCGAGGCCGGCGATGCCCACGACGTTGTTGACGACGGGTGCCCACATGTAGGGGCCGAAGATTTCGCGGGCGTTGAGGAGTTCGCCGAGCAGGTTATACAGGCCGTAGAAGAAGAGCTGCGGCAGACATAGAAGCGCGAAGAGGATCGCGAGGTTACGGATGTCCTCGGTGTAGCCCGCGGCCGTGATGATGACGAGCAGGGGCGCGAGCACCATCGTGATGAAGGTGACGACGAACAGGACCGTGCCAGCGAGCGTCAGCAGGCGGTTCACGTAGGTGTCACCGTCGTTACGTCGCTTGATCGCGCCGACGATCTGGGGAACTAGCACCGCGTCGAAGATGCCCGAGGCAAGCAGGTTGAACACGGTGTTGGGCAGCGTGTTGGCGGTCTGGAAGGCCGCGCCCACGCCGCCTGCGGTGGCGCCGACTGCGGCGATCAGCATCGCGTTACGGATAAAGCCGAGGATGCGCGACACCATGGTGCCCGACGCCATGAGCGCCGATGCCCTCAGGATCGATCGGCCTGGCGTTTTCGAGCTCATGGGGTCTCCTTCGTCGTGGCGGTCTTCGAGTCAGTGTTCTCGTCTGCGGTGTCCGAGGCCTTCTCTGGGTCCTCGGGGTGTGTCTCGGGGGCGGATGCCCCCTGGGGTGCCTCGGTTGAGCCGACGGGTTCGTCGGTACTCCCGGAAGCAGTGGAGGCCTCGGCCTTACGCCTGGATCGCCCGCGGATCGAACGCGTGATGCCGACGAGGAACAGGAGGCCGAAGAGCGCGGCGATAACCGCGGTGATTGCGTCTTCCCAGCCGGCGCGCATGCGCACGAAAACGGTTTGTGAGTCGTCCAGGATGTGGCCGTCGGGGGTTGTGACCTTGTAGGTGACTTCGATGTCGCCACTGCCGATCGCGCCGACGGGCACTTCGACCGTGGTGGCACCGCGCGCGGCCAGCAGCTGGGATTGTGCGGGGGTGGCACGCAGTCGCGGGTCGTCGGGGATGAGGGTGACGTCGACGCGTACCGGCCAGTCCAGGTTGTTGCGGATCAGGACGGGGAAGTTCGCGGACTTGTTGATGAGGTTGACCGCCGAGGAGGGTTCGACGGTCACCGAGGATAGCATGGTCGTCACTTGGCTGGTCATGGCGGTCGCGGAGTCCAGCTGCTCGGAGGGGGTGCGCCCGGCAGTCAATGCTGGAAGGACCTGGGGCGTGACCGAGTCGAAGACCGCGTCGGGGTCGTCCGTTGCGTTCGCCAGTGGAATGAGCAGCGTCAGCGAGGTCGACATCTCGGTGATGGCGGTTGCCGTGTCGTCGGCGAGGGTGCCCGTGCCGACGGTGGCGCGCTCGACGTCTGTGGGTTCGCTGGTGGCCATGTCCGTGAAGCTCGTGGCGGTGACCCAGCGCGGGGAGAAGAGCGCGCTGGCACGGCTGGAGAGGCGGTCGTTGATGGTGGTTCCGCGCGCTGCCGTCGCGAACAGGGTGCGCGAGGTGGAGGGGCGTTCGCGCGTGATGATCGCCGTGATGGCGGTGAGGGCCTGCTCGGCGTCGAGCGCGTCGCCGCCGGAAGCATTCCACGACAGGATCGAGGAGATGTCTGCCTGCTGGGCGAGGATGTGCGCGCCCGTCCCGTTTGTCGAGGTCTCACCGGTCGTCGGGTTGACGTTGACGCGCGCCATGGAGGTGAAGGGGACCTCGTCAGTGGGGGTCAGTGCCGAGGCCGGGGCGATGGCGATCTGGTCGGCCGCAGCGAAGTTCGACAGGAAGGTTGTGCCGAAGGTTGCATCATCGGGCCAGCCGACGTTGCGCAGGATCGTGGGACCCGAGTCGGGCTTGGAAGTCATGGTTCCGCTCGGACCGGTCGCGGAGGGCGTCGGGTGCGGCGTCGCGGATGCCGACGGCGAGGCCGTGGGGGATGTCGACGGGGTCGCGGAGGGACTCGGAGCGTCGGGATTGTGGGCGTGACTCGGCGCGACCCAGCCGGCCGCGCGCGGCGTGCCCGGGAAAGCGTCGATGGATTCGGAGGCCAGGCCCCAGAAGCCGGTGTTGCCGGACAGCGCGAGGGCCCCGAGATCCGCATCGGCGTCGGGCAGGGCGATGATCTCGGAGGCAGTCGACATGAACGAGGACACGAAGGCCTCGGCCTGGAGGTCGCGCGAGCGCTGTGCCGGGTCGGTCGCGGTGGGCGCGGGCGTCGGTGCGGCGGAGGCGGACGGACTCGGCGAGGCCGTGGGGGCGTCGGACTGCCCCGACTGCCCCGACTGTCCCTCCGACTGTGCCTCATCGTCGGTCACAGACACGGACGCGGATGGGGAGGGGCTGTGCTTGGTCGTGGGCTGGGGGCCGCGAGGGATCAGGAGAGGATCGACGGCGAGGGTGACGCCCGAGGTCCCGGCCAGGGTCAGGACCGCGGAACGCTCGGCCTGGGTTGACGCGGCGTTTCCTGAGGTCCAGGGAACTACCGCCGACACGCGGGAGGGGGAGACCTGCGCGCCGGAGTCCCACACGAGGATCGTGCGGTCCTTGCCGGAGAAGTCGCCGGAGGTCGCAGTGACGGTCGTGACGCGAGGCCCCCACTCCTCGGTGTCGGTCAGCGGCAGGGAGGAGGTGGGGATACGAATCTCAAAAGGCGTGGTCACGCTGCGGCGTACGTCGGTCAGCGTCGAGGAAGCGGCATGCGTGGCGTCGGGTTCGTCCTCGCTGAGCTGTGTCGTCATCGACGAGATGGAGATGGGTGTCTCGTTAGCGACGAACACCTCGACGGAGACGGAGGCCAGCGTCGTCGGCGAATCGTTGCGGATCGTGCCAGAAATAACGACTTCTTCCTCGGTCGTAATGATCCGAGGCGACAGAGAGTCAATCGATACCGAGAGTCCCGAATCTGCGGACACAGTGCCCATCACGGAGGGGCGCGACTGATCCTGCGCGGACGTCGCCGAATGTACGGGAATTGCCCCGGCCTCGCGAATGAAGAGACCGAGCGGAACCATCAGCGCCGCGCACAGGGCGGCGACCCACCTGCCGCGCCTAGCCACGGCTATCCCGATACAGCAGGTCGAGGGCGATGCGCACGATGCGGCGTTCATTGGGGTAGGCCAGCTGACGCGACACGTCGCGCAGGGGAACCCATGCGGCGGCCTCGGCCTCGTGATCAGGATCTCCATCAACGGTGATCGTACCGGATTCGTAGTCCATTAGGTAGTGGTGAACGACCTTGTGGACGCGGCGGTCGTTGCCGGAAAACCAGTAGTCGATCGACGCCAGGTGGCGGATGATACGCCCGTGGATGCCGGTTTCCTCGGCGACCTCGCGCAGCGCCGCCTGCTGCGGGGTCTCGGAGCCCTCCAGGTGACCCTTGGGCAGGCACCACTCGATACGCCCCGCTCGATTGCGTCGCGCGATAAGCGCTGCATAGGGAATTCCGTCACGCACGTCCACGACAATACCGCCTGCGCTGGTTTCCGCGGAAATCGGCAAGTGAGAGCGGCCCGCGCGCATGGAAGCAGACCGACGCGGGGGTCTAGGAGCCCCGGATCGGCGGTCAACTGAACGTGCAGGCATGACTCTACTTTAGCCGGTGGGCGGCCCCCGGTAGTCGGCTAGGGCGCTTTCCTGGCATGCTTAGAGGCGATGAGTACCCAGTCAGCTTCCCCGATCAAGGGCCCCGTGACCGCGCAAAATGCCGGAACGACGGACATTCCTACCCTCATGGCCAACGCCACGAAGACATTCGCGGCACTTCCGCCCGCAATTATGGAACTCGGCACGATTTTTGACGAGGCCGGGGAGGAACTCGCGCTCGTCGGTGGACCGGTGCGCGATGCTTTCCTGGGTGTGACTCCGCACGACTTTGACATGACGACTTCCGCGCGTCCCGAGCGCACCGAGGAACTGCTGGCCCAGTGGGGCAATGCGACGTGGGACATCGGCAAGGAGTTCGGCACGATCGGCGGGCGCCGCGGCGACGTGGTCGTTGAAGTGACGACGTATCGCACCGACGAGTACGAGATCGGGTCGCGCAAGCCCGAGGTGACCTTCGGCGACACACTCGAAGGTGATCTGACGCGCCGCGACTTTACAGTCAACGCGATGGCGATGCGCCTGCCGCAGATGGCCCTGGTCGACCCCTGCGGCGGTCTGACGGACCTCGCGGACGGCAACCTGCGCACCCCCGTGTCCGCCGAGCAGTCCTTCGACGACGACCCGCTGCGCATTATGCGCGCCGCGCGCTTTAGCGCCCAGCTGGGCCTTGACGTGGACCTGAACGTCATGAACGCCATGGAAACCATGGCCTCGCGCCTGGAGATCGTGTCCGCTGAGCGCATCCGCGCTGAGCTTGAGCGCCTCATCATCTCGCCCTACCCGCGCCGCGGCATCGAGCTGATGGTGCACACGGGCGTCGCCGATATCGTCTTGCCCGAGGTCGCCGCACTGGTCTCCACGGTTGACGAGCACAAGCGCCACAAGGACGTCTACGAGCACACCCTCACCGTCGTCGAGCAGGCCATGGACCTGGAGACCGGCCCGGACGGCCCCGTGCCCGCCCCCGATTTCGTCCTGCGCTTTGCGGCACTCATGCACGACGTGGGCAAGCCGGCGACCCGCCGCTTCGAGAAGAACGGCACCGTGTCCTTCCACCACCACGAGATCGTGGGCGCGAAGATGACGCGCAAGCGCATGAAGGCCCTGCACTTCGACAAGGCGACAATCGAGGCCGTGTCCACGCTGGTCGCGCTGCACCTGCGCTTCCACGGCTACGGCGAGGCCGCATGGTCCGACTCCGCTGTGCGCCGCTACGTGGCCGACGCGGGCGACCTCCTCGAACGCCTCCACCGCCTCACGCGCGCGGACTGCACGACCCGCAACCGTCGCAAGGCCAACTTCCTGTCATCGGCCTACGACGACCTCGAGGCCCGCATCGCCGCCCTGCGCGAACAGGAGGAACTCGACGCGATCCGCCCCGACCTCGACGGTGACCAGATCATGGACATCCTGGGGCTTCGCCCCTCGCGCGCCGTCAAGATCGCCCGCGACTACCTGCTGGAGCTGCGCATGGAGCGCGGACCGCTGGGCGAGGAGGCAGCCCGCGAGGCGCTCCTAGAGTGGTGGGCCTCCGACGACGTGCGCGCCCTGGCCGAGGAATACCAGGCGCAGCAAGCCCGCTGGGAAGCAAAGGTCGCCGAAAAGAAGGCCCGCAAGGCCGCCGCGAAGGCCGCCCGACAGGCCCAGGACTAGACTCGCAGACCCCGCGCACAGCCCCGCCGAAACGTAAGCGCGCCGGTGAGTGCGGCGGTGAGCGGCCTCGTCAGTGGAGCGGGCGCGACCATCCTCACGCCCGCGAGCGGTGCACCCCCACCTGCCACGGACGTACTCTGGTGATAACTGACCTATACGTTAGGAGAGTCACCGCATGAGCACGTTTACCCCCGAGAAGGCCTCCGCCGACATCGGCGTGTACGGCCTGGGAGTCATGGGCGCGAACCTCGCCCGTAACCTGGCTCGCAACGGCTACGCGACCGCCGTCTTTAACCGCACGCCCGCGCGCACCGACAAGCTCATGGCCGAGCACGGGGACGAGGCCACCTTCGTGCCCGCCTCCACGCTCGAGGACTTCGTCGCATCGCTTCGCACCCCCCGCGTCGCGATCATGATGGTCCAGGCCGGCCCCTCGACGGACGCCGTCATGGGCCAGCTCGCCGACCTCATGGACGAGGGCGACATCATCGTCGACTGCGGTAACTCCCTGTTCACCGACACGATCCGCCGCGAGAAGTGGGCCGCCGAGCGTGGCCTGCACTTCGTCGGCGCGGGCGTCTCCGGCGGCGAGGAGGGTGCCCTGTGGGGTCCCTCCATCATGCCCGGCGGCACCCCGGCCTCGTACGACCGCCTCGGCCCCATGTTCGAGGCCATCGCCGGCACCTACGACGGCG
>ERZ1699244.305-NODE-305-length-20641-cov-3.434679_pt1 | contig 20641 bp, 18 predicted proteins | sample MGYA00581534_ERZ1699244 | MGnify/ENA primary metagenome ERZ1699244 (study PRJEB42319, sample SAMD00040331) | human oral metagenome | material: saliva | host: Homo sapiens | study: EMG produced TPA metagenomics assembly of PRJDB4115 data set (Metgenomic analysis of...
GTTAAATGCTAAATATGAAGGTGCTAATAAGGATGCTGTTCAAGCATTGGTGGATAATGCAGAAGGTTATGCTATCAATGTTCCTGCTAAGGAAAAGGAAGTTGTAGGCATCCGCATTGATGCTAATGCACGTGTAGCTAACCGTTTCCAATTCATCGTTGGTGAAGGGGCAGAACTAGAGGTACAATTCTATGTAACTGGCACTGGTGAAGCTTTAACAAATGTTAGCTATCTAAATGAATACGATGTAAAAGAAGGCGGTAAAGTTGTAGTGAAAAAGGTAAATCTTTTACCTGAACATGTACAACATATCGAACATCGTTATACAAAATTGGAAGATAAAGCAGATGTAGAATACATTAACATTGAACTTGGTGGTAGCGAAAATATTTTGAACTACTATCATGATTTAGTAGGTCAAGAATCTCATATGGTTCATGATATTGCTTATCTTGGTAACGAAGAGCAAAAATTTGATATCTCCATGATTATGAGTCATGGTGGTAAAAAATCCTTCAGTGATATTCATACATTAGGTGCTCTTAGTGGCAATTCTAAAAAATCTTTCCGTGGTACTCTTGATTTCCTTCATGGTGCAACAGCTTCTGAAGGTGCGGAAGAAGATACTTGCTTATTGTTAGATCCAACTGTAAAATCTATTTCTTTACCTCTATTATTGTGTAAAGAAGATAATGTAGTGGGTAATCATGCAGCGAGTGCAGGCCAAATTGATCATAATAAATTGTTCTATATCATGAGCCGTGGCTTTAGTGAAGTAGAAGCAAAACATATCATTGTAGAATCTATGATTCGACCTATTATTGATCGCATTGGTGATGAAACGATTGAAGAAGCAGCGTTAGCAGCTGTACGTAATAAAATTTAAAGAGGCGTTTTTATGAGACCAATTGCAGAAGCATACAAAGACTTTCCTATACTACATAAAGAGCATAATGGGCACCGCGTTATCTATTTAGATAGCGGTGCTACTGCACAAATTCCACAATCCGTAATTGATCGTGTTGTGGAACATATGACACAACGTAATGGTAATCCACATCGTGGTTCTCATATTTTAGCTATTGAAGCATCTGAAGATTATGAAAATGCACGTGATCGCGTAGTTGAATTTATCAATGCTCGTGAGCGTGAAGAAGTTGTATTTACACGTAATAGTACAGAATCTATGAACTTAATTGCTCATAGCTATGGTCTTCATAATGTGAAGAAAGGTGACAAGATTGTCATTACTGTTGCGGAACATCATGCCAATCTTGTAACATGGCAATATGTAGCAGAACAAACAGGGGCAACCTTAGAATATATGTACCTTGATGAACATGGGCATTTAAAAGATGGTGAAATCAATAAAATTGATGAGAACACTAAAATTGTTGCCTTTGCTCATGTTAGTAATGTGCTTGGTATGGAATTCCCTGTAAAGGAATTAACTGAAAAAGCGCATTCCGTAGGTGCTGTAGTAGTTCTCGATGGTGCTCAATCTACACCTCATAAAAAAATTGATGTTCAAGAATTAGACTGCGATTTCTTCGTATTCTCTGGTCATAAAATGTGTGCATCTCAAGGTATTGGTGTACTTTATGGTAAACGTGAGTTATTAGAAGCGATGCCACCTTTCCTATTGGGTGGGGATATGATTGAATATGTAAAAGAACAAACTGCTACATTCAATGAGCTTCCATATAAGTTTGAAGCAGGTACACCAAATGCTGATGGCGCCGTTTCCTTACATGCGGCAATTGATTATTTAGAATCTTTTGGCATGGATGCTATTGAAGCTTATGAAGAGGAACTAGTAGCATATATTCTTCCTAAAATTGTTGCATTACCACATGTTCATGTGATTGGTTCTCAAAATCCTAAGGAAAAACATGGTGTAATTGCATTCACTGTAGATGATGTACATCCTCATGATGTAGCTACGATTTTGGACTCTAAAGGTATTTGTGTTCGTTCTGGACACCATTGTGCACAACCATTAGGTGCATTCTACAATGTATCTGCATCTACTCGTCTAAGCATGTACTTATATACTCGTAAGGAAGATTTAGATGCATTCTTAGAAGTATTGAAGACAGTTCGTTCAGTAATGGGTTTTAAAGATTAGGAGATTTACCATCAATGGAAATGGATCAATTATATACAGAACTTATTTTGGAACATAACCAAGATAAGCGTAATAAACATGAGTTAGCTCATTTTACAAATTCTGAACATGGCCATAACCCTAGTTGTGGTGATGATCTAACATTACAACTCAACGTAGAAGATGGCATTATCAAAGATGCTGCTTACACCGGTTCTGGTTGTGCTATCAGTCAAGCGTCTGCATCTATGATGATTGATATTATTAAGGGAAAATCTGTTGAAGAAGCTCTTCGTTTGGTAGAAATTTTCTTAGGTATGATTAAAAAAGAAATTACTGATGAAAATGAGTTAGAAGAATTAGAAGATGCTATGGCATTGCAAAATATTTCTAACATGCCAGCGCGTGTTAAGTGTGCGGTTCTTGCATGGCATACATTAAAAGAGGCTTTAAAGAAATAATATGAAGAAAACAATATTATTTGATTTAGATGGAACTTTAACAGATTCTCAAGAAGGTATTCTTAAAAGTATTAAATTTGCATTGGAACATTTTGGCTATGATGTTCCTGATGAAGAAACATTGCAATTATTTTTAGGACCACCATTGGTAGATGCTTTTCAAGAGCATTGTGGCATGACCTTTGAACAAGCGGAAGAAACGTACTTTAAATTCCGCGAACGATATGGTACAATCGGTAAATTTGAAAATCAAGTGTATCCGAATATTGTAGACTTGTTGGCTAAATGCAAAACAGAACAATATACTATTGCCGTTGCTACAGCAAAGCCTGAGCATTATGCTAAGGATATTTTAGATCACTTTGAATTAACACCTTACTTTGATGTAATTGTAGGTGCTAATTATGAAAGTGGTTTATTGCATAAGAAAGAGATTCTTGAAAAAGCTCTTAAACTTTGTGGCAATCCTTTAACTGATGAAAATGGTCGTCGTTTGGCCTTTATGGTAGGCGATCGTAAGTATGATGTAGAGGCAGCCAACGAACTTGGTTGTATTTCTATCGGTGTTACTTATGGTTATGGTACAGAAGCTGAACTAAAAGAAGCCGATGCAGAGTACATCTGTGATGATGTTGATGAAATTGCTGATGTTCTCGACCTTGAAGAAATGATGGTTCGTAGATAAGCTATTTTAAATAAAATATCAACCTTAAAAGGGCTAGAGGAATTTCCTCTAGCCCTTTGGCATCCATCTAAAAAGGACTAACCAATAGGTTAGTCCTTTTGTGTTATTTTTTTAGGCCGCTTTTTTTAGCTAATGTTTTGATAACCTTAGCACTTTGTTTTTTCAATTTGCCGCCTGTTTGTTTGAGTTGAATACGTGTACGAGAAACACGACCAAGTGTAGTAATCTTTGTTTTGCGACGTGGCTTCATATCGCGCTCGTTACCAAAGTCGCCACGTTGTACACTTGTTGCTTTTACCTTTTCTGCTCTGAAAGATTTACGCAACGCTTTCATAATTAATGTGAGCGGTAAGGATTGCTCAAAAGAATACAAATCAACAGCCACATAGCCTAGAGCAGGATACGTGTGCAATGTAAAGTGAAAGCCTGGTGCAACAGATAGGAGGGCGATCTCCTCGTCCATAACTTGACAACTGATTTCATCAACATCAAGGTCAGCTAAATCAAATGCGGTTGCTACACTTTCTTGTACAGCTGTAGCGGATGAGATTGCATCTTCATCGCAGGAATATAAATCAATTAACAGTTCTTGTCCTAATGCTTCTGCCATAACAACACCTTCTTTCATAAAAATATATCTCATTTATTATACCTATAATTTAAGATTAAGTCCAATTATAGGGGGATGTATTAAAAGGTCAAATGTATAGTATAGAAATTTGACCTTTATATTGACTAAAGTCAAAAAGTCAAATATAATAGATATATGTAAAAGCAAATAGTCAAAATATATATTAAATAAAATGTTAAAGAGGTGTTTTTTATGAGTATGATAGCTGATAAAATAGAAAAGTTTATATTGGATCGTATGCGTGAAGAACAAGAGAAATTAATTTTAAAGCGTAACGAATTAGCTGATGAGTTAGATTGTGCACCTTCGCAAATTAGTTATGTTCTAAGTACGCGATTTTCCAATGAGCGTGGGTTTGATGTGGAATCAAGACGTGGCCTAGGTGGATATATTCGAATCACAAAATTAAATCGAGAAAGTTCTGATTCTCTACCAGCTGTAACAACTTATCGTATTTATGAAGGTCAAAATACAGTGGATCGTTTAATTGATATAAAAGATGTAGACCAATCATTATTTCAATTACTACAAGCAGAAAAAATTACTCGTCGTGAGGCTCAGTTAATGCATAATTCTTTTGCGACATTGATCGAGAATACCGATATTGAACATCGAAATAATGCAATTCGTGAGCTATACGCAACAATGATGGATACACTACGGAAGGAGTGATGATCAGTGATATGTGATCATTGCCATAAAAATGAAGCTACTATCCATATGACAAATATTATAAATAATCAGAAAACGGAACAACATCTGTGCAATACTTGTGCTACAGCACTACAACAAGAGGGAAAATTATCTCCCTATAGTTCCTTTATGAATGATATGTGGGATGATAGCTTTTTTACCAATGATTTCTTTAAAAATATGGTCTATCCTGATAACTTATTAAAATCTCATCAATCTAAACGGTGTCCTCAATGTGGTATTACTTATGATGAGTTTAATCGGGTAGGCAAGTTTGGTTGTGATACATGCTATGAAACCTTTGCTAGTGAAATAAAACCATTATTACAACGTTTGCAAGGTAGTTCTGAATATGAAGGGGCGGTTCCTAGTCATGGTAATAATGTGTTTAAAGCTAAGTATGAAGTTAAACAATTGCGTAATCAATTAGAGACGGCAATTCAAGCAGAGAAATTTGAAGATGCAGCTATCTTAAGAGATAAAATAAAAGAATTAGAAGCCATCATTGGTGGCAATAAAGAATAGGAGGTTCTTATTATGTTAGATACTATATTAGACTCTCCTTTAAGTTCATGGCTACAACTCGATACGGACGCAACGGATCATATTGTGATTTCTAGTCGGATTCGATTAGCAAGAAACTTTGATGGTGTGCTTTTTACAAATCGAAATGATATGTCGTCATTAGAAAAAGTAAATTCTTTTTCTAGAAGTTTGCTTAAACCCCTAAAAGACGTAGATGGACATCAATATTCCAATATTAACCTAGAGCAATTAAGTGAACGTGATCGGGCTATATTAGTGGAAAAACATTTGATGAGCCCTGCTTTAGAGGAAAAACTACCGTACCGCAACTTAGTGGTTTCTGATGATGCATCAATTGTGATTATGGTAAATGAAGAAGATCATTTGCGAATTCAATCTATGGTTTCTGGATTGAGATTAGAAGTAGCTTATGAACGTGTATTAAAAATCGACAAGGCTATTGAAGCAAAATATCCATATGCCTTTGATGAACGATTTGGTTATTTAACGGCTTGTCCAACTAATGTCGGTACAGGTTTACGAGCATCTGTAATGTTACATTTACCAGCCTTGACTATATCTGGAAAAATTACACGCCTCATTCGTAGTATCATTCAGTTGGGCTACTCTGTGCGTGGATTATATGGTGAAGGTTCAGAAGCATTAGGAAATATATATCAAATTTCTAACCAACGTACCATGGGTACTAGTGAAAAAGATACAATAGAACAATTAACAAAGATTGTAGAAGGGATTATTGCAGAAGAGCGAAAATCTCGTCAGTTATTATTACATAATGATAAAGAAGGTTTAGAAGATGTGTTATGGCGCTCCTATGGAGTTCTACAGAATGCACGCCGTGTAAATGGTAAAGAGGCTTTAACAAAGCTTAGTGATATCCAGTTAGGCGTTGACTTAAATATTTTACCTCAATGGGGTAAGGATTCCTTTAATGAGCTGATTGCTATAACTAGACCTAATTTCCTTTCAAAGTATGCAGGAAATGATAATCTAACAGATATCGAGCGTGATAGCTATCGGGCAAAGGTAATCCGTCAAAAGCTTTCACATTAATAGCTATTCCAACGGTATAGCCTACCATTGTTTACATATATTTGAAGAGAAATAATTACAATTTACATAGATAGATGAGGTGATAGTATGATGCAACGATTTACAGATGATGCACAGCGTGTTCTTTCCTTTGCTCAAGAAGCAGCATTGGAGTTGGGACATGACTATGTAGGCACTGAACATGTACTCATCGGCCTGACAAAGGTTAAAAATGGTGTTGCTGCTAAGGCCTTAGAAGAGCTTGGTATTGTTACAGAAGATATTTTTGAAGCTGTAGAAGATCAAGTGGGCTGCGGTAATAAAAAAGCAACATCTATATATATGACGCCACGTGTTAAGCATGTACTTGAGTTGGCTGTTCAAGTAGCTAATCGCATGAATCATAATTACGTTGGTACTGAGCATATTCTACTTGGTTTACTCAGCGACGGCGGTGGTGTTGCAGTTGGGATTTTACGGGCTATGAATATTCGTACTGACGATATAGTTGAAGCGATTCGTCATATTCTTGGCTCTAGTACTAATGGTAATCATAGTGGTCAAGAAGGAGCGAATAACAATGGCGACTTAGGTGAATTAACTGATTTCAGTACGGACTTAAATGAGTCTGCAAAACAAGGTAAAATTGATCCTGTTATTGGTCGCGATACTGAAATTCAACGAGTTATTCAAATACTTAGTCGTAGAACTAAAAATAATCCCGTCCTTATTGGTGAACCTGGTGTAGGTAAGACGGCCATTGCTGAAGGCTTGGCGCAACGTATCGTCAACGGTAATGTGCCAGAAATTTTGCGTAATAAACGCATTATTTCCCTTAGCATTAGCTCTATGTTAGCTGGTGCAAAATACCGTGGCGAATTTGAAGAGCGTTTAAAAAAAGCGATTGATGAAGTTCAACAACATGACGATATGATTATCTTCATTGATGAAATTCACACATTAGTTGGTGCAGGTGCCACTGAAGGCGCTATGGATGCAGCAAACATCTTGAAACCAGCTTTGGCACGCGGTGAATTCCAAGTTATTGGCGCTACGACACTTGATGAATATAAAAAGCATATTGAAAAAGATGCTGCCTTAGAGCGTCGTTTCCAACCTGTTCAAGTAGGGGAACCTAATGAAGAGGATGCTCTTGAAATCTTGAGAGGCTTACGAGATCGTTATGAGGCCTTCCATAAGGCTAAAATTACAGATGAAGCATTAAAAGCTGCTGTTACTTTATCTAGTAGATATATTACAGATCGATTTTTGCCGGATAAAGCTATCGATGTGGTTGATGAGGCTGCATCTAAGGTTCGTATGAAGGTATTTTCGGCGGCACCAGATGTTAAAGCTTTAGAAGACAGACTCAATACGGTTAAGAAGGAAAAAGAAGCGGCTGTCACATCACAAGATTTTGAAAAGGCAGCTAAACTTCGTGATGAAGAGCAAGCTCTAGTTAAAGAAATTGATGATAAAAAAACTGTAGCTAAAGAAGAAAGTGATCAAAAATTAATAGTTACAGAGGAAGATATCGCTGCCGTTGTAGCTCAGTGGACTGGTATTCCTGTAACTAAAATCGCAGAAGAAGAATCAGAAACATTGCTTCATTTAGAAGATGAATTACATAAACGTGTCATCGGTCAAGATGATGCTGTTACAGCTGTAGCAAAAGCTGTGCGCCGTGCAAGGGCTGGATTAAAGGATCCAAAACGTCCAATTGGTTCCTTCTTGTTCCTTGGACCAACAGGGGTTGGTAAAACTGAGCTAGCAAGAGCGCTTGCATCCTCCTTGTTCGGTGATGAATCTGCTATGATTCGACTTGATATGTCTGAATATATGGAAAAACATACTGTTTCCCGTTTAGTTGGGGCACCTCCAGGATATGTAGGTTATGAAGAGGGAGGCCAATTGACTGATGCAGTTCGACGTAAACCATATAGCGTTATTTTACTTGACGAAGTAGAAAAGGCTCATGCAGATTTCTTTAATATCCTATTACAAGTTCTTGATGATGGCCGTCTTACAGATAGTCAAGGGAGAACCGTAGACTTTAGAAATACGGTTATTATCATGACTAGTAACTTAGGTGCAAAAGCATTACATAAGAACTCTACAGAATTAGGTTTCTTGGCACCAAAAAAAGCAGAATCTCATTCTAATGATTCTAAAAGAATAGATTTTAAAGAGGCTAAGAAGTCTGTTCTGGATGCAGTAAAACGTCACTTCAGACCAGAGTTTTTAAATCGCATTGATGAGATGATTGTATTCCATCCATTAACTGAAGAGGACTTAACAAAAATTGTAACAATTTTGATGAGTGATGTAATAAAACGTCTTGGAGAACGTGATTTACATTTAGAAATTACACCTGAGGCTATGAAATTGCTCGTTAAAGAAGGTTCCGATTTTACTATGGGTGCTCGGCCTTTAAAACGCGCTATTCAACGCTTAATTGAGGACCCTGTATCCGATCTTATTTTGAAAGGAGAGGCGATAGCAGGAAAAACTATTAAAGCTAATGCAAAGGATAACGATATTGTTGTAACGATTTAATATAAATACAAAATTAATAGTTAATGACTACCTTTCATATAAATTATATGGCTTAAATGGTATACTATAGAATAATGATAGTAACCATGTAGTAAAATTATGCATAAAAGGTCATGAATGGTTATCATTCATGGCCTTTTTTATCTTTTATAACAGTTTTGAGGTATTATGGCAAAAGCAAAATCAGTATTCTACTGTCAGAAGTGTGGGGCTGAGTCATCTAAGTGGATGGGGCGTTGCCCACAATGTGGTGAATGGAATACATTAGTTGAAGAGATTATTAAAGAAACTAAACATAGCCGCACACCTTCACGAGGTGTAGGAAACCAAACAACAAAACCAACAGCTTTACCAGATATTGAAATTTCATCTATCGCTCGTGTATCCACAACCTTTGGTGAACTTGACCGCGTATTAGGTGGCGGTATAGTACCTGGTGCATTAATGCTCTTAGGTGGTGATCCAGGTATTGGTAAATCTACGTTATTATTACAAGTTTCTCAAAAGCTAGCCGATACGGTAGGTACTGTACTATATGCATCTGGTGAAGAGTCTCAGTTACAGCTAAAGCTTCGTGCAGAGCGACTTCATATCAATAGTGAGCGACTACAAGTTATTGCCGATACAGGTTTAGATCATATTTTAGAACAAGCTGATGCAATGACGCCTTCTTTGTTAGTTATCGACTCCATTCAAACCATGTATACTGGTGATATTGATGCTGCTCCAGGCAGTGTTAGCCAAGTGCGAGAATGTACATCTCGACTGCTTCGCTTCTGTAAAGAACGCAATATTCCAACGGTCATCATTGGACATGTTACTAAGGAAGGTAATATTGCGGGCCCGCGTATGTTAGAGCATATGGTGGATGTAGTACTTTATTTCGAAGGTGAACGGTCTTATCAATTCCGTATTTTGCGCTCTATTAAGAATCGTTTTGGATCTACATCTGAAACAGGTATCTTTGCCATGGTTGAGGAAGGCTTACAAGAGTTATCTAATCCATCAGCTTCCTTATTGGCAGAACGATCTGATGAGGAAAGTGGCAGCGCCGTTATGATTTATCTTGAAGGGGTTCGTCCTATTCTTGTAGAGGTACAAAGTCTTGTTGTTACGACTGCTTTTGGTATGCCTAGAAGAACTGCAATCGGTTATGACCTTAATCGTTTAATAGTACTTTTGGCAGTATTAGAAAAACGTTGTGGTTTTACGTTAGGTAATAAGGACGTATACGTGAACGTTATTGGTGGTCTCAAGGTAAATGAACCAGCTTGTGACTTGTCTATGGCCGTTGCTATCGTATCTAATTTAAAAAATCGTATTGTTCCTACAGATATGGTCATTTTAGGTGAAGTAGGGCTCACTGGTAATGTTCGTAGCATTCCACGTATTGAACAGCGTATCAATGAAGCTAAGAAATTAGGCTTTAAAAAGTTTATTATCCCTGAAGGCAATTATAAACAAATCAAGGATAATGATAGTTCTATCAAGATTAGAGGCGTTAAATCTATTCAAGAGGCAATGCAGTTGGTATTTTCTTAATTAGGAGGTGATTTGATGATTTATCGGATATTGCGCTATGTAATAGCCATTCTTGTGGGCACAGCGGCCTATGTAGGAATGGATAGCTTAGCACCTATTATCGACCCATATTTGGTCTCTCAATTTGAGTCCTTTGGGGATATGTCATTGACCATTGCACGTATTTCAGTATTAATTTTTGGTACTTTATTAGGCGTCATTATTGGGTATTTAATTTCTTCATTTATTTTAAAGCAAGGCTTAGTCATTGCTAAACGTTTAGAACGCATTCTTACTCATATTCCAAATCAAGAATTGATTGCAGGCACCATCGGTTTATTATTCGGTCTTATTATTGCAAATTTAATTGGTGTTGCATTCAATCAAGTACCTATTATAGGACCTTATATTCCTATTATATTGAGTGCTATCTTTGGATATAGTGGCCTTAAAATTATGGCTCGTAAAGGCCCTGAAATGTACTATAACTATGTACAACAATGGGGTGGAGAAGGCACTAAAAAAACAAGTCGTTTTAAAATGTTTTCTACTCATAAATCTGATAAAACTACGAGCACACCAAAACTACTAGATACATCTGTTATTATTGATGGACGTATTAAGGAACTATGTAATACAGGATTTATTGAAGGCCCTCTCATGGTTCCCCTCTTTGTATTGAATGAGTTACAAATTATTTCTGACTCTGCTGATGCTACAAAACGAAATCGCGGTCGTCGTGGCCTCGATATTTTGAAAGAGATGCAAGATGCTAACAAGGTAGCCATTGAAGTGGTAGAAGATGATTATGATGATCTTACAGAAGTAGATTCTAAATTAATGCGTCTTGCATTGGATAAGCAGTGGAAGTTGATGACTAATGACTTCAACTTAAATAAGGTGGCTCGAGTGCAAGGCATTGAGGTGCTTAATCTGAATGAACTAGCCAATGTACTGAAACCAGCCCTCATTGCAGGCGAATGGATTCGCGTGCAAATTATGAAAGAAGGCAAGGAGGTACATCAAGGCGTTGCTTATCTTGACGATGGTACCATGATTGTTGTGGAAGATGGTAAACCTTATGTGGGCCAAACCGTAGAGGTAATGGTTACATCCATATTACAAACTAGTGCAGGTCGCATGATCTTTGCTCGTGTAGATGGAGGACAAAATGGACAAGGTAATTAGTTGTATTGTTCTCGCCGCTGGTGCAGGGCGTCGCATGGGGTACAAAGAAAATAAGATATTTATCCCTTTGGGACGATTCTCTATCATTCAGCGTACATTGCAAAATGTAGCAAATGTTGATGGCTTGAAAGAGATTATTCTTGTTGTAGCCGAAGGCGAACGAGAATATATGGCAAAACATATTCAAGAGTTGGATTTGACGGTTCCAGTTCATATAGTGTTGGGTGGAAAAGAGCGTCAAGACTCTGTAGCATGTGGCTTACAGGCTGTATCGGAGGATACCAATATTGTCCTTGTTCATGATGGAGCGCGACCATTAGCTTCTACAGAAATGTTTAGTAATGTTGCTGACGCGGCTAATACTTACGGTGCGGCTACTGTAGGTGTTCCGGCTACGGATACCATTAAACGAGTTGATACGGACCATAATGTTCTAGAAACATTAAAGCGTAGTGAGCTATACCAAATTCAAACGCCTCAAGGCTTTCAAAAAGAATTATTTGTAGAAGCTCATCAAGCGGCATATGAAACAAAGTATCTTGGTACTGATGATGTATCATTAGTTGAGTATGTAGGTAAGTCTGTGCATATAGTTGAAGGGGATTATTGTAATATTAAAGTGACAACACCAAATGATATTGCAGTAGCTAAGCGATATTTAGGAATTGAGGATACACGTATGCGCGTTGGATTTGGTTATGATATTCATCAATTAAAAGCAGGTCGCCCATGTATTCTTGGCGGTGTTCATATCGAATCTGAACTCGGTCCTGATGGTCATTCCGATGCGGATGTTCTCATTCATGCATTGATGGATGCCATGTTAGGTGCTGCAGGTCTACGAGATATTGGATATTATTTCCCGCCTGAAGATGACCAATATAAAGGGATTTCTAGTATGCTTTTACTAGAAAAGGTTAATTCCTTATTGAAAGAACGTGGGTTACAAGCCTATAATATAGATATTATGGTTATTTCTGAGACACCTAAATTAAAGCCGCACATCGATACGATGAAGGCGAATTTACAATCTATTTTAGAAATACCATTAGAACGTATTAGTATTAAAGCGACAACAAACGAAATGCTAGGTGCTATTGGGCGCCGTGAAGGCATTGCTGCACAAGCTGTCGTTTCTGTATATGAAGGAGAGGTATAATCATGAGTTCCATGAAAGTTCGTTTTGCTCCAAGCCCTACGGGTCCATTCCACATTGGTGGTGCTCGTTCTGCTTTGTTTAACTGGCTATTAGCTCGTAAGGAAAAAGGCACATTTGTATTGCGCATTGAAGATACAGATTTGGCTCGTTCTACCCGTGAAAGTGAAGAAAATATCAAAGCTTCCTTGCAATGGCTTGGCATGAACTGGGATGAAGGCATTGATGTAGGTGGCGATAATGGTCCTTACCGTCAAACAGAACGTCTTGACTTATATAAAGAAGTAACACAACGTTTGTTGGACGAAGGCAAAGCATATGAATGCTATTGCACACCTGAAGAATTAGATGCTGTTCGCCAAGAACAAATGGATCGTGGTGAAACACCTAAATATAATGGCCATTGCCAACACTTAGATGAAGAAACAAAGGCTAAATATATTGCAGAAGGTCGTAAACCAACCATCCGCTTACGCGTTCCTTTGAATAAAACATATGCTTTCGATGATATGGTACGTGGTCATGTGTCCTTTGAATCTAATGGTGTAGGTGACTTTGTAATCGTAAAATCTGATGGTATTCCTGTATATAACTTTGCCGTAGTAATGGATGACCATATGATGGATATTACTCATGTTATTCGTGCAGAAGAACATTTATCTAATACCCCACGTCAAATGGCTATTTATGAAGCACTAGGCTGGGAAGTACCTAAGTTTGGTCACATTTCCTTGATTCTTGGCAAAGATTATAAAAAAATGTCCAAACGCCATGGTGCTACATCTGTTGAACAATACAAACAATTGGGCTATTTGCCAGAAGCACTTGTAAACTTCTTGGCGCTTCTTGGTTGGGCTCCAGAAGGGGAAGAAGAATTTTTCACACAAGATGAATTGATTCAAGCCTTCTCCATGGATCGCGTAGCTAAAAACCCTGCTGTATTCGATATTGATAAATTGAACCATATCAATTTCCACTACATGAAAAACTTAAGCGATGAAGAGCTATTCCATCTTTGCTTGCCTCATTTGAAAGAGGTTGGTTTGGCTCCAGATAGCTTGAATCAAGCGGATATTGATTGGTTGACATTGTTATGCTCCACATTCCGCGACCATATTAGCTATGGTGCCCAAATTAAAGATCATGTAGGCATGTTCATGGGTGAAACAGTATTCCTTGAAGAAGGTCACGAAGAGGAATTACGTGCTGTATTGAATGAAGAAACAGCACCAACAGTTCTCGACGCATTCCGCAATGCATTGGCTGAACTTGATGAAATTACGCCTGATGTTGTAAAAGCAACAATTAAAGCAGTTATGAAAGAAACTGCTTTGAAGGGTAAATTCGTATTTATGCCAATCCGTGTTGCCTTAACAGGTCAAATGCATGGTCCGGATTTAAATAATATTGTTACATTGCTTGGCAAAGAAAAATGCTTACATCGTTTAGATAATGTAAGTGCTTTAACAAAATAGTAATATCAGTTAATTTAAAAGCTCTCATAGCTATGGTTATGAGAGCTTTTTTTATGTATATTGAGATTATTCAATAGAAATGCTATAATAATCGGCGTCTTTTATTTTTATTTATTATGAAAGTGAGTGCTTTTATGAGTATTATTCGTTCTCTTAACCACTTATGCAATAGTTATCTTTCATGGATAGTGCTATTGATGGCAGTGTTAGCGTATTTATTACCAACTGTATTTTCTTGGATGACGCCGTACATTGCGTACATGCTACAATTTGTAATGTTTGCCATGGGGTTAACATTAACAGCTCAAGTGTTCCTTGATGTATTTAAGCAACCGATGAAAGTTATCCTCGTATCTGTTATCCAATTCTTATGGATGCCATTAGCAGGTTTCTTGGTAGCCTTAATCTTCAATTTCCCACCAGAAATTGGTATCGGATTCATCTTGTTAGGTGCATGTCCTGGTGGTACTGCTTCTAATGTTATGACATTCCTTGCGAATGGTAACGTTCCGTTATCCGTATCTGCAACGACTGTTTCTACATTATTGGCTCCAGTATTAACACCTTTATTCGTTGTATTGTATGCAGGTGCCACATCTTCTATTGAAATTCAATTCATGCCGATGTTTATTTCTATCGTAAAAATCGTATTGGTACCAATCATCTTAGGTATCGTATTGAATTACTTCATTGGCTCTAAGATCGAACCTGTTAAATCTGTATGCCCTACAATTGCGGCTATTGCAGTATTGTTAATCTTGGCTGCTGTTACTGCGGTGAATCAAAAACAAATTGCTGAAACTGGTTTCATCATCTTCGTAGCTTGCTTGGTACAAAATGTGAGTGGTTACATAGTAACTTACTTCATTTGTAAGGCCCTTAGCATCGATGTTTCTTCTCGTCGTGCAATGCAAATTGAAGTGGCAATGCAAAATTCTGCATTATCCGTATCTTTAGCGCTTAAACATTTTACTCCTCAAGCGGCAGTAGCAGGTGCAGTGTTCTCCATCATTCATAACTTTACAGGCTCTATCTTCGCAGGTATTTGCCGTAAACATGATGATCAAGAAAAATTGGAAAATGCTTAATCGTTAATTCCTCATCCTCATCTTTCAAATTTATATCCGAAATATGCATGTTTAATACATTATTTGGATATATTGAAAGATGAGGGTTTTCTTGTTTTCATTGACATTCTATAGGATAATTGATACAATATTTATATATCTAAATATAGATTTAATAGTAAAAGCTAAGACTGAAAGAAGTACTCTACAACTAACTTTTTAGCGAGAACCGATGGTGGGAGGGTTCAAGGATAGGTAGACGAAATGCATTCACGAGCTGACACTCCGATTATAGGTAGGTTTGTCCGGTGACGCGCCGTTATGCGATGAGTGGGTACTACATTGGTACCTAACAGAGTGGAACCGCGGACCATCGTCTCTGTATGAGATGAGGGGTCTTTTTTATTTTACGAAGATGGAGGCATCGGTAACGATGAGAGAAATTACAGTTTATAATACTATGACGCGCCAAAAAGAGGTATTTAATCCTGTAACACCAGGTGAGGCAAAGATGTACGTATGTGGTGTTACACCATATAACCATCCTCACATTGGCAATGCACGTCCATTTGTAACTTGGGACGTAATTCGTCGCTATATGAAACATGTAGGCTATAAAGTAACATATGTACAAAACTTTACTGATGTGGATGACAAAATCATCAATACATCCAATGGTGAAGGCGTATCTTGGGATACTATTGCAAATCGTTATATCGACAGCTATTTCGAAGTAATGGATGCCCTTGGTGTACAACGTGCTGATATTTATCCACGTGTTTCTACACATATCGAAGATATTATTGCTATGATCTCTACATTGATTGAAAAAGGCTATGCCTATGAACTCGATGGTGATGTATATTATAGCGTTGATAAATTTGAACATTATGGCGAGTTATCTGGTCGTACCTTAGATGATATGGAAGCTGGTTCTCGTATCGAAGTTGATGGTCGTAAGAAAAATCCTATGGACTTTGCATTATGGAAATCTGCAAAACCAGGTGAACCATATTGGGAAAGCCCTTGGGGTAATGGCCGTCCAGGTTGGCATATTGAATGTTCTGCTATGAGCCAAAAGTACTTAGGTACAGAATTTGACTTCCATGGTGGTGGTAGTGATTTGATTTTCCCACATCACGAAAATGAAATTGCTCAATCTGAAGGCTGCTCTGGTCAACATCCATCTGTACGCTATTGGTTACACAATGGTTTCATCACTATTAATTCTGAAAAAATGTCTAAATCCTTGAATAACTTCTTCTTGGTAAAAGATATTTTAGAACAATATAGTCCAGACGCATTGCGCTACTTCTTGTTGAGTACACATTATCGCAGTCCATTAGATTTCTCTGATGAACGTTTAGAAGAAGCAAATAAATCCTTAGAACGTTTAAGCACTGCTATTGAAAATCTATTGTACCTTGAAAAATGTGAACCAGGTCCTTGTGATGAGGCTCAACATTTATTAGAAAAAGCTAAAGAGTATGAAGAAGAATTCGAAGCAGCTATGAGTGATGATTTCAATACTGCATTAGCTACATCTAGCATGTTTGGTCTTGCTAAAGAAATCAACATCTATTACCAAGCTGTGACAGCCCGTGAAGGCGTTGTTTGCCAAGAAGCAATTGCTGAGGTTAAGCGTATCTTCAAGTTCATGACAGAGGTTATTGGTATTCTTGAAAAAGCATGGGAAGGCAACACAGGTGCCAATGCTGCTGAATATGAAGAACTAATGCAGGTTATCTTGTCTGTACGTCAAGCGTGTCGTGATCAAAAACAATGGGCACTAGCTGATTGTATCCGCGATCGTTTGGCTGAAATCGGTATTACTATTGAGGATTCTCCTCAAGGTGCACGGTGGAAAAAACGTGAAGTTTAAACAATTTCAATTCTTAAAGAATGAAGCGATAAAAAAGTTGACGGCTCTTGAAGAAGAGCCGCTTCGTTTGCGTAAAAGAACTATAGAGGAATGCCTTAGTACAGATGCAGTTATGCTTGCCTATATTGGTGATGCAGTATACTCCATGTATGTGCGTGAACGAGTGGTACAAATGAATATAACGAAGGTACAAGTGTTACACACAATTGTTACTGAGTTTATTTGTGCTAAGTCACAAGCAAAGGTATTGCTAGAAATAGAGGATACTTTTACAGAACAAGAACAAGCTATTGCACGACGTGCTAGAAATAGTAATGTAAATGTACCGAAAAGCAGTTCAGTTCAAGAATATCGTAGTAGTACCGCTTTTGAAGCCGTACTCGGATTTCTTTATGAAACGCGTCAAGATGAGCGATTACAAGATGTTATGAAGCAAGCCTTTTCAATAACTCTACGAGGTATGTAGTATGGATAATTATATTGTAGGTCGCAATGCAGTTAAAGAGGCCCTTAGAAGCGGTCGTTCTATTCAACGCATTATGGTCAGTGAAGATAAGGTTAAAACTGGTCTAGCTGATATTGTTGGTCTTGCTAAATCTCAAGGTATTGAAGTACGTCCAACGCCTATCAAACAAATGAATAAATATGATTTAGAGGTACCACATCAAGGTGTTATAGCTCTTGTTTCTGCCGTTCAATTTAAAGAACTAGGTGAAGTGCTACAAGAGACGAATCATGAAGTACCTTTGCTTATTTTGACAGATGGCGTTGAGGATCCTCATAACATGGGGGCTATCATTCGTACTGCTGAATGTGTGGGGGCTACGGCTGTTCTCATTCCTAAGCGTCATAATGCTCCTATTAATGCGACAGTTGCTAAAACATCAGCCGGTGCTATTGAACAAATTCCACTAGTGCAGGTTGGAAATGTAGCTCAAACTATTAAACAACGTCAAAAACAAGGCTTTTGGGTTATGGGCGCTCATATGGAAGGGGATCGCACTTTATATGAGGCAGATATGACAATCCCTACTGTTATCGTCATTGGTAATGAGGGGAAAGGCATTAGTCGCGTTGTGAAAGAGGCATGTGATTTCCTCGTTACCATTCCTATGTATGGAAATTTAAATTCTTTGAATGCATCTGTGGCTGCTGCTGTTCTTATGTATGAAGCTGTGCGTCAGCGCCAAGCGAAATAATTATGCTAAAAGATATTTTAATTGTAGATGGATATAATGTGATATTCGCCTGGACTCATCTAAAGAAACTCGCTCATGAATCATTAGAACATGCCCGTATGGAGCTTCGAGATAGATTGTTGAATTACGGAAAATTCAAGGGTTATGAAGTTATCCTTGTATTTGATGGTAAATATACAAAATCTGGCGGCTCTGTAGAGGCTATTACGAGTGGATTCCTCGAAGTGTATACTGAAGATGGGGAAACGGCGGATTCCTTTATTGAGCGAGAGGTGTTTTTGCGAAAAGGTAAATACACCAATGTATATGTTGTAACCTCTGATGGAGCTGAACAAAATCAAATTCTTGGATCTGGAGGCTTGCGCATTCCAGCTCGAGAATTGCAAAATATGATTCGTATAGCTAAGGAAGAGGAACGACTACAATACGCTCATGAACATAGACGAGATCAATTTAGCTTGCGACGTAATGAAGTAGGAGGGTTATTATCTCCTGAAGTAGCCGAAAAGCTAGAGAAATTACGGCGTGGCCATTGATAGTTGAAAATCACATATAGTTCCAGTATAATGAATATATTGGTTTTTCTGCTCAATTGTAAGGAGGAGCATATGAACACAATTCATACACGCAAGCCCGATTACAATTTCAAAGAAATGACCGATGAGCAAGTTGTGGTCATAGCTCAAGAAGAGCAAAATGAGTTTGCAATCGATTATATTGTTAATAAATATAAAAACTTTGTTCGTGCAAAGGCGCGTTCTTACTTTTTAGTAGGCGCAGATCGTGAAGACATCATTCAAGAAGGGATGATTGGTCTTTATAAGGCTACGCGGGATTTTAAACATGATAAATTAGCGTCCTTTAGAGCTTTTGCGGAGCTTTGTATAACTAGACAGATTATTACGGCTATTAAGTCGGCTACTAGACAAAAACATGCACCTTTAAATTCCTATGTATCTTTAAATAAGCCAGTTTATACAGAGGAATCAGAGCGTACATTGATCGAGATGCTATCTTCAGCAAAGGTTACCAATCCTGAGGACCTTATTATCAGCCAAGAGGAATTGGATGATATTGAGCGCAATATTGGTCATATTTTAAGTGAACTCGAGTGGGAGGTCTTGGAAGGATATCTAGACGGACGTTCTTACCAAGAAATGGCTGAGGTCACTGATCGCAGTGTCAAATCTATAGACAATGCGTTACAAAGGGTTAAACGTAAATTAGAGAAGTATTTAGAACATCGGGTTTTGGACTCTCCAAGAGCCACACAGGAAGGATGACAGTCGTGACAAATTTTTTAATGATTGTAGAAGTAATCGTATCTATTTTATTAATCGTAGTAGTTGTTGCACAGAATAGTAAAAACGCAGGCATGGGCGGTGCTGTATCTGGTGCGGCAGACTCTTCTTTTGGTGGTAAGCAACGCGGTTTAGACGCTTTCTTATCTAAATGTACGATTATATTGGGGATTATCTTTGCTGTGTTGAGCTTAGTGTTAGGGGCAATGATTAATCAATTCTAATGATGAAAGCCTGCTTTGCAGGCTTTTTCTTTTTACCAAATGAGGAGGTGAAAATTTGAAGAAGAAAGTATTAGACTTTTATAAATCTATACAACCACATGCATATCATATTGAAGATGCTGCTATGGATAACCACATCCGTGGTGGTAAAGATCTTGAGATGTTTATTCGTTCTGCAAAAATGCTTGCTCGAGAAGGGGTATTAACATCTTCACGACCTGATGTATATCAATATGCAGAGCAACAACATGAAGAATATGAAGGTATTTATAAGGGCTATCGTAAGTCTTTTGGCTTTGTCATTATGCCTGAAGATGAAGATATATATGTGGCTGAACAAAATAAAGGTACTGCTATGCATAATGACAAGGTTCGCGTTCGCGTCATACCTTCTAATTATACAAAGCATAAACGAGAAGGCATTATCGTTGATGTTATTGAACGAGCTAATGAAACCGTAGTGGGTACTTATGACCGACAACAACACTTTGGCTTTGTTATCCCTGATGATGAGCGAATTGGGACTGATATCTTTGTAGATTTAAAAAATACATTAGATGCTCGTAGTGGTGCAAAGGTATTAGTGAAAATTACTAAATGGCCTGAAGGCGATAAAAAGCCAGAAGGTATTATTACTGAAATTCTTGGTTATAAGGGCGATGTAGGTCTTGATATTAACTGCATCATGGCTAATCATAAGATTCCATTTAATTTCCCCGATGATGTTATCAAAGCGAGCAAGAAAATTGATACCTTTATTCATGAAGACCCTGCCCGTTGGGATCTTCGTGACTTACAAATGGTCACTATTGATGGGGAAGATGCAAAAGATTTAGACGATGCTGTGAGTGGCCGAAAATTACCAAATGGTAATTATGAGTTAGGTGTACATATTGCAGATGTGAGTCATTATGTAG
>ERZ1699244.314-NODE-314-length-20402-cov-7.148557_pt1 | contig 20402 bp, 16 predicted proteins | sample MGYA00581534_ERZ1699244 | MGnify/ENA primary metagenome ERZ1699244 (study PRJEB42319, sample SAMD00040331) | human oral metagenome | material: saliva | host: Homo sapiens | study: EMG produced TPA metagenomics assembly of PRJDB4115 data set (Metgenomic analysis of...
CCCCGTGGACCTCTTTCTCAGTATAAGTATGTTCACCTTCTGCTGTGTAAGAAATAGCATCAAAGGTTACTTTGCCAGATTTGTTGGTAACAGTTTGAAGTTTGTTTGTACCTTCGTACAATTCAAAACTAAACTCACCGTCTACCAAGTCACGGCCTGTCAACTCTTTTGTCAACTCAATTGTTGCATTTGCCGCCTTTGGTGTGAAGGCATTGGTAAATATTTTGCTTTCTGGATAGACGACTTCTGCCTTCAAAGCTCCTCCATCACGAGTGACTTTAACAGTCACTTGTTTTTCAGAAGCATCGTAAGCAATAGTGGCATTGTCGCCCTTCACTTCCTTCACAGTGTATGTGTGTTCACCTTCTTCAGTGTACTCAATCGGTGCAAATGTAATTTTCCCGTTTTGGTTAGTAGTTGTTTGAAGTTTGTTTGAACCTTCGTACAATTCAAAGCTAAACTCGCCGTCTACCAAGTCACGACCTGTAAGAACTTTATCCAGCTCAATAACAGCTTGGGTTTTGGCCGGCTTCTCTTTCTTGTTTACAATGGTTTTGCTAACAGGTTTCGTTGGTGTCGTAAATTCACTAGCTTCAACAATTGTATCTTCTGCCAAGTCATACCCTTTCGGAGCTTGAATTTCTTTGATGATGTATTTATCTCTCAAGAGTTCTTTAAGGCTAAATTCACCTTTAGCATCTGATTCAAACTCACCTAATACTTGGCCAGTTGCTTGACGGATAACTTGGAATTTCGCACCTTTCAGCGGTTCATTACTTTCGTCAACTTTATGAACTTGAATGCCGAAGGCATAACCAACACCTTCACCACCCGCGATTTGGATATTTACTTTACTATTTGAATCGTATGGTTTTTTATTATCACCTACGATAGTCGCCTTATTTTTGATCACCTCACGGTCAACCGCATCATAGTTAACAACTGCTTCATATTCAACTGCAAAGTGATCGTTAGCAGAAATGTTCCCTAGATTAATCGTAAATGTAGTATCTGTTGCATTTACAGTGTATTGAGAGGTGACATCTGTTTTGTTTTTAAGTTGCCATGTTCCAGTGCTGTAATCCCAAGTACCTTTGTAGATCTTAAAGCTACCAGCCTTGTAGGTTACACCTGGTGATTCCATAGAATCTGAAAGAACTGCATTGCTGATTGCCTCGTTGGTCCTATTTACAGAAATACGAAAACCTAGGCTCTTGTGATCTCCATTATCCCAACCAGATTTGATAATAGTATACCGTTTACCTTCTCCGACAGTCCCACTTTTTACTGTACCATCGAATTTCACTTTGTTATTAACAGAGACCTTAACTGGCGCATTACCATCATTTGGAAACTTATCTTTATTAACACCAGCATAGAAGAAGAACGAACCTGAAATATCATTTTTCTCTTCAACAAACTTTGTGAATGTCAAGACAATTTTACCAGTAGTTGCATCAACCTTTGCGTTAGCGATCAATTTACCAGTAATGGAGTCATTAATTTCAAAATCCTGCGATTTGATGTCAATTGGAGAAGCAATAACTACTTCCGTCGTATCTCCTGCTTTAACGTTTTTTCCTTCCAAAGCAAACTTTGCATTAAGACGGAAAGTATCGTATCTTCCAAGCGGAGCTGTTAAATCCCCGCCATCATTGTTTTGAACTTTTACATTTGTGATGACATCCACTTTTTTTGACGTTTCTGCATTTACAATTTTAGAAAAAAGCGTAAAGCATACCATCAATAATGAAAGCATCATCAATAGATATATTGCCAATTTTTTCATTTTATCTCCCCTTATATTCATAATAATAGGCAAAAAATATTATATCACAAATTAGTAGTAATACAAGTAAAAGGTGGCATTTTTTTATTTAGCATCTTGTCAAAATGAAATGTCCTCACAAAACAATTGATGATCATACAAGTTTTTTTACCTATATTATGTTAAAATAGAGAGGAAAATAGAATCGTCCTTCAAGGCACACATTAGGCCGTTTCGAAGGTGCAAGCGCTAGATTCCTAGCCTTGTTGAAAAAAATAGACATAGAAATGGAAGATACAATGGAAAAACAAACCGTTGCAGTATTGGGTCCTGGTTCATGGGGAACAGCCCTTTCACAAGTCCTCAATGATAACGGCCATGAAGTCCGTCTCTGGGGAAATATCCAAGAACAAATCGATGAAATCAATACCGCTCATACCAATCAACGCTATTTCAAAGATATCGTTATTAGCGATCAAATTACCGCTACGACCGATCTGAAAGCTGCTTTAGACGGTGTGGATGCTATCCTTTTTGTCGTTCCTACAAAGGTGACCCGCCTGGTCGCTAAACAAGTCGCTGAAACACTGGATCACCCTGTTACAGTCATGCACGCTTCTAAAGGGCTAGAACCTGGTACACACGATCGGATTTCTCAAATCCTTGAAGAAGAAATCCCTGCTTCTCTTCGCAGTGAAGTAGTGGTCGTTTCTGGACCGAGTCACGCGGAAGAAACCATCGTACGGGACATCACCCTTATTACAGCAGCCTCAAAAGATTTAGAAGCCGCACGCTATGTTCAAGAACTCTTTAGCAATCACTACTTCCGCCTCTATACCAATACAGATGTTATCGGAGTGGAAACTGCTGGAGCCTTGAAGAATATCATCGCGGTCGGAGCTGGGGCCCTGCACGGTCTTGGTTATGGTGACAATGCCAAAGCAGCCATCATCACGCGCGGTCTCGCTGAAATCACGCGCCTTGGTGTTAAGCTCGGAGCTAGCCCATTGACTTACAGTGGTTTGTCTGGGGTTGGTGACTTGATCGTTACCGGAACTTCTGTCCATTCCCGCAACTGGCGAGCTGGGGATGCTCTCGGACGTGGCGAAAAATTGGAAGATATCGAAGCCAACATGGGTATGATCATTGAAGGGATCTCTACGACCAAAGTCGCCCACGAACTGGCCCAAGAATTGGATGTCTACATGCCGATTACACAAGCCATTTACCAAGTCATCTATGAAGGAAAAGATATCCGCGAAGCCATCCACCACATGATGAGCAATGAATTTAAAGAAGAAAATGAGTGGAAATAAGTCAACCACCCTAACATCAATCCTACCTTTTAGAAAGGAAACTATATGACTAAAGTTAGAAAAGCAGTCATTCCTGCGGCTGGTTTGGGGACACGCTTCCTCCCAGCTACCAAAGCTTTGGCAAAGGAAATGTTGCCAATCGTTGACAAACCTACGATCCAATTTATCGTCGAAGAGGCTCTGAAATCTGGGATTGAGGAAATCCTTGTCGTAACAGGGAAGGCCAAACGTTCGATCGAAGACCATTTCGATTCTAACTTCGAATTGGAATACAACCTCGAGCAAAAAGGCAAGACTGACTTACTCAAGTTGGTCAATGATACAACAGCGATCAATCTTCATTTCATCCGCCAAAGTCACCCTCGAGGTTTAGGGGACGCTGTTCTTCAAGCCAAAGCCTTTGTTGGAAACGAGCCTTTTGTCGTTATGTTGGGAGATGACCTGATGGACATCACTAATGATGATGCCTTGCCATTGACCAAACAATTGATGAACGACTACGATGAAACCCATGCGTCAACCATCGCTGTGATGGAAGTCCCTCACGAAGAGGTTTCTTCTTACGGTGTGATTGCACCTCAAGGCGAAGGCATTAACGGTCTTTATAGCGTTGAAACTTTTGTCGAAAAACCAAACCCAGAGGACGCTCCAAGTGATCTCGCTATTATCGGACGCTACCTCTTGACTCCTGAAATCTTTGATATTCTTGCAAATCAAGAACCAGGTGCTGGCAATGAAATTCAATTGACAGATGCGATCGACACCCTCAATAAAACCCAACGAGTCTTTGCCCGTGAATTTAAAGGCCAACGCTACGATGTAGGTGATAAATTCGGCTTCATGAAAACTTCGATCGACTATGCCTTGAAACACCCTCAAGTCAAAGATGATCTCAAACAATATATCATCGACCTTGGAAAAAAATTAGAAGCATCTGAACAAACTTCAGACTAATCATTCATAAATCAAAAGAATACAAAAGAGACTGGCCATATCATGTAAGAGCTTTACTGCCTTACAATGGTCAGTCTTTTTTATAAAAAAGAGGCTGGATAAACATCCGGCCTCTTTCGTTTCATTGGGCTTGGTCCAATTCACTTTTTAATTCTTATTGTTTAAGGATGAACATTGTAAGAATAATTTGTATTTGGGAAAGTTTCAATTTCGCCTGGATTAAAGTTAGAACCGAAGCGATTATTGTTGTTTACACTGTTTCCTACTACAGGAGCTTCAACCGGAGATTGAACTTTTTCTTCTGGCTTCACAGGCGTTTCTACTTTCGAAGATACAGCTGGTTGTTTATCCTTGTTAGCAACATAGCCAAAGCGATTATTTGGATTTCCTTCTGCATTTGCTGGAATGTCTTTATTAGAAGGTGTTGCTACATAATCTGGAGCCGGAATTTTAATTTTGTTCACATCTTCATTGATTTGTGGTTTTTCTGGAACTTTTGGTGTATCTGGTTTCTTAGGTTCTTCAGGATCTTTATAATTATCTGGTTGAGAAGCACGATATGGATCAGATTTACGTCCAGCTGCCTCTAATTGTTTTTCCATTAATTTTTCATAATCTTTGAAGTGTTGGAAAAGACGATCAGACAATTCCAGTGCATCTTTTGTCACCTTATCTTCGGCAGCTTTTGCAGCTTCCGGTTGATCTTTCAACGCATAATATTCAATATCTTTCTTTTCTTGATCAACAATAAATTGTTTTTCAAGAGCTTTCCAGTGATCTTGGACTGATTTTCCAAAGACATCTTGGTTATTGATCGCCATATTGTCAATGTGCCATACTGTCCAATACCATGAATTTGGATCATAAGTTGCTGTTTGAGGTTTGAAAGCTTCGTAAGTATCTTTTAGATTACCATAGAATGGAACATAAGGAGTGTTCCGAGATGGTCCCATACCAAGCCATAACGTACCACCAAATGATTTTGGAAGTTTTGGATTGATTTGGTAGACATGGGCATCAATAACGTTTTCGTTTCCTAAAGCATACTTGTATTGGTCTTTACGAACAGCATCATTGCTACCATTATCCCCTTGTTTCTTGACACCAATTTGATCGTCTGGAACAAAACGACCATTCAAATGTTCAAAACGGTTGCGTTGGAGAGCAAAGGCATCTTCCAAAGTAAATTTCTTGTTTGGATCTGTTGGTGAGCGGAAGAGTTCGTATTCATCATCTTCATAAGTCACTTTTGATTTTGGATCCAAAAGAGTGATTCCTGCGTAAGTACGTGAACGGTCTCCTTCAGCATATTTTTCTGGTCCATAAGATTTAGCGATATGGAAATTGCCATCTTTATCAGTCTTGTAACTACCTGATTCTTTAGCTACTTTTTCAACATCTTTTGAAGCAATAACATTTTCAGTGTCATTCAAGTTTACATGGCCAAGGTAGTAGGTATTGGCAAAAACTGCATATTTATCTTCTGGAACTTTAACAGCTACATATTGGTGTCCAGAAAGAATTTCCATGTACCAAGTTTCTTTCTGGTCGGCAATAACAACTGTATTCCCCTCAGCTGATCCTTTTTCTTCAATGACTTTAGCTAGGAATTCAACTCCTTCACGAGCAGACTTAACGCGTGGTAAAACCACGTCCAACATAGCAGCTTCTGGAATTCCCTTTTCTGTCAATGGGTCAGTCTTCAAGACTTTTTTATTTGGAATGGCTGTAACAGTTGAGGTCATAGAGACGCCGGCTTCGTTAAATCCATGTTCACCAAAGGCACCGTTACTACCATCTCCACGAGCAGAGTCATAAGTCGCTGTGTATTTCATTTCACTGGCAGCATGTGGATAGGTAAAACCATTAGATTCGTCTTCCAGTTGATCCCCTTCCTTATAGTTCTTCGCATCAACAACTACAAAGTTTTTGTTGTGCTTTCCACCATTTGGATAGTAAGGGTAGTCTTCTGTCCGACCAAAGAGAGTGGTCCCATCCTTGGTCAATTGGCGACCAATGATAAAACCGCAACAGGCTTGAACAGCTTGAATCGGTAGGAGTAAGAGTGTCATCGCTACCAATGAGAGTTTTAACAACCATTTTTTCATGGCAAATCTCCTTTGTTTTTGCACTACTTTTGACAAAATAGCACTATTTTTAGTTTTTATATCTCCAGTTTACAACTTTCTCAATCCTTTTGCAAGCGCTTTCTATTTTGCATTTTTATACCTCTTTACCCATGATTACCTTCTCTATGGACCTAGCAATAGAGGGCTCACTTGACTCCTGCAAACATATTATAATAAATATATACAATTCTTTGCATTTCAAACAATTTTCTGTTAGTTTACGATTGCGCTACATTTTTTAGGAAAAAAAGAGAGTGGGACAGAAATCGGTAATTCGTTAGAATTCGATTTCGTCGTCCCACCTCCGCACAGTTGAGTAGGGCTGTAAAAGCTGATGAAATCAGCGTAGTAGAGCCCACTCAACCACTGCGTCTTGCTCGACAATCCAAAAACAATTAAGAGGCTAGGACTTTTGTCCTAGCCTCTTCTTAAAATAGAGTTAAGATTTTACCTAAGAAATAAAGCAAAAGTAAGAGATAAGATAGAGCTGCACTCATCTGATAGGTTCGGTTCATAAAGCGAGCTTCCCCTCTTACTGGAAAGACATAAGCCAACATGACCCCAGCTACTAAGCCACCGATGTGCCCCGCCATACTGATTCCTGGCATGAAGCTAAAGATCAAATTGACCACAATCAAGCTGGTATAGGACTGACTCAAGTGGCGAATATAGGGACTTTGGACAATAAAGCGCAGAGCACCGATAGTCCCAAACAGTCCAAAGAGGGCTGTAGAAGCTCCTGCTGCAATCACATCTGGCGTAAAAATAGCAACAAAGACATTACCCATCATGCCTGATAAGAGATAAAGAGCTAAGAAAGCCTTCGATCCAAAGAGATCTTCTGCCAAACGTCCTAAGTAATAGAGGGTGATCATATTGAGCACAAAATGTTCTAGGCCGATATGAACAAATGTAGCTGTCACGATTCGCCATAACTGGCTAGGATCGACTTTCACAACCTCTCCAATAATACCACCGCTATAGTAAATAGCAGCACCTGTTTGGTAGTCGCCTCCAAATCGGATAAACATGGAAAGAAAGACTGCCGTTGTCACTAACAACAAGAGGCTAGTCACAGGATAACGACGATCAAAGAGTAACTTCATAGACTAGCACCTCCTGAACTGCCTGATCAAAAGCATCTGGCTGGAACTCCTTCTGCTGGATGGAATAAATCGTACTAACCGTTTTTCCAGTAAAATCTTCCAAATAACGATCATAATAGCCACCACCATAGCCAATTCGGTAGCCTTTTGACTGGAAGACCACGCCTGGTACATGGATCAGATCAATCTCTGACTGATCCACAAGCTTTCCTTTTTCATTGGGCTCCAGCAAACCAAAGCGAGTTTTTTCCAAAATGTCAGGATCGTATTCCACAAATTCCATCCGACCTTGTGGATAGGTACGGGGAACACAGACGCGTTTTCCAAGTTGAAGAGCAGCTTGGATCAAGCCAGCTGTGGAAAATTCGTGGTCAAAGGACAGATAGGTCGCAAGGGTCTTTGCCTCCTGAAAGGCTGGAAGCTGGATGAAACGTTGGGTTAATTGGTTATCTGCCTCTGCTTTCACTGATTGAGGCAACTCTTTCATGGCTGCGATGGTTTCTTTTCGTAGTGTTTTCTTCATTCTCTACTCCTTTTGTCTAGCTTTCATTGTACCATTTTTTATGAAACATCCGAACAGTTTGCACACGAGAAAATAAAAAAACAGTTCAAATGAACTGTTTAGATTGAAGATAAAATCTTCTAAAAACTTTCCTTAGGCAAGGACGGACGTCAGCGAACTTCTTCGTAGTTCCATGACTAATTATTGAGCCTAAGGTCTCAATAATTCCGAGTGCCTGAAACATTTACGTTTCAGGCACTTTTCTCACAGCGGAAAGTTTTAGATCTACTCAACTGACTCAAAAATAGAATTCATTTTTGAGAAATTATCTAGTTATTTTATGTTAAACAAGATTGCCTACATTCTAAACCGTTCTAATGAACTATTTTTATTTTACTGGAGGAACTGGAGGCATGAACAAATCTTTCAATTCATCTACGGAGTCAGCTTTCGTCCATTCTGTCATTCCTTGTTTCCAGACTAGACTTGAAGGTAGCAACTGCCCTGATAGAGCCATTTGCGTCAAAGTATTTCTATCAAAAGGTCCAGATGTTTGTCCATTAACAGCTATGTGATAGACGGTTGTAGGTAGGGGTGGTGGTGTCATTCCCATCTGTGGTTGCGTATTGGTCATCATATTATTCATCGTTCCGGCAATATTCTGGCCTACAGCCCCACCAACCGCCATACCTGCCATCATCGCAGCGGGATTAAAACCTGCATCACCACCCAAAGAAACGGCGCCTGAACCAGTAGAGCCCATTTGCCCTAATGCATCAGCACCAGCAATCCCAACTTCTGCTTGTTTTTCAATTTGAAAGGCACCCAGATTTGAAGACTGCGTCTGCTTATGCTGTGCATATTGTCCTTCTTCGCGCTGAATACGAATTCGCTCAACATAATCAGTTGTCTCAGCTTCGATTTTAGCCGTTGTGACATCTTTAGTAACGGAAATAAGCTGTCGATAACCTTCACTTGCCTTATCAACTTCTATTGACGCAATATCAACATTTGAAACAGTGACACCAAAAGTAGCTTCCAATCTATCTATGACAACACTTTCAAGAGTATCATTTATTACAGTAATTTTATTCTCAAGTTTAATGACAGGAATGTTATGTTCCGCAGGAGCATTCGCAACAATATTTTTAGTATATCGAGCTACTGCATCCTTAATTTGTTTTTGAAAATCATTAAGATTAAATGTTTGAAGTCTATGGAGCTTAATGAATTCCTTATAATCAGAAATTTTAAAGCTAATTGTCCCTCGAACTGCAACAGGGACTCCAAAATCTAAAAATCTCGGATCATAAACATCAAAAAATGGCACTGCAAATTTCACTTGGATAAGTTGCGCAAGATTGATGAAATAAACTTCTGCTTGGAAAGGTGTCCCACCGTCATAAGCCGCACCTACTATGCTTGCTAAAACGGGAAAGTTCGATGTCTTAATGGTCTGGTCATGAGGACCTAAAATATAATCTTGTATCGTCCCATCTTTTTGCTTATACACAAAGATAGCAACTTCTCCATCTTTGACACGTAACGAGGATCCCCAGCGGATTGCATTTTCCCGATCACCTGCACCTTGTGGAACCCCTCTAGGATGCCATTTCCATATTAAATATGACGGTTCATCACAACGAATTTCATCCATGAAACCGCCTGTTTTATTCATACCAAATAATTTCATACCTTGCTCCTATAACTTTTCAATGTCTAAATCCATTAGTTATTTTCTTTTCTTTTTCTCCAGGGAATAAGTAAAAAAGACCCAAGCATAAGAATTGTTCCAAGTAACGAACTAATACCTCCAAAAAACATAATAATGTGCCCTATAAAATTATTGCCATCTATTTCTTTTTCTATAACGGAAGCAATAAGTATTAGTCCCATTCCAATTCCAAAAGATAGAATAAATTGCCATTTTGTAGAACTTTTAAGAGTTTTTGCAAAAAGTTTTTGTCTTTTATGCTTTTGAGCCTTGCTATACAACTGATGGATGTATTGAAATTCTTGAGTATTCCCAAAGGAAAGAGTTGCTTTCTGATAGGCTTGTTCCAACTTTGTATCCCAAGCCACATAATCATAATTATACGAATTCATATTTGAAGTCGCTAAAATAACAAATTCATAAATATCTTCTTTTGTATTTGGAATATAAAAATTTCGAATGATACTTATTTTTTGTTCTGCATTTTCAGCCAACTCTAATTTGTTCGCCAACTCATCCACTCTGCTCTTGCTCATTGATCCTCTTAACTCATATCCACAGCTTGGACACGAAGACATAAAGGAGTTTAACATCTCAGCACAATTTGGACACTTATGGAGCTCTCCATCATAGACTGATTTCCTTTGTTCCGATTCCGTATGCGGTTCTTCTATTGCTACACCACAACTACTACAAAAACGAGCACCTTTAGCCAGTGCGTGCCCACAATTTATACAAAAACCCATTTCCTTTTTCTCCATTTTCCCAATTTATGCCAATAAATCCTGGCGATATAGTCTCATTATACAGCTTTTTTATCACTATGTAAATCCATTATTTCCCTTTAAAAATAGCATTCTAAGCGATTACAAAAAAATCCAACTCCAGACAGAGTTGGATGAAGGGATTATTGATTAACTTTCATTTTCAAAAACTTACCGATATTTTCGACAGCAAAGGGAAGGGCAGCCTCATTTGGGCTCATCTTCGGATGGTGCAGGGCATAAGGGGTATCAATTCCCAGCCAGAACATGACACCAGGGACCTTGCTCAAGAGAAAGCCAAAGTCTTCTCCTGTCATCGCTGGCAAGATATCAATCAGGTTCACGTCTTCCTCAGCTGTGAAAAAGTCCATGAGTTCTTTGGCCAACTCTGGTTGGTTTTCCACAGGCAGGTAGCCTCCTTGCTTGAGTTCCAGATCTAATTCTACATCAAAAGCGGCTGCAACCCCTTCCGCAATCGTTTTGACCCGTTTTTGAGTCAGTAGGTTCATCTCCATGGTCAAGGTCCGGATGGTCCCATGAAGGAAGGCTGTCTCAGCAATCACATTATTGGTTGTTCCTGCATGCATGGAACCAAAAGTCACCACAGCCCCTTCAATCGGATCGACATTTCGACTCACGACCGATTGGACTTGGGTAATGAAGTAAGAGGCTGCTACAATAGCGTCATTGGCCTCATGTGGAAAGGCGGCATGCCCTCCCTTTCCTGTAAAGGTGATCTTGACTTCACAGGTCCCCGCAAAAAGGGTACCCGTATTGGTCGCAATGTCCCCCACCTTCAAATCAGGGCGCACATGCAGACCATAAAATTCATCAGGGAGCCAGTCGCCAAAAGCATTGTCCTTATACATGAGCATCCCACCAGCTTCGTTTTCTTCAGCTGGTTGGAAGAGAAAGAGTAGGTTATTTTTGGGTTGCACTTGAACCAGTTGATCCAAAAGCCCAAGAGCTGTCGTCATGTGCATATCATGACCACAAGCATGCATCCGTCCTTCGTGCTTGGAGGCAAAATCAAGGCCCGTTTGTTCCACAATCGGTAAGCCATCGATATCTGTCCGCCAGCCGATAGTTTTTTCAGGTGCAGACCCATGGAGATAAACCAGGATCCCGGTCCGCCAAGTCCGTTGCTCGACAAAGTCCTTGCCCGCTGTGATCTCTGCGATTCGCTCTAAGAGGTAGGCTTGGGTTTCAAATTCTTCCAAGCCAATTTCAGGGATTTGGTGCAAATCCCGTCTGATTTTGATCAAATCCAATGTCATCGTCGTCTTCTTTCTATTAGAATAGGGAGTGGGAAAGAACTCCTATTATTTAAAAGGAGTTCGTCTTCCCACCCCCGCACAGTTGATTAGGTCATCTTTGGAGCTTAATCAAGCGAACAAAGATGCCAATCAACCACTGCGTCATACAATTATTCCCTTCAAACATCAAAGGCTGGACAGTTTTTGCCCAGCCTCTACCATTCATATCTTACAAATTACGCAAGGCGTCTTCGAGTGCTGTTTTTTGTTGTGTTTTTTCATCGATTTCCTTGATGATGCGAGCTGGGACACCAGCTACGACCACATTTTCAGGAACATCTTGAGTAACAATAGCTCCAGCGGCAACAACTGAACCGTTCCCTACTTGAACCCCTTCAATAACAACTGCATTGGCACCGACCAAGACATTATCACCGATCCGAACAGGCTCAGCAGAAGCTGGCTCAATGACACCCGCAAGAACGGCACCTGCACCGATGTGACTGTTTTTACCAACTGTGGCACGACCACCAAGGATAGCCCCCATATCAATCATGGTTCCTGCACCGATTTCAGCACCGATATTGATCACAGCCCCCATCATCACGACAGCATTATCTTCGATGGTCACTTGGTCACGGATGATAGCGCCTGGTTCGATACGCGCATTTAGATAGCGCTTATCCAGCAAGGGAACAGCTGAATTCCGGCCATCTTGTTCTACCACATAATCCTTGTTCTCTGTCAAGTTGGCAAGAAGGGGCTCGATATCTTTCCAGTCACCGAACAAAACATTGCCAAGCTTGGTAACAGAAGCAGGAACAGCTGTTGCCAATTCCCCTTCAAAGGTTACTTTCACATTTGTTTTCTTTTCAGCATTTCCGATAAAAGCAATAATTTCTTGGGCAGACATTTTTTGTGCAGTCATGAGATTCTCCATTCATTTCAATTAAAAGTATCCATATTATACCACAATCCTAGTGAGATGAACACCTAAGGCGACGTGGAAGTTGATGTCGCTGGATCTTCTAGACCCTTGATTTCACTGATGGTACGATTGCTGCCAAAGTGAATAATGACGGAGTGCGAATCAGAAAGCTTATAGTAAAAGGTTAAGATGGACTCTGAGCCCATCATACTCAACCAAGAAACACTGCTAGGAATTCCTACTGTATTCACAAGATCTGAATAGCTCGTTCCTATTTTCATATTGGCAAAATCTTCTCTGTTTAAGCTACCATTTTTATTGGCTAATCGCTCACTGTTTAAGTTTTTAAAATCAAGAGAAGATAAACGATCAACACCAATATTTGTAAGTAAAACTGTTACGGAAGAAGGAGAGCCTTCAGACTGATACTCCAATTGTGTCATAAAAGGACTGACACCACCTTCTTGGTAGGTTTCTTCCCCACTGCTAGCCTTCCCCAGTACAGCTACCACTTCCTGTGGAGACAGAGAAGTTGAATAATGACGACCTTGATCCCCCTCACTTAAACCAGGAATCAGGGAAATGGCCTTCTCATAGGTCACTTGAAACTGATATTCACCTTTCGGTGCAATCAAGGTACTCGTACCACTCTTCAAGGTTTCCTTTCTGGTTCCATAAGACCGACCAGTGCTTCCATATTCACTAGTAGTAGAAGAAGGAGCTTCCTCACTATGGATACCTCCTGAAGCCAGATAGGCAAATAATCCCAGCATGGCCAATAATCCAAAAAAGGCTGCTAGCGAAGACCCTCCACTATTAGAGGAAGGAGAGTAGGTTTTCGTCCTATCCGATTGGGAGTCTAGCACCGTTTGCCTTGGTTCTGAATGCCTGCTTCCCCCTATTGAAGCCAGATCGGCTTCTGAAATCAAGCGACTCCCACCCTGGTGCTCTACTTTTTTCTCAGCTGAAGGAGACTGCCCTATTGTATCTTGTGCTGGTGTTTCTGACCTTGCTTCTTCTGTTAGTGGTGTAGCAAGAACGACCTGAGCTGATTCGTCTTCAGGTGTAGCAAATGAGCCTTCCTTTGGATCATACGATTCCTTCTTCACACCAATCGCTGGTTCGTCTTTTCGTTCCTCTTCTTGTTTCACCTCTTCCTGAAAAGCAGGGACTTCTACCACTTCTGGCTCTTTTGTGAGCGTATCTTCTAGCTTCTCAGGACTTCCTTTTTCTAAGGGTGCTTCTTTCGGCTGGCCTTTCGAAAACCGACTCTGGTGCTCATTTCGTAGATGCGACCAGTCTTTATTTCCCATTGTCCTCTCCTTTTATTTAAAATGCTTCGGCTGATTTTTTTACTGTGCTGTAGATGTAGAGGAAGCTGGTGTGGTCGCTACCTCTTTCGATTTGATATCCTTGATGGTTTGCCGGCTATCAAAATGGATTTGAACCGTTTGAGAATCCGATAATCGATAGGTAAAGGAAGGCGCTTCCCCGTAACCTAAAAGCCCAGATACATATATTTCATCCGGAATCCCTACCGTATTGAGTAGGTCTAAATAAGGCATTCCGACCTTGATAGTGGCAAAATCGTCCTTCGTCAAGCTCCCATTCTTATTCGCAAATCGGTCACTTTTTAAGTGTTTCAAACTTAAAAGAGAGATCCTGTAAAAGGCACCTGTTTTTTCAAGAAGAACCTTCCCATCTGCATCCTTTGATTGGTAATCTAATGTCAGCAAAAAGGGACTGGAACTGCTATCACTATACGTTGCTTCCCCACTCCTCGCTTTACCTAATGCTGCAACGACATCTTGTGGGTCTACCGTCCCAAAAGAGGTCTTTTTTTCTTCCACTGCAAAATTAGGAATGAGAGACATGGCCTTTTCATAGGTTGGCTGAAATTGAAATTCATTAGCTGAGGCGATATAAGAACTATTTTCACTGGTCAGATATTCCGTTCTGATACCATCACGTGATAAACCATTGATCCCCTCACTCGAAGAAGATGAAGAAGAGCTTTTATTAACTTCGTTTTGAAGCACAAACACAAAAGCCATTAACAAGGCGAACCACCCAAAAAATCGCAAAAGCGAACCAATCCCCTCTTTTGAGGAAGAAGGGGAAGACGCCATCGTATCTGAATGGCTTCTAGTATCCTGATGATTGTCCATCCCTATTGAAGCAAGGTCAGCCTCTGAAATCAAGCGGCTCCCACCCTGGTGAGAGGAAGCTGCCTTGATGTCTGTCCGTTGATCGTCCAATGATGTCTCCTTTCTTATACCAACACCAATTTCTTGGCTTTTTTCTTGAATTCCATCACCACTTCTGGCTGTCCTGGTAGCTGGTAAGTCGCGCGATAGCCCATTCCGCCATCTGGCATTTCCCCCCAGACCAATCGTTGGGGATTTCCTAGTTTCTTAATGAGCTGGGCGAATTCTGTACCTTTTTTCTCTTTTTCAGTAGTGATTTCTTTCTCACTGTTTGTCTTCTCTTTTACATCCAACAAATTCGTCGCATCCACCATCGTCAAGCGATACCCCTGGTCTCTTTCCTGTTCAAACCACAAGGTCACACTTTTCTTGCCCTGATCGGTTTGCTTAGCCGCATAGGTTAAGACGAGAACCGTTTTATCCCCTTGGGCTGTCTTAGTGTAGCGAACTTTTTGAGCTTTTCCCCATTCCGTCACAACTGTTTCCAAGCGGGTTCCTGGTTGCTGACTCTGCTTGAGACGAACTTTCAAATTCGCCACAGCTTCGATGGTCCATTTAAACTGTTTGATTTCTTGTTCCTTGCTGACCAAATTCTTGTGATCCTTTGGCTGGAAATGAGTCAGTGTTTGGTCCTCCTTGGTATCGGTTCCTTGCTCTTGCACCTGGATGCTTGCAATCGCAAGTAAGAGCCCTAAAACAAAACACAAAAACGGCAACAAGAGTTCTTTTCGATTCTTTTTCATCCACTCGATCATCTGCTTCACCCCTTCTTCGTCAAACGATACTGACCAGTCTGGTCGCGTTCAAAGGTCAAAGAGACCAGTCCATCTGTCACCTGATAAGACAGGGCTAGGACTTGCTTGTCCTTTTCAGAGGTCAAACTAAGAGAATTGGGAAGACCTGATTTTTTCAAGACATCTTCTACTGCTGTCCCCTTTTCCTTTTTTCCATCTAGTGTCTGATAGCCTGTAAAATCTGCCAGTTTTAAGTTCTTTTTGCTCTGATAGTGAGCCGACTTGGGCGCAAAGCCTTGAATCGAGCTCAAATAAAAGGTATCATCCTGCTTTTGAAATTCTATGGTATAAGGATGAATCCCCTGCACAGGAGTCCCATAGCCTAGCTGGACTTGCGCTCCAAAACTCGTATCTTCTTGTGTAAAACTCGCTGCTTTTCCAAATTTTTTAACGAATGCAGATAAAGTCACCCAATTTTTTTGTGTCTTTCCTTCTCCCCTTGCAAGGTCCAATGACAACAAGTCTTCTAAAGCCGGCTCTTTGGAAGAAGACGCAACCAATTGCTGGCTGTCTTCTTGCATGCGAGACAAACTCAACAAGCGATCTTTGGGCAAGGTTTTCACTGGATGAATCATAAACACCAAGCAAACACCAACCATAAAAGCCAGCAAAGCACTTGCAGCTTTTTGGAGGATCCGCTTATGACGTTCTATCCACTGTTTCATTTCTTCCATCCTTCATGCTCTTTCTATTCAAACTCTTTCTATTGTATAGAAAATTAGCGTATTTGTCTCGTCTTATCCCAAAAAAGAGGCGCTTGCCTCTTTCTTTTATTCAGTGATTTAGTAGCTGTCTTTACTGCTCAAGAGAAAATCTCCATTTTCTTGGCGAATAAAGGTCAAATCCACGTAGTCCCCATTTTTCTTTTGGAAGTCCATGACCAATTCTATCTCGTCTGAATCATCAGATGAACTCACCGTCAGATTGACTGCATCACCGTATTTTTCTAAAAGCTCTTTGTAAGAGGTCCCTCCAGCACCGGTTTCACTATCTCCAACCTTGAACCCATCTGCAAAGTTATCCTCAACCGTAAGATTTTTCCCAAATTGATTAAATTCAAATTTGACAAGCTGGAATTCTTTCCCTTTCTTAGAGTAAGTCGCTTTGACCTCTTTATTATAAGAGTTATCATCCCAAAATAATTTCAATTCTCCACTTTCAAATTGAACGGAGCTAGCTTTCCCATAAGCTTCAATCATTTCCTCAGGAGTCTCCCCAGCATCACTTCCTGTTAAAAACTGAAGTTGCTCGATATCAGACTGTTTCCAGCTAAAATCAACTTCCGCGTCTTCTGCGGTCAATTGATCCAAATCGATATTGGAAGACGAACCAGACTGGTTACCTGACCAAGAAGTCTGCTTTCTAGATGATGACGTGCTAGGGCTAGCATGACCAATCAAATAGCCACTGACTCCACCGATAAGAATCCCAACTAAAATCCCAAGGGCAAAACGAATCGCCTTCTTGTCTGCAGTATCCATCGGTCTTCCAACAGGAGAAAGAGGAGCTTGTGGAATAGGTGTCTCAGGAACAGGCACTGTTTGCGGACCAACTGGTTCAGCTGCCATATTTTGAGGAGCTTGAGGCGCAGGCTGGAATGGAGGAGTCGGTTGGGGAGTAGCAACTACATCCGGATGTTCTCCAACAGTTGCTTCATCCACCTTTGGAAGCTCCACTGCTTCTGAAATAGCTGGCTTGTCTGCCTCTTCTTTCATTGCTTCCGTCTCCGTCACTGAAAGGCCACTAGCTTCTGGAACGACTAAGTCTTCGGCTTCTTCTTTTGGGACAAAGGCTGGCGCAGCCACATCAAATTGAGGCGCACCCTCTACGGGAGTATCTTTCATAAATTGTTCTTGATCTTTCTCGGACATTTCGAATTCTCCTTTTTATTCTTCTCTTCTACTATAACATAAAACCAAGCAGGGACCAACTCCTGTCTTGATAGACAAAAAAAGATCGGAGAGATATCCGACCTTTTAGACACTTATCTTAAAATTTCTTGCGAAAGGCGACAATCGCAATTAGATTACCGTATGATCGAGAAATATAACTAGATCGTATTTTTATAATTGATTCTAAGGGACAAAAATATAAATTTGTTTAGCAAGTAAAAAAACGACCTCTGGCGAGATCGTTTTGTCTATTGATTAAAGACGAGCGTTGAGTTCTGCTCCAAGTTCTTCAAATCCTGGTTTACCAAGAAGGGCAAACATATTTTTCTTGTAGGCTTCAACACCTGGTTGGTCAAATGGGTTAATCGCGTTCAAGTAACCTGAAAGGGCGATCGCCAATTCGAAGAAGTAGATGGCATAACCAAGAGTGAAGGCATCTTGCTCAGGAAGAGTTACGTACATGTTTGGTACATCACCGTCTGTATGGGCAAGAAGAACACCGTCAGTTGCTTTTTTGTTTACGAAGTCAACGTCTTTTCCTTGGAGGTAACCAAGTCCATCAAGGTCTTCTTCCAATGTAGGGATGATCACGTTCTTACGTGGTTTGTCCACACGGACAACTGTTTCAAACATGATACGAGTTCCTTCTTGGATAAATTGACCCAATGAGTGCAAGTCTGTTGAGAAGTTAGCTGAAGTTGGGTAAATACCTTTTTGGTCTTTTCCTTCTGTTCAGGCACCCTTGTGGATGCATCTGCCGGAAATTCCCTTGCACTGGCTGGCTAGTTTGATTGACTTGCCAAGCCCTTTGCGCTTGACCTTGACCGTCTTTTTTCTGGCATGCTTTTGTCCTTATAAATTTTGTTGATTTGTCATATTGCGAAAACATTGAAAAACAATGACAAATTTTACAATATTAAAACATAAATTATTTTCCCTATCAAAAAGGGAGTGGGAAAGAACTTCAAACAAGTTAAAAAGTTCATCTTCCCACCCCCGCACAGTTGATCAGGCAATCTTTGGGGCTTAAAAAGCGAAGGAAGATGCCAATCAACCACCGCGTCATCTATTTTTTCTAATTTAGACCCAGAAGCCTGGACTTTTTGTCCAAGCTCTGAATCAATTTTTTTGACTTTTATGTTTCTAAATTGCTTGATTTTAAATTTTGTTATGGTCAAGCAGTTTCGAAAATCTGAATGGTAGAGTCCTTTTCAATTACTACTGCTTGGTCTGCTGCAACATGGAGAGTGCCCGGCAGGCTGCCCTCTTTTGAACCATCAAAAGAAATCGTGATATGGCCCAGTCCAGTTAAATTTTTTTCTACTACATTTCCTACGGCAGTAATCGAATATTCCTGACTATCTACCACCAGCTTTCCACCTTCTAGTATTGCACCTAGAAGATTTTTGTTATCGATTTTAAAACAATACTCTGCTAAGTCTTCCGGAGCTTCTTCTCCAAACAAAATGAGCATATTGGCATCTTGAATCATATTCTGAGCTTCAGGCCCCACTTGAATTACTTTAGCTTCAAAAATTTTCTTCATCTAATTCCTATTCATCCTTTCTCAAATCTGTCATAAACTTATGCTTATAGATAAGTTTAACATAATAGTTGCTATGTTTACGTGCATCTATCAAAGGTTTACTGATAAAGGCCAATACTAGCTATCCAAGCTACTAGCACCCGCGGAACACCATTGAGAAAGCGTGAATAAAGCACAGAAGGGACACCAACCTCAACTGTTTCAGCCTTGGCTTCAGATAGACCGAGTGCTACAGGAATGAAATCACAACCGTTTTGAGTGTTGATAGCAAATATAGCTGGCAGAGCCATTTGGGGCGGAATATTCCCTTTGCCGATTTCAACTCCAATTAAGGTTCCAATAATCTGACTGATAACAGCTCCGGGGCCTAACAAAGGAGATAGGAATGGCAAGGAACAGATAAAGCCAATCAAAATGAGTCCCCAGATGTTCCCAGCTAGGGGAACCATTAATTTTGCCAGCCAATTTCCAACACCTGAACCTTGAATAACCCCAATCAGCAAGGAAACAAAGGCCATGAAAGGAATGATCGTGTTGAGCATTGTTTGGATGGCTTCACGAGCAGCCTGGTTGAAAGTCGCAACGACCTTCCCAGCGCCCATCCCAATTCTTGCTACAATACTTGTTTCAGCTTTTTGCTCTGTAATTTTTTTACTAGTATCGTAAGTTGGCTTTTCTGTTACCACAGTTGTCGCTTTTTCGTCTTCATTAGCAGCAGAAATTTGATTAAGGCCAACTGCTGACACATAGATTTCCTCGGTTATATATTGAGCTAGAGGCCCACTTTTCCCTGTAGCGACAATATTTATTGTAGGGATCCCCTTTTTAGGATAAATACCACAGCGAAGAGTACCGCCACAATCCACGATTGCTAAAGCAATTTCCTCATCTGGGATAGAAGTTTTAAACCCATTAACAGCTTCCATACCGGTCAAATCAGCAATTTTATCTACAATATCTGGCTTTTCTCCTCCGCCAGTGATATAGATGAATTTATGCTTAGCTTCACTAGGTGTAATGACCAAAGGTCCTCCGAAACCGCCATTTCCTTTAACAACTTTTATACTCTTATATGACATAATTTCACTCTTTCTATAAATCAAATGTTTTACTCAAGGTAACACCTTGCTGTTTTGCTACATAAGCAGTTGTAAAATCGGTCACCCAACCGCCTACAAAGTTCATGACAAGCCCAACAAGCATGTAACGAATGGCTAAGTCCATTTGACTTAAACCTAAAGTTTGAATTCCTGTTGCAATTCCCATCCATACAAACAATTCCCCAGGATTGATATGCGGAAATACACCATTTGAAGTGTGGCAGAACTGCATCTGAGCTGCTACAAAACTAGGTTTATAATATTCTGGTAAGAAACGTCCCATACTGATTGCCATCGGATTCCCCAGCATAAAGGCTGAAATGAAAGGTAAAATCATATACCGGCTAACAGGATTTTTGGCAGAAATCTTAGCCAGGGAATTGACCTTCTCTTCTCCCAAGAAAGCGATAAGGGTATTCATTGCAA
>ERZ1699244.319-NODE-319-length-20034-cov-2.918270_pt1 | contig 20034 bp, 18 predicted proteins | sample MGYA00581534_ERZ1699244 | MGnify/ENA primary metagenome ERZ1699244 (study PRJEB42319, sample SAMD00040331) | human oral metagenome | material: saliva | host: Homo sapiens | study: EMG produced TPA metagenomics assembly of PRJDB4115 data set (Metgenomic analysis of...
GTACTATTCCTTGGTTTCGTATGGAAGACATTCGAGCCAATGGAAGAATTTTATACGATTCGGCTTTACACATAACGCCCCAAGCCGTAAAACGAAATGGCTTATTCAAAGCCAATTCTATCATTCTTGCCACTTCTGCCACAATTGGTGAACACGCATTGCTGCTGCAAGATGCCTTAACGAATCAACGCTTCACCAACTTTGAAATCAAAGAGGAGTTGAAGAACATTCTACTCCCAAAGTTTGCCTTTTACTATTTCTTCATCATCGACGAATGGTGCAAGAAGCACACAATCATTGGAAACTTCCCTTCCGTCGATACACAGCAACTTATGGAACTACACTTCCCCATTCCCCCTCTCCGCGTACAAGCACGCATTGTGGAGATTCTCGACAAGTTCACACAGCTGGAGGCGGAGCTGGAGGCGGAGCTGGAGGCGGAGCTGGAGGCGCGAAACAAGCAATATGATTTCTATCGAAATCGGTTGCTTGATTTCGCGCTCCGCGATGACCTCAAAGGACAAGTGGAATGGAAAACGCTCGGGGAAGTGTGTGTACATCTGAGAACTGGGCTTAATCCAAGAAGAAATTTCAAACTCAATACAGAAGATGCGAGTAACTACTATGTTACTGTGCGAGAACTTGGCGGAACGGAATTGCTGTACTCGGAGAAGACAGACCTTATCAATGATGAAGCTCTTCAGCTTATAAACAATAGGTCAAAACTAAAAGTCAACGATATTCTGTTTTCCGGTACAGGAACGATTGGCAAAACAGCATTTATTTCCAAGGAACCGACCAATTGGAATATTAAAGAAGGAGTTTATGCCTTGACTCTGGATACCCATTACGTACTCCCGATGTTTGTTTTACGCTATCTTCAAACGCAGAGCACCATAGATTGGATCGATCGAATGGCGGCAGGTGGTATTGTAAGAAGCATTACAATGAAAAATTTAGAGCAACTCCCCATCCCCCTCCCCCCTCTCTCCGAGCAGCGCCGCATTGTCGACATCCTCGACCGCTTCGACACGCTGACGAACTCGATTTCGGAGGGTCTGCCGCGAGAGATCGCCCTGCGTCGAAAGCAATATGAATACTATCGCGACGCCCTGCTCAACTTCCCCCAACCAACGCCCACGGCCTGAGGGGCGGCCGCCACAGCTGTGCGCACAGGGTGCGCAGAGAAGGGAAAGCGTGTGAGTTTTTATCGCACGTGATCTTTAATTCAAAAGAAAGCCGTAACTTTGCACTCATGAAACCGCTGCACTTCGCTCCGCTTCAAGGTTACACCGACGACGTCTATCGGCGATTGCACCACCGACTGGTGGGCGGCATCGCGGCCTACTACACGCCCTTCGTGCGGTGGGAGCACGGCGGTGTGCGCTCCAAAGACCTCCGCGACATCGCCCCCGAACACAACGAGGGGGTGCCGGTGGTGCCGCAGGTCATCGCGGCCGATGCCGACGAATTGGCGCGCTTGGTCGACGTCATCGCCCCGCTGGGCTACCGGCGCATCGACCTCAACATGGGATGCCCCTTCCCCTTGCAGGCACGCCACGGACGCGGCAGCGGACTCTTGCCGCTGCCGGAGCGCGCGGCCAAAATCTTCGAGCGCATGCGCACCTATCCCGAATTGGCCTTCTCGGTGAAACTCCGTTTGGGCTGGGACGATGCCGCGCAGCTCGACCGCCTCGCGCCCCTCGTGGCCGCCGCCCCCTTGGTGAGCGTGACGCTCCACCCGCGTTTGGGCGTGGTGGGCTACAAAGGCACGGCCGACCGCGCCGCCTTTGCGCGCTTCGCCGCCGTGTGCCCGCATCCGCTCCTCTACAACGGCGACCTGCTCACCCCCACCGACGTGGAAGCCTTCGTGGCCGCGCAGCCCGCGGTGGCCGGGGTGATGATCGGACGCGGCCTGCTGGCGCGCCCCTCGCTGAGCGCCGAACTACGTGACGGTCGCGAGTGGTCGGCCGCCGAACAAATCGCCTTGCTGCACCGCCTGCACGACGGTTTGCACGAGGCCTATGCGCGCATCGTGCCGGGCGACGAGGCGCTGCACCGCAAACTCCGCCCCTTTTGGGACTATGCGGAGGCGACCATCGGGCGCAAGGCCTTCAAGAAAGTGCAAAAAGCGGGCAACCTGCGCAACTATCTGCGCGCGGTGGACGAAATCGGGTGAGGCCGCGCTCCGCCCGCCCCGACAGCGGGGACGATACCGCCGAAATCCGGCACGGCGCGCGCACCGAACCGACGCGCCCCGACCAAACTCCCCAACAGCAACAACAACTCTTCTACACTTCGGACATGAATCCCAACATTACCTCTACCATCCGTTACATCGGAACCGACGATCGCGATCTCGATCTCTTCGAAAGCCAATATGCCGTGCCTGAGGGCATGTGCTACAACAGTTATGTGATTCTCGACGAGAAGGTGTGCATCATGGACACCGTCGACGCACGCTGTGCAGAAGAGTGGAAAGAGAACTTGCGCACGGCCTTGGGCGGTCGCACTCCCGACTACCTGGTGGTGCAACACATGGAACCCGACCACACGGGCGCCATCGTCGACACGCTGCGCGAATACCCCTCGCTGCAGGTGGTGGCGAGCGCCAAGGCGCTGGACTTCATGGTGCAATTCAACGAAGGACTCGACCTGAGCGGCCGCACCCTCGCGGTGAAAGACGGCAGCACGCTCTCGCTGGGCGGTCGCACGCTGCACTTCATCACGGCGCCGCTGGTGCACTGGCCTGAAGTGATCATGACCTACGACGACGGCGACGGCGCGATGTTCACGGCCGACGCGTTCGGCAAATTCGGCACCTACGATTCGCACCCCGACGACTGGGCGACGGAAGCGCGCCGCTACTATGTGAACATCTGCGGCAAATATGGCCCGCAGGTGGGCAAGGCGCTGGACAAGGTGGAGAAATTCGACGTGCGCCTCATCTGTTCGCTCCACGGCCGTGTGCTGGAGGGCGAAAAACTGACCGAGGCTTTGCGCCTGTACCGCATCTGGTCGCGCTACGAGGTGGAAACGCCGGGCGTGGTGGTGGCCTTTGCCAGCATTCACGGCGGCACGAAGAAAGCGGCGCGCCGCATGGCGGAAATTCTCCGCGAGAAGGGGGCACCCGAGGTGGTGCTCCACGACTTGGCGCGCGGCAGCATCGACCACGCGGTGGCCGACGCCTTCCGCTTCGGCACGCTCATCGTGGCGGCTTCGAGCTATGACGCCGATGTGTTCCCGCCGATGCACTTCTTCCTCCACAAACTCGGACTGAAGGGCTATCGCAATCGCCGCGTGGGCTTGATCGAAAATGCCACGTGGGCGGCGACGGCGGCGCGCAGCATGAAGGCACAGCTCGAAAAGCTGAAGGGCATCGAACTGCTCGAACCGACGGTGACGGTGAAGAGTGCGCTGCACACCACCGACGTGCCGGCGCTCGAAGCACTGGCCGACGCGGCACTGGCCTAAGCGGCTCTTCGTTCGCGTCCCCCAATACAGACAGTCCGCTGATGGGTAAGTCTTTCCACCCGGTGCGCGACGTGCCGACAAACTATAGAACACAAAACAAGGCAGGCGCTCATTCTCGAGGGAGAATGAGCGCCTGCTGTACTGTTCGGCGGCTGTGCGAGAGCATATTGAGATGGAGACGCACGGGCGGGATGCCTCTGTGAAAGCCCATTGTAAATGAAGTTCTTCGCTCGGCGCTTTGCAAAACAAACAGAAGCTGCTATATTTGCAACAAGTAACCCAATGAAAAGTTGGACTGTTGTGCGAACCGTGCAATCCGCGGTGGCGCTTCCCACACAGCAATTCCACTTCGAAAAAACCAACGACCATGTCAACTCCATCGACCTCCTTGAAAACCTCCACCTCGATTCGCATCGATACCGACCTCCTCTCTCAAATCAGGGCAGAGGCAAAAGCCGAGCATCGGAGTTTGAGTAACTATCTGGAAACGTTGCTCTATCGTTGGGGCTATCGCCCCTATAACCAAGCGACTTTCGAAGCTTGCGAATCGGCACGCGCCGGCGCCTATGCCGGAACCATAGACACACGCTCTGACGAAGCTTTTGTCGCCTCGATCTTGGGAGATGAAAACGATTAGGTACACCACGAAATTCCGCAAAGACTTCAAGAAATATGCGCGGAATCCGGATAAGGTGCGAAAAATAAGAGAAATCACCCAGCTGCTGCAAAACGAAAACGAGATCCCCTCCAAATATCGCCCCCACCCACTGATTGGAAACTATGCGGGACACATGGAGCTACACATTGAAGGCGACCTTCTCCTAATTTGGATAGAACATACCGAAGTGGGCGAAGCAACGATCACCTTCGTTCGCCTCGGCACGCGCGCAGAGTTGTTTTAAGCTCCGTCCCATCGTTTTGCCATCAAGAAACAGTATTTTTCTCCGATGTATACAAAGTCCTTTCGCGTTGATCGATAGGCCCCTCATGCTTTGCGCTTCAAGGCTTTCAGTTGGGCTTTGACGGCCTCATCGGGGCGGAGCGACTCGCGGATTTTCTGCAAGGCCTTGTTATGCGTCCACAGGGGCAGACGGTGCTGTTCGAATATGGGTAGGGTGTGCTCGGGGAAACGGATGTAACACTCGGCCACCGCCCAGGCCACGGCCATGCGCACAGAATAGCCTTCGTGGCGCACGGCGCAAAGGCGGTCGAGCACGGCGGAGACGTGAGTGGACTCGATGAAATAGAGCATGGGGAGCACGACGGCGAAGCGCACGGTGTATTCGTGCTCGCTGTCGAGCCACGGGAGGGCGAACTGCCAAATGCGCGCGTGGTGGTCGGACAGCAGGCGGCGGTGGTCGGCGAGTTGGAAGGCGTCACACACCGACCAGGAGTTGATGCGCGGCACCCAGCGGGCAACGTGTGCGAGAGAGGCGTCGACGGACGTGGGCTTGATGTAGCCGAGCACAAGGGCTTGGAGCGTTCGGGCCTCCATGTAGGGGATTTGCTCCGTTTCGGGGTCGGTTTCCACGGCTTGGAGGTAGGCGGCGGCGTCTTGCCGGGCGATGCGGCGCGCCAAGTTGCGGAGGTCGGGAATGCGAATGCCCAACACGCCTTCCACGCCGGGATGCAGGCGGCGCGTGAACGCTGCGTTTCCGCCTTCGGCCAAGTGCAAAAGGTGCTGATCGAGGGGGAGGGATTCAAAGGTGTACATGGGGCGATGCGATAATTATGGAGTACAAAAAAGGGGATTCGGGACAAAGGTAAGTATTTTCCGGCGAAGAGCATTTTTCTTGGCGCAGCAAAGTCAGAGAAAGGGGTGAAATGACAGATGTACATTTGCGTCGATGTAAAATGTCGATTTTCATTCCGCGAAGATAACCCACTAATAATCAAGATCATTTTGCCGTTCAATGTAAAATGTGTATTTTCGCCGATGTAAAATGTTGATTTGCGAATCGCGCGCCGCAGAGGGTGCGTTTTCATTGTGCAGTTTTCCCTCTACCGGCTCGTAAGCTGTAAATCTTTCGTGGAATTGTGTAAGGCGTTTCGTGCGGCGAGCGGCTACCTTTGCAGCAGAAACCAAAACAACGTTATTCACATGTACGAAATACTCCGCTTAGTCAATGAAATGTCGCCCTACCTGCTGTTAGGGTTCTTCGTTGCGGGATTGCTGCACGTCTTTGTCCCGGGTTCGCTGTACAGTCGCTACCTTTCGGGGGCCGACCTTCGTTCGGTGCTGCTGGCCGCGCTCTTCGGCATCCCGCTTCCCCTCTGTTCGTGCGGCGTGATCCCCACGGCGATGTCGCTGCGCAAAGAAGGGGCTTCGAAGGGAGCCACCACTTCGTTCCTCATCGCGACCCCGCAAACGGGTGTCGACTCGATTTTTGCCACTTACTCCATTCTGGGTCTGCCGTTTGCCATTCTGCGCCCCATCGCCGCGCTGGTGACTTCGGTCTTCGGCGGTGTGCTCGTCAACGCAGCAGACAAAGACCGCGAGAAAGCGCCCCAAACGGCCGACACCGACTGCGCTGACGGGGCAGTCTGCGCCCGACAAGAACCGGCCTACACCGGTTTTTTCGATCGAATGAAAGGCGCTTTGCGCTACGGTTTCGTCGACATGGTGCAAGACATCGGAAAGTGGCTCGTGATCGGTCTGGTCGTGGCGGGTTTGATCACCCTGTTTGTGCCCGACGACTTCTTCGTTCGCTTCGCCGACCGTCCCCTCTTGGCCTATGTCGTGGTGCTGCTCATCGCCATTCCGATGTATGTGTGCGCCACGGGTAGTATTCCGGTGGCGGCAGCGCTGATGCTCAAAGGGCTTTCGCCCGGCGCGGCGCTCGTCTTCCTCATGGCCGGCCCGGCCTCGAACATGGCTTCGATCTTGGTGATTCGCCGTGTGATGGGCCAGCGCACCCTGTGGATTTATCTCCTGTCGCTCACGGTCGGTGCCATCGTCTTCGGCCTGGGTGTCGACTTCCTGCTGCCGCGCGAACTCTTCACCTCGCTGCTCTCCCCCACCGACGCTTGCTGCCACATGGGTACGCCCTGGTGGCAATGGGCTTCGACGGTGGTGATGGGTGCACTGCTGCTCTACGCCTTGGTGATCGCCCCGCTGTTGCACCGCCGCACGCCGGAAACGGCCGAAGCCGCTGCGGCCGAGAACGGAACGGCCCCCCGTCGCTTCGTCGTGGAAGGCATGACCTGCCACCACTGCTGCACCCACGTGGAAAAAGCCTTGCAGCGTGTGCCGGGTGTAACGCACGCCGAGGTGAGCTTGGAACGCGGCGAGGCGCTGGTGGAAGGCGACGCCACAGACGACGCACTGATGCAAGCGGTGGCCGACATCGGCTACACGCTGCGACGCCCCTAAGATGAACACAATGAACACAACTGCTGCACCGCAAACGGTGCTCTACATTAAAAACATGGTGTGCGACCGCTGTCGCATGGCCGTGGAACAAATATTCCGTCGGAACGATTTGGCATTTGACCACATCGAACTCGGAAAGGTGTATCTACACGAAACGCCGACCGCCGACCGGCTCTCCCACCTGCGCCACGATTTGGAGCAGGTGGGTTTTGAGCTGATCGACGACCAGCGTTCGGTGCTGGTCGAACAGATTCGAACGGCGGTGCTCGACTATGTGGGCGATCGCGCCCTGATGGAGAAATGGAAACTTTCGGCCTACCTTTCCGACCGCTTGGCGAAAAGCTATACGCTCCTGAGTTCGGCCTTCTCGGCGGCGCGCGGCATGACGATCGAACGTTTCTTCATTCTGCAAAAGGTGGAACGCGCCAAAGAATTGCTGATTTACGACGAACTGACGATGTCGGAAATCGCATTTCGCCTCAACTATTCGAGTCCCGCCCACCTGAGCGGACAATTCAAACAGGTGACGGGACTTTCACCTTCGGAATTCAAACGACTGGGCGGGACACGACACTCGCTCGACCAACTCTGACCTCTCTTTTTCTCCACTCTATACTCCTTGCGATGGATCCCCAAACTCTCTATCTCGAACGCTACGAAAGTCAACTCACCGAACAGTTGCTGCGCCTCTGCACTGAAACCGGCGCGCTGAACGGGCAATTGCTCGAAACGCCCGACCTGGAAACGGTGTGGGAGGCGGTGGCGCAACCCTACGTGGCCGATGCGGTGCCGGAAATTCCCCAATATCCCACGGTGGCCATCGGCTGGATGGGCTTTGTGGGCATGGCACTCGCTCACCTCTGGGAAACGGGCTGGGCTCCGTGCGCGCAACATCCGGAACGCATCTACCCTGCGCTGCGCAACGCCCGAGGATTCGACGCACTCGACGACCATATTCTCGACGACGTGCTCGGACTCGGCGAACAGGCGGACGAACGCCGCAAATATGTCTCGCTGGTGCAACGCTGTGCCGAAGCGGCACTCGACGCCATTCGGCACGAAAAGATCGAACCGCAAAGTCCGTTGGCTTTCCACGCTTACGTGCGGAGTCTGCATGTGCTCTATCGCATCGGTGCGGCACTCGAATTACGTAGGATGGGCTACCACTTCGAAAAAGTGAACTGAGGGCTGGCGGAAGGCGCGCTGATTTGTCGACAAAAAGCACTATCTTTGCAACACGACATGGAGTCATTGACCTTGTGCAACCTCAGCATCGGCTACGGTCGCCACGTGGTGGGCGCGCAGCTTACGGCTCGCGTCGCCCGCGGCGAGGTGACGCTGCTGCTGGGGCGCAACGGTTGCGGCAAGAGCACGTTGCTGCACTGTATCGGCGGCCTGCTCCCTCCGCTGACCGGCGAAGTGCGGTGGGACGGGAGCGCGCTGCACGAATGTACGCCCCAAGAACGCGCCCGCCGCGTGGCTTTCCTGCTGACCACACGGCCCGCCGCAGTAAGCCTGACGGTACAAGATGTGCTCGAAACGGCCCGCTTGCCTCACCGCGGTGCGACTACGCCGTCTGCCGACCGACTTGTAACGCTGCGCGCGGCGCAACGTTGCGGCGTGGCAGACTGGTTGTCGCGTCCGCTCCATACGCTGAGCGACGGACAGGTGCAGTGGGTGATGCTGGCGCGGACTTTGGCGCAAGACACCCCGCTGCTTTTGCTCGACGAACCCACCGCGCACTTGGATTTGCCCGGGAAGCGCGCGCTGTTCGCCCTGCTGCTGAACTTGGCACGGGAGGAAGGGCGCACCATCATTGCTTCGACGCACGATCTGCTTCCCATTTGTCATGAAGTCTCCGCCTGGTGGCTCCTCCACGAGGGGCGTTTGCTGTGCGGCAGTCCGACCGACACGCGTCTGCGCCAAACCGTCGGCGAGGCGTTGGAAACCGTGGTCTGACCTCTCCCTACTCCTTATATATTATAGCCTCTTTTTTCCCTCTCCGAAAAGCATGATTGTTTGCATCGCCGAGAAACCCTCCGTAGCCGAAGATATTGCCAAAATCATCGGTGCCACGCAACGCCATCGGGTGGGGCGCAATGCCGGTTATTTCGAAGGCAACGGCTATCAAGTGACTTGGACATTCGGCCATCTCTGCGAACTCAAGGATCCGGAGCAGTACACACCTTATTGGAAAACGTGGTCACTGTCTGCGCTCCCGATGATCCCGGAGCGTTTCGGCATTCGCCTGAAAGAGGGCGTGGAAGAACAGTTCGGTGTGATCCGCGAGCTGTTCGGCAAGGCCGAACGCATCATCAATTGCGGGGATGCCGGGCAGGAAGGTGAGCTCATTCAGCGCTGGGTGATGCAGAAGGCTTCGGCGCAATGTCCGGTGGAACGACTGTGGATTTCGTCGATGACGGAAGAAGCCATCAGAGAGGGTTTCGCGCAACTGCGTCCGCAGGAGGAATACCGCGGACTGTATGAGGCGGGGCTGTGTCGCGCCATCGGCGACTGGCTGCTCGGCATGAATGCCACCCGGCTTTATACCCTCAAATTCGGCGATCGCAGTCGGCGAGGCGCACAACCCCTGAGCATCGGGCGGGTGCAGACGCCGACTTTGGCGCTCATCGTGCACCGCCAACAAGAGATCGAGCGCTTCGTGCCCGAACCCTATTGGGTGCTCTCCACGGTGTATCGCGACACCACCTTCACGGCGCGGCTCGACACCGGCGAGGAAGAGGAAGAGACGAAGACTGCCGAACGAGAACGCACCGAAAACAAAGGCACAACGAAACGCGGTTTCACCGACCGCGCCGAAGCTGAGGCGGCATTGCGCGCGATCGAGAACACGCCCTTCACCGTCACGGCCGTCACGAAGAAAAAAGGAAGCGAAGCCCCGCCGCGCTTGTTCGACCTCACGGCGCTGCAAGTGGAATGCAACCGCAAATTCGGTTACGGCGCCGACCTCACACTCGAAATCGTACAACAACTTTACGAAGCCAAGTACACCACTTACCCGCGCGTGGACACCACCTTTCTTCCCGACGACATGTACGGCAAGAGCAAGGGGATTCTCAACGGGCTCTCGGGATTGTACGGCGATCTCCTCACGCCGCTGCGCGGAGAGAAGTTGCACAAGTCGAAAAAGGTGTTCGATTCGTCGAAAGTAACGGACCACCACGCCATTATCCCCACCGGTGTTCCGCCGCGTGCGCTCACCGACGTGCAACGTCGCGTCTACGATCTGATAGCCCGGCGTTTCATCGCCGTTTTCTACCCCGATTGCCGTTTTGCCACCACCACCGTCGACGGCGAGGCAGCCGATGTGCCGTTTCGAGCCACCGGAAAAGTGATTCTCGACGAAGGTTGGCGAGCCGTCTTCCGCCGCGACCCGGCGAAAGACAAGAACACGCCACAACGTGCAGACGAGGAACGCACGCTTCCCGACTTCACCAAAGGCGAAAGCGGCCCCCACACGCCGACCCTCACGGCCAAGGAGACCACCCCGCCGAAACCTTTCACCGAAGCCACGTTGCTGCGTGCCATGGAAACGGCCGGGCGCACGGTGGACAACGAGGAGCTGCGCGATGCCCTCAAGGAAAACGGGATCGGGCGCCCCTCCACTCGTGCGGCCATCATCCAAACGCTGTTTCGCCGCGGCTACATTCGTCGTCGCAACAAGAGTCTCGAAGCGACCCCGACCGGCGTGGAACTCATCGGGGTGATCAAAGAAGAACTGCTCAAAAGCGCCGAACTCACCGGGCAATGGGAAAATAAATTGCGCCGCATCGAACACCACGACTATTCCGCTCAGCAGTTTATCGCCGAGCTCAAGCAAATGGTGTGCGAACTCGTCGACACGGTGCTGCGCGATGCCAACCCACGTCGCGTGACGGCTTCCGCCTCGACCCAACTTCCCGCCCAACTCACCGCGAAGAAGGGCGAAAGCACCACCGCGGCAGCGACTGCACCCCCGAACGAGAAACCGAAACGCAAAGTGATTCGTGCCGGCAGCCCTTGCCCACAATGCGGTGAGGGAAAGGTGCTCAAAGGCAAGACGGCCTACGGCTGTTCGCGCTGGAAAGAAGGTTGCACCTGGCGCAAACCGTTCAAAAAATAGTCCTGACAGACCAAGCCCGCGCGCGCCTACAAATGGGTTCGCCCTATGCTTTCCCGCTGTCAAGGCCTCCATGCCGACATTCCCCCCAATTTTTCTGCATTTTCCCCCATGCCCTTCCACCTACGCTACTTGCTCACCCTGCTCTTTGCTGTTTGCCTCGGTCAGTCCCTGCATGCCGAGCAAACGGACAGCACCTCCACACACTATCCCCGCACCGTCGTCTACGAAGAGGGCACCGGCACCTGGTGCGGGTGGTGTCCGCTCGGCGGTTTCCTCCTCGACGAACTGGGCAGGCAGCATCCCGACCGCTTCGTGGGCATCGCCGTGCATCGCAATGACGAAATGGCGACCTACACCTACAATGCCCTGAGTTTTCGCGCTTTTCCCACGGCACACATTGACCGCGACGTGCGCAACGCCTCCTTCTCACTCAGCAATTTCGAACAACAGTATCTCGCTGCCGCGGCGCGTCCGGCTGAGGCGCTGGTAGAAGCCGAGTTCAAACTCACCGACGAACGGAAATTTGAACTCCACGTGCGCACCACCTACGGGCGCGACGCCCACAATCTCGACCTGCGCTTGGCTTATGTGGTGCTCGAAGACAGCGTCGGTCCCTATTTCCAAAGCAATTACTACGCTCTCGGCAAAGTCTACGTGCCGCCCACCAGTCCCTTCCACGTCTGGACCACCCGCCCTTCGCGCGCACGCGTGTATTTTAATGATGTGGCGCGCGAAATCTACCCCGACGCCAACGGGCTGGTGGGCAGTGTTCCCTCGACGCTCCGGCGTGACGTGCCGAGCAGCTTTGTTTTCACCGACTGCTACCTCCCGAGCAGCGTCGCTTCGTTCCGGCACGTGCATCTGGCCGTGCTGCTCATCGACGGTCGCACGGGACGCATCGTCAATGCCGCCCATCTGAGCAATGGCACCCTCACCGGCCTGTCCTTGCTCCGGCAGTCCGAGGCGTCCGCCCCGCCCCACTCCACCGTTGTGCGCCGCTTCGATCTCTCCGGCCGCCCACAACCCACTCCCCAACGCGGCCTCAACATCGAAAACGGGCAAAAAGTGTGGCGCTAAATGCCTGTCGCACTTGTTAGATCGCACGAAAAAGAGTACTTTTGCACGCGAAAACCGGAATCCCCTTCCTCCTTTTCCCGAAGAACGGGATTCCACCGGCTAAACTGAAACTCCAAATGGACGACTATCACGCGGAAACGAAATCTCATCGTCACGGATAGGAAGAGCACAATGACTTTCTTCCTATCCGGCTCCGTTCGCACCGAAGAAAGTTCGCTATGCTCACGTATTGGAATTACAAACACGGGTTGCAAGCCCAAGAAAAATGGGAACCCAACTGCTGGGTGCAGGCCACTTGCCCCACGGAAGATGAGGAAAAATACCTCATCGAAGAACTACATATCCCCGATTATTTTCTCAACGACATCCGAGATAAAGATGAGCGTGCCCGCTACGACTACGACGAAGGCTGGATGCTCATCATTCTCCGTATCCCCTACCAAAAGGAAGAGCAGAGTCGCACGCCGCACACCACCATCCCACTCGGTGTGCTCCTCAATCGCGAGGTCTGCGTGAGCGTTTGCCACTTCGAAACCGACATGATGCTCGATTTCGTGTCCTACCAAAAGCGCCGCGGGCTGGGATTTGCCGACTCGGTCGACTTTGTGTTCCGTCTCTTCCTTTCGAGCGCCGTTTGGTACCTGAAACGCCTGAAACAGATCAGTACCCTCATCGATAGTGCCAAGCGCGACTTGGATCGCCCCATCAACAACTCCGATCTCATCAACCTTTCGCGCCTCCAAGACTCACTCACTTATTTCGCCACCGCCATTCGCGGCAACGAAACCCTCCTTTCCAAACTGAAATTTAAGCTTCCGGTCGACGAACTCGACGCCGACATGATCGAAGACGTCAACATCGAAATGAGTCAGGCGCGCGAAACCACCGGTATCTACGCCAACATCCTCGAATCGACCATCGACACTTACGCCTCGATCATCAGCAACAACATGAACCAAACGATGAAAACGATGACCTCGGTGAGCATCATTCTCATGTTCCCCACCCTCATCGCCAGCATCTTCGGTATGAACTTGCTCAACGGCATGGAACATTGGACATGGGGTTTCCCCATCACCATCGCCGCTTCCGTCGTCGTCTCCATTCTCTTTGTTTGGTTCTTCCGGCGCATCGGCTGGATTTAATGCTCCAAAGCACCTTTTCACAAGCGAATAACGACAAAAACGACTATGCCCCAATTTTTCTTCGCTGAAAACTTGGCTGTTTAGTCATTTTTGTCGTTATTTGCATACGAAGCGCAGGGCATTCGCCTGTGCGCCTCCACCTATCTTTACCTAACTCCTAACTCTGACACTCTCATGAGTGAACTCGACACCTCCCGGCTCGAAGTAGCTGCACAAGCCCCCGAAGGCACCACCGCCTCTGCGCAAGCCCCCGTTTCGTCAGACGCTGCCGCGACCGATTCTCCCGCCGCCGCAACGCCCGACACTGTGAACACGCCTTCCGAATCTACCGAAAAGATCCCTACCCCCACCACCAAGGCCGAAGTGCTCACGCTCCTGCGGCAGTATGTGGAGCAACCCGAAACCTCCGATCGCGCCATTCTCGATCGCCTGCGCAACGTTTTCTATCGGCTGCACAACGACGAAATCGGCAAAGCCCGCGAAGCCTTTGTGGCCGAGGGCGGTAAAGCCGAAGATTTCGTCCCCCCTGTCGATCCCGACGAACAGGAATACAAACGCCTCGTCGCTTCGGTCAAAGAAGTGCGCGCCAAAGTCGCTGCCGAAGCCGAAGCCACACGCCAAGCCAACCTGGAAAAAAAGCTCGCCCTCATCGACGAACTCAAACAAATGGTGGCACAACCCGAAGAGATCGACAAAAAATACGACCGCTTCAAAGCCTTGCAGGCCGAATGGAAGGAAATCGGCAACATCCCCGCCGAGCACGTCACCGAAACGTGGAAAAACTTCCACCACTACGTGGAGCAAGTCTATGACCTGCTGCGTCTCAACCACGAAATGCGCGCCTACGACTTCAAAAAGAACCTCGAAATAAAAATCGGCCTCTGCGAAGCTGCCGAAAAGCTCGCCGAAGACGAAGATGTGGTCGCCGCTTTCCACGCGCTGCAAAAACTTCATCAGGAATTTCGCGAAACCGGCCCCGTAGCCAAAGAGCAGCGCGAAGAAATTTGGAACCGCTTCAAAGCCGCTTCCACCATCGTCAATAAGCGCCACCAAGACTTTTTCCTCGGCCGCAAACAAGAAGAAGAGGAAAACCTCAACAAGAAGACCCAACTTTGCGAACAAGTCGAGGCCCTCAACTTCGATGCGCTCTCCACCATGGCCGAATGGGAAGCAATGTCCCAGCTCGTTATCGGCATGCAAAACGAATGGAAGACCATCGGCTTCACACCGCGCAAACAAAATCAGGTCATCTTCGAACGCTTCCGCACAGCCTGCGACCGCTTCTTCTCAGCCAAAGCTCACTACTTCCGCAGTCTCCGCGAAAAACTCGCCGACAACCTCGCACAAAAGACCGCTTTGTGCGAACGCGCCGAGGAACTCAAAGACAGCACCGACTGGAGCAATACCACCAACGCCTTTGTGGCCCTCCAAGCCGAGTGGAAAAAGATTGGCCCCGTGGCCCACAAAGTGAGCGACGCCGTTTGGAAGCGCTTCAACACCGCTTGCAACGCCTTCTTCGACCGCAAGAAAGAAGCCAATTCCGGCGTTCACGAAGAGGAACAGGCCAACCTCACCAAGAAACTCGACGTCATCGCCCGCCTTCAGCAATTGGCCGACGAAGGCAGCGAGCAACTCCAACAAGCCGTCAAGGCGCTGCAAACCGAATGGGCTGCCATCGGCCATGTACCCTTCCGCAAGAAAGAAAAGATCTACCGCACCTACCGCAACCTCTGCGATAAGATCTACGACACCCTGCATCGCGAGGCCGGACGCCGTCGCGTGGACAACATCGCCCGCCGCGCAGCACAAACCGGCGGCAGCGAAGTGCAACGCCTCCAACGCGCCTACGAAAGCAAGAAGGCCGAGATTCAAACCTACGAGACGAACCTCACCTTCCTCAACTCGAAATCCAAAGCCGGCAACTCGCTCGTGGCCGACATCGAGCGCCGCATCCAGACGCTCCGCAACGACCTCGAAATCATTGCCGAGAAAATCAAAGAAGTGCAAGGCTGATTGCGCACATTGCGCAACTTGGGCACTTCATGCAGACTGAATGCCCGTTTCGCGGCGGAGGTCAACGGCCTTCGTGCCGAGGCGCCGACATTCAGTCCCCCTTCTCACTCATAGCAAGCCTGCCCAAACGTGAAGTCCACGTTGGGCAGGCTTTTTTCTTAAATCTACGTCACACCGCTCCCACCGAGGCGCCCACGCTGCGCAAGCCCGGCTTCCTTGTTCCCCTCTCATCGCCCCGCGTCGTCCCCACCCTTTCCTCGGCAGGCAGCAACGCGGCCGGCTCCCCCAACGGCAAACACCTCATCACGAACCAAATTCATTGCATTTCCACCACTCAAATCCCTTCTCCATGGAACTAACTCCCCTTCACGGACGCATCCGAGAACTCGCCCGAAACCAATACCACGAAAAGGGGCTATTGAGCCTCAGCGACCTCGCTGCGGCGCTCCGCCCCGACTTTCCTTCGGCCGATCTCAGCGAAACGGCCCTGCAACAAGCCGTGTGCGAGGCCTACGAGCACTACCGCGACAATGCTCTCCGCACGCAAATTGTAGACGAAACCTTCGGGCGCCCCGTTGTTGATCAGGCAGACTTTCTCAACCGCCTGAGCCACTGCACACAATACGAAGTCGACGACCACATCGATTACACCAACGCCCTCGTTGTCGCCCGCGGCGAGCGACTTTGCAGCAGCATCGATGACAATCTCGAGGGGCGTGAACCCGGCAAAAACACCAATTTCCTCGATCGCCTCAGCGGTCACGCGGGAGTCAAGAACATTCAGGACACCCTCTCCGCGTTGCGCAGCAATTACGGCAACATGGTCAATCAATACTACGGCTACAAAGACTCGCTCGGCGGCTTGATCACCGAATTCTCGCTCATGCGCGACCGCATCGCCGACATCTACCGCCGACGCAGCCTCGAACTGATCGACCTCTTCGGCGATCGCATCAAAGCCGTCGATCCCGAGCTCTTCGACTTCGCCCGCATCGAGTGGCTCGACGTGCGCGCCATGCAAGAAGCCGCCCATCTCCACTACGACCAGGTGGTGCAAAGCAGCCTGGTGGCCATGCGCAAAATCAACGATAGCTTCAACCAGCGTGGCAAACAAAGTCTTGAAGGCTTCAACAACGGCATCGGCGCCGGGCTGATTTCGCTCGGGCTGAACTTTGTGGGGCATCATCTCGACTCCATCGCCATCACGCACGAACTCCGCGCCGAACTCGAGAATTTCAAGCTCCGCCTTCACAGCGACGCCACCACCGTCCAAACCGACGTCATGCGCCTGTTCACCATCTACAAGGCACTCAACGACGTCGCCATCCCCCGCGCCAAGAAGTTCCACGAGTTTTCCGATCGCGTCTTCGACCATAGTTTCCAAACCCTCGTCGACGCCTACTACAACCGCGGCAACTTGAACGAACTCCGCCAAAAGCGCAATGAGAAGCTCAAAGATCTGCACGAGGCCGAGCAATTCGTCAGCCGACACCGGGGCGCCATCGAGCACCATCGCACACAGGCCGAAGGACTCGACGAGAACCTCAAAGGCTTGCGCCGTTTCTACAAGCGAGCCAAGAGCGCGCGTCCCACCCGCTGGCCGGCCTTCTTCAACCTGCTCACCCTTGGCATCCACAACCACAACTACGAAGAGCGTTATCAGAAGTGGTATGAAGTGTACGGCGCCTTATACGAGGCTTATCGCGAGATGGAAGCGCAACACAAGGAACACCGCCGCGAGGTCAAGGCTTATGGCAAGAAACTCGCCATCGTAGAAAAAGAGAAGCTCAAATTCCAAGCGGAAGTGGACGGATTGAGTCTGCAAATACGCCGTGCCGACAGCCAAGACCCGATCAACACGCCCGAAATCGCCGCGCACTTGGGCGACGTCGTCCGCCTGCTCCGCCTCGCCCGCGAGATCACGCAGACCTCCCTCGACGAGCGACTGCTCAAAGCCACCGTGCCCTATCAGTTCAACCAGGTATCGATGCCCGCTCAAAGCCAACGTGCGCTCGGCCAACTGCAAGCAGAGCTGCAAAACAAGGCCGCCGAATCGGCTCGCGAGACACAAGCCATCGTCCAAGCGCGCCGCCAAGAACTCGCCGAAGCCAAAAATCCCCGACAAGCGCGCGCCATCGTCGAAGACATACGCGCCGAAAAACGCTACGAACAGTTGAACCAAGACTTGATGAACACGGCCGGTTCGGTGTGCAACGTCCTGTCGAGCTATCTGGCCCTCCGCCAGGTGCAGGCCGAATCTGTGGCACAGCAGCGCCGAATCGACCAAGACGCCCAACTGCTTCGCGGAGAGTTCAGTCGCCTCATGCGGGCCACCGACGAACGCAGCGCCGTGTTGCGACAAGTCTTTGCGGAAATCAACACCGCCGGCAACGAAGAGGATATTAAAGACGCTTTTCTCCAACTTTCCGACGGCACACTCTCGCTCGACGAACGGGAGCTCGACCGTTTTCTCCGCGGCGAAGGCGATCTCACCCTCTGAGTGCAGTCGCTTCGCGCCGTTTCTCCTCCACACAAAGCAAAAAGCCTGTGCAACCACTGGGGTTGCACAGGCTTTTCGTCTTGTTGTCCGAAAGTCAATGCCCTTCGACTCGCCGCACATGCGTGACCACGGTCTTGCCGTTCGGACCGTCTTCGACGGCGAAGGCCACGCGGTCGCCGCGCTTCAGGTTGCCCTCGGCGTTTTTCGTCAGGAAATACACATTGTCGGGAAAACTCTCGTGCTTGATGAAGCCGTAATCGCGCCCCACCGAAAGCAACGTTCCCTCATATTCTTCGGGGTCGGACGTTGTTTCCTCGTCGCGCGCCTTGTCTTTGGTGAACAAGATGTTGCCTTTCGGTCCGTCGCATACTTCGACCATGTCCATGGGATAGGTGGCTTCGTTCTTCAAGGCGTCGGAAGCCGAGGTGTAGCGCACCGTGCCTTTGTCGTCTTCGTATTCAAACTCCCAGAAGAGCAGCATCACCCGGATGCCGAACGCATTGAGTTTGCGCAGCAGCGGCAAGTAGTCGCCGTCGCCTGCCAGCAACACCACAAAATCATAGTGCTTGTAGTACGACTGCTCGAGCGCCTCCAAAGCCAACCACACGTCGATGCCCTTTTCCATTTCGAAAGAGCCGCGTTTCTTCAACGGCAAATAGTGTGTGGTGACCCCAACTCGGCCGAGCATCTCGTCGAAAGCCCGTTCGCCTTTCAGGGCATCGGCGTCGGATTGGCGAGCCGAGCGGCGCCCCTGAAAGAAATGGGCATCCACAATCTGACACATGCTCAATTCCTGCTCTGACAAGCCCTCGATGCGGGCGATCTCCCGCTTCACAAAAGCATGCAAGCCGTTGAAATCTAATACAGCGTGCCGGTTGTGCACTCGCTTGTAATAATTGCGCACTTGAAATACATAACTGCCATCATAAAATACGCCGATTTTTCTTACGCGCTGATTCATAAATACATAAAATTAAATGAGCCCCACTTCAATATCGGGCAGGGGCGAACTCCCCAAAAATACATCTTAAATCGTCGTCTTCAATAGCTGCAGCATTCCGCCCCCGACTTTCGGCCGGGAGCGCTGCATAGCGTCTGCTCGTCGCATAGCAACTCGACGGCAGTGGCGCGCTGCGCTCAGTGGGCAGCGCGCATCAGAGCAAAGTGACGCGGCGCACCACCTTGCCCACCTTCACAATATAAATGCCCCGTTCGGCTGTGAGGGTGAAAGTGCGGTCGTCTCCGTCCACCCGGTGCACAAAAACTTTCACACCCGTGATGTTGTAGACCTCGACCGTCAGACCGTTGGCATTCGTCACGCGGAGCTGATTGCCGCGCAGGGTGATGTTCACCTCAGTCTGTGCGGCCGTCATCATCTGTTCCGACGGTCCTTCGGCCACTTCTGCCGAAGCCGCACGCACTTGCGGGGCAGCGAAGAGCGCACCGACGCAAAATAGGGAAAAGAAATAGCGTAGAAACTGCTGCATAGACGATAGAATTAGGTCGCAAATATAAGCATTCGGCTGCATTTTGCCAAACTCTGTGCGCAAAAAAGCCTTTCGCCGCGCCTTAGCCCCACATTCTGCCGGAAAACACGGGGATTTCTCGGCCAAAGTGGGGAGCCTTCGTCGAAAAGCCCCCGTTTTCTCGTGCAAGTCGCCCACCGCGCCCGCTCTCCCCGCCGCTTTCGCCGGTCGGCCCCACGTTCTGTGCTTGAAAATCAGCAACTGGCGCCCGACGGCTCACAAAAAAATCGTATTTTTGCAGCATAGTATGGCCGCACCCGCGCAAGCGCGCACAGTGTCGCGCCCCTTTTCTCCATCCCACGCCCATGCCCGCAAACAACTCTCCCGCCCCCTCTGCCCGCCCCGCCCTCCTCGGTTGCACACTCGACGAACTCACCGCCATTGCGGTCGAGCTCGGTTTGCCGCGCTTCGTGGGGAAACAGCTCTGTGGCTGGATCTATGACAAGCACGCCCGCTCTTTCGACGAAATGACCAACCTCTCGAAAGCCGCCCGCACCCTTTTGTCGACCCACTACGTGCTGGGCATCTCCACCCCGGTGGAAAGCGTGGAATCGCGCGACGGCACGATCAAATACCTCTTTCGCACCGTCCAAGGTCACTACATCGAATCGGTTTTCATCCCCGACGGCGACCGCGCCACGCTGTGCGTCTCCTCACAGGTGGGATGCAAAATGGCGTGCGAGTTTTGTATGACCGGCCGACAGGGCTTCATGTCGCAACTCACCGCGGCCGATATTCTCAATCAGGTCTATTCGCTGCCGGAACGTGAGCGCCTCACCAACATTGTCTTCATGGGACAGGGC
>ERZ1699244.342-NODE-342-length-19074-cov-5.969758_pt1 | contig 19074 bp, 17 predicted proteins | sample MGYA00581534_ERZ1699244 | MGnify/ENA primary metagenome ERZ1699244 (study PRJEB42319, sample SAMD00040331) | human oral metagenome | material: saliva | host: Homo sapiens | study: EMG produced TPA metagenomics assembly of PRJDB4115 data set (Metgenomic analysis of...
TGAGTGGGCTCTACTACGCTGATTTCATCAGCTTTTACAGCCCTACTCAACTGTGCGGAGGTGGGACGACGAAATCGAATTCTAACGAATTACCGATTTCTGTCCCACTCTCTTATCTTCTGTACATTTAATCTTTGGTCAAACTTCCATCTTTTGTTTGAGTCCGTGCATAAGCAATCAAGAGAAGAGAACCTGCAACAGCTACTGTTAAAGCATTAAATGAACCGGCAACAACACCTTGTAGGAAGACTTTATTGGCACTTTCCTTGTAGATCAAGACATCTCCAACCGGAGCAATCAAGCCCCAGATCACAAGGTTGGATACGATTTGAACGACGTTAAAGACAATTAATTCTTTCTTTGTCACTTCCCCTTTGAATTCACCGATTTGTTTGCGGAAGAAACCAACAAAGAGTCCAAACAAACCACTTGAAATGATCCAAGTCCACCAAAGACCACCTGACATAGCGTCCTTAATGGCATGACCAATCAAGCCGATTAAGAAGCCGACAATCGGGCCAAAGACTACACTAAAGAGAGCTTGAAGGGCATATTGCAACTGAATGCTCGTATTCGGTGCAGGTGCAGGGATTTGCAACATAGCAATCACGACAAAGAGGGCTGCTCCAACCCCAATAGCTACAACATCTTTAATTGAAAATAATGATTTCTGTTTCATTCTGATATCTCCTATTAATTTTCCATTTTTCTAATCTCGATATTCCAAGAAGCCCCAACTCCTACATTATAGGCCTTGGCAAAGGATCCCTGGTTGATGGCAAGACCAACACGGTAGAGGGAATTGATATAAAGGATTGGCTGTCCAATCCGCACGTCGGCGAAAGACTTGCCGTAGGTTACTTGGTTTTGGTAAACCAGCATGTCATTGTTATAGATGGTCACTTCAAAGCGTTCCCCAAATTCAGGTTTCAAATGATTGAACTCTTCTCGGGTAATCGAAGTCCAGAGAGAACCAAAGCGCACATCCAAGATGTCAACTGCTCCTTTGACAAGATTGTCCTCCATAACCGTTTCCACCACTGGGATTTCTACAATGTGTTCGACACTGAGTTCTGGTCCCACTTCCTCAAAGCTGATATGGCCACTGGCTAACTTAGCTCCTGTATAGGCATAGACATCACGCCCATGGAAGGTATAAGAAAACTCTGTATTGGCCCGGCGGTTCTTCACCTCTGAAATCTCACGGATAGCAACAATCCCTACATGTTTCTTGATGAAAGAGAGAGTCCCATTATCCGGAGTGACAATGTATTGATTCTTCGCCGTTTTAGCTACCACACTCTTTCGTTTAGAACCAACACCAGGATCGACCACCGAAACAAAGGTCGTCCCTTCTGGCCAGTAATCTACTGTCTGAAAGAGACGGTAACTCCCTTCAAAGATATTGTAGGGGGTAATATCATGAGTTAAGTGGTGAATTTTAAGGGTTGGTGATTCTTCTAAAGCAACCCCAATCATAGCTGATACTGCTCCATCCACCAAACCAAAGTCTGACTGAAGAACTAGTAAATTATTGTGCATCTTTATCTCCTTTTTTGGCCAATAATGGAAGAAGGATGTTCGATAGTCCCCATCCTAATCCAGCACCCAGTATGACCGTGAGGACAAACCAAGTGATGGTCGCTAGATCTGGTGATACCATCACCCGATTGACATAGTCTATCGATTTACCACGATCCAGTAACGACATGCGGTAACTGGCTGGATAGAACCACATCATAAGAATGGGCCCTGTCGTCGCAAAGGCAAAAATAACAAAAGACAAGGCATTTCGTAAATTCGAGCGAAAACGACCACTTGAGGCGACCATCTCCGCAAAACTTCCGGCGATCAAGGCTGGAATAAAGGCCCCTGCACCATGACGCGAAAAGAGGAAGAAGGATCCGATCACGCAGCCAACTATAAAGATAGATCCAACTCCTTTTATTTTTTCTAGATAATAGCGGTAGATCGTCCCGCCAAACAGGGCTGAAAAGGCAGGAGCATAAAACATATTTCCTTGATGATCGACCAGATTTCCAACTAAGACCCCCAGTCCAATCGCAAGAAAATAGAGGAAAATGAAGACTCCAACTTGTTTTATTTGATTCACATTTATTCTATTCATTGGATACTGATCCTAACGGTGGCTAATTTTCTTCGAAAGGAAGTCCCCGATAAATTGGACCAGAACGATAAGAATCAGGATCAATAAGGTCGCCACAAAGATGACATCATTGTTAAACATGTTTTTCCCGTAGTTGATGGCCAAGGTTCCTAATCCTCCAGCACCAACGGCACCCGCCATGGCGGTTTCTCCAATCAAGGAAATGATGGTCACTGTTGTTACACGGATCAAATCAGGAAGCCCTTCACGAAGGTAGACACCAACAATATCCCAGAAGGTTGCCCCACTGGCTTGTGCTGCTTCAATCACGCCTCCATCCAATTCTGACAAGACTACTTGGACTTGGCGGGCAAAGAATGGAAAGACAGCCAAGGATAGCGGAACAAGTGCCGCTGTAGGACCGATGGTATTTTTCAAGAGCAAGTAGGTCAAAGGATTAATAAAGGCCAACAAGATAATGAAAGGAATGGCGCGGAACAAGGAAGTAATTTTATCCAAAATTTGGAAAACGATTCTATTTTCGATGACACCACCTGGACGGGTCAAGACTAACAAAAGTCCTGTCACCAAACCTAAAAATCCACCAATAATGAAGGAAATAACGGTCATGTAAAGAGTCAAGTAAATAGCGGTTCCCCATCCATACTGGCCAGACCACCCTAATTTATAGACATTTGGTAAATATGTTTGAATTAACTGGATCATGCTTTTCTCCCATCTTTCACAATAGTCACGGAAACTCCTGCATTTTCTAACTCAGCTTTGGCCGTTTCCAGATTTTCATTTTCACCTGATAAGATGACCACCAATTCTCCAACAGGCGTGTTATCAAGGATCTCGATGTTCCCAAATAAAATGTTGGCAGATACTTGGTACTGCTTGTAAATATCATTGATGATAGCTGTATCTGTCACAGAACCCGCATACTTGAGATGCGCTAAAATCGAGTCATCTGGCAAGTTCTTAACAATCGCTTGTTGATTGATTTTCACCATGGCTTCATCGATTCCTGTTGCAACCGTGATAAAGTCTTGCGTCAAAGCATTTTTCGGATTCGAGAAGATATCTAAAACAGACCCTTCTTCAATCAGTTCGCCATTTTGCATGACAGCTACCCGGTTGGCAATATCTTTGACAATTTGCATCTCATGGGTGATCAAGACAATGGTTAAGCCAAGTTTTTTGTTTAACTCTTGCAACAAAGCTAGAATTTGTTTGGTCGTCTTTGGATCCAGGGCTGAAGTTGACTCATCTGAGATCAAAATCTTTGGATCGTTGGCAAGGGCACGCGCAATCGCTACCCGTTGCTTTTGACCACCAGACAATTGTGCTGGGTAATTCTCTGCACGGTCAGATAGACCAACCAGTTCCAACAATTTCGCCACTTTCTCATTCTTTTGTTCTTTGTTTAATTTAGAATGTTTAAGAGCAAAGGCTACATTTTCTGCGACAGTCATTTGAGCCATCAAGTTGAAGTGTTGGAAAATCATTCCGATATCCCGACGTTTCTCCCGAAGGGCAGCCGGTTTTAGGGTCACCTGATCTTGATAAATCACATCTCCATCCACAGTGATGGTTCCGGCGCTAGGCACTTGCAAGAGATTGATCACCCGAACCAAGGTCGATTTCCCGGCTCCAGAATACCCTACAATCCCATAGATATCGCCTTCATTAATATGAATGGTCACATCTTTGACGGCTTGTATCTGACGTTTCTTTTGCTGGAAGGTCACATCAATGTGGTCCAGCTGAATCATTGCTTTACTCATAACTTGCTATTAACTCCTTTATCAATTCAATATGGGTGTAATAATCGGCGATTTTCACATTTTCGTCGCCCCCATGATCACGGCTATTGGCATTGCCAATTCCAAAGGCTGCCATCGGCACCTGCAAAGCCTCAAATACCGTATGCATTGGCCCTGTCCCCGCTGTTGTTGGAAGAACAGAAACTCCTTCTCTATAGAAGTCTTTGGCCAGCCGAATGACATTTAAAATCGATGGGGCACTCATATCACTTCGGTAACTCATTTCACCGAGAGTATAGACCAATTCGACCTGATCATAGCCATTTTTCTTCAATTGCTGCTTGATCTTTTCTAAGAAATCCTTGGGATCCAGTCCAGGAACCAAGCGCACTTCCATCTTGGCACGTGCCTCTGCCGGAAGAATCGTTTTAACACCTTGGCCTTGGTAACCAGAGCCAAAACCTTCAATATTCAGGGCTGGTTCAAAATAGAAACGGCGCAGGAATTCTTTTCGGTCTTCCTTCAAGATTGGGAGGGTTAGACCATAGGTTTCCGCAACATCTTCTGGTCCTTTGTTGGCATATTGCTCGATCAAAGCTAGCTCGCGTTCATTGGGTTCTTGGATCTGATCGTAAATCCCATCCACCAAGATTCGGCCTTCTTTGTCACGAAGACTGGCGATGGCATTTAACAAATACCAAGAAGCAGAGTCCACCACGCCACCATAGCTGGAATGGATATCCACTTCTGCACTCTCCACCACCATATCAAAGGTGACGATCCCTTTGCTACCACCGGAAATTTCCAACTGACCCTGATTATTTCGGGTACCTTGTTCCCAAACTAAGAGGTCTGCCCCACGCAAGTGTTTCTTGTGTTTGGCCAAGTATTTATCCAAGTCCGTCGATGCAGACTCCTCTGCCCCTTCGATGATAAAGGTGATATTGACTGGCAAATCGCCACTTTCACGAATGTATTTTCGAAGAGCTGTGAGACGAGCCGTGATATGCCCCTTGTCATCATCAACCCCTCGACCGTACATGGTCCCATAATGAACTGATAAGGTAAAAGGGTCTCCCGTCCAAGGTTGGTCTCCATCAGCTGGTACCGTATCATAGTGGTTATAAAAAATGATGGTTTTGGCTTCAGGATTTGGCGAGAAAAATTTGGCAATCACAAAAGGGGCTGTATAGCTATCATCCACTTCGACTTTGGCTCCTGCAGCTGTAAAAATTTCCCCCAAATAGTTGGCTACTTCCTTGAGACCAACTTGTTGGGCAAAGATAGATTTTTTTGAAATCAAGGTTCGCAACACTTCAAAATAATGTTGTGCGACCTCATCATTTTCAAATTTACGGATTTGTTCCGCTTCTGTTGCAAAAGGCATGCATTCCTCCTAATACACGATAAGAGGTAGAGAATTGCTTCTCCACCTCCTTCATACACTTGAGATCAAATCTTAGAAGACTGGTTGGTCCATTCCTTCTGAAGATTCTTCGATCACTTTCTTCACATTGTCTTTGTGATAGGCTTTGATGATTTCTTTGATTGCTTTTGCTTTATCAGATTTTTCCCAATCTTTCTTAGCAGCGATCACGTTGTACCATTGTTTTGAGTTGTTGTCTTTCTTTTCAACATAGATAGCTTTTTTGAAATCAACGCCTGCTTCACGAACGAAGGTATTGTTGATGACTGCAGCATCTACTGATGGAAGAGCAGATGGTGTTTGTGAAGCATCCAATTCAGAAATCTTCAAATCTTTTGAATTTTCTTTGATGTTTGACACGTTTGCCAATTGTCCATCCTTAGTATCCAATTTAATCAAACCTGCTGATTGCAAGACATACAAGGCACGGCTTTCATTTGTTGGGTCATTTGGTACAGCGATTGTTCCACCTTTAGGAATTTCTTTAATTGAAGTGTATTTGTTTTTACCGTTTTCTGTACCAGAGTAAAGACGGATTGGAGCGATGTACGTATCTGCTACTGCAACAAGGGCCTTGTCGTTTTTAGAGTTCCAGTTATCAAGGAAGTTGTAGTGTTGGAAAGCATTGATATCCACGCTACCATCTTTTACAGCCACGTTTGGTTGTGAGTAGTCTGTAAATTGAGTGAATTCCAATTTGATTCCTGTTTTAGCGTCATCCAAGTTCTTTTGAACTTGATCCCAACGAGCTTTTTCAGTGTCGCTCAAAGTCATGACACCTACTTTTACAGTTGTTTCACCATCTTTGCTAGATGATTTTGAAGAACCACATGCTGCAAGAGCAAATGTTGCAATAGCTGCAAGAGCTGTTAAACCAAGAATTTTTTTCAATTTCATTTTGAAGTCTCCTTTAATTATATATTATTCTTTAATATCTTTTGCTTCTGGTAGATAAACTCCACCAAAGTATTTTTTAGACAGTTTTTCAAGGGTTCCATTGTCATAGAGTTCCTTGATACGTTTGTTGACAAATTTTTGAAGGTCTTTATCTTCTTTTGCAATAATTGGATACACATAAGGTTGTTGGTCGCTTGGAAGCTCGATAACCTTCAAGTTGTCATAGCCTTGATCACGAATGATGGTATCTACAGAAATCCGTTCGAAGATCTTGTAATCGGTACGACCATCCGCTAGATTGGCCATGATGGTTTGAATCGTTCCATCTGTGTATTGCAAGTCGGTTGGATTATCTGAATGTTTTTTATTGTAATCTTCTAATTGTTTAGCAGTAGATGTTCCTTGAACAACTTCTGTTTTCTTGCCACCAATGTCATCCAAAGATTTGATAGAAGAATCTTTTGGTACGACCAATACTAGTGGATTACGAGCATATGGATTTGGATAGAGGTATTTTTCTTCCCGCTCTTTTGAGTAACTAATGTTGTTGGCACCGATTTGGAAACGGTCACTATCTAAGCCAGCAAAGACGGAAGACCACTCTGTTTTGTTAAAGTTTACTTCATATTTGTCTGAGCCTTTGAAGATTTCACGCAAAACTTCGATTTCATAACCGGTTAGCTTGCCGTCTTTTTCTTCGTAAGAGAATGGTTTGGTTGTTCCAACAGTCCCAACTTCAATGGTTTTCTTACCACTGGCTGATTTACCAGATGAACATGCTACTAAAGCACTGGTTGCAAGGACCGCAACTAATCCTAAAGCAGAATACTTAATCACTTTTTTTAGATTCATAGGATCTCCTTATTCGTTTCAGGCATATAAAACGCCATTTTAAAAGTATTTTTTAATTTTATCAAAAAAGCATTTACTTGCCTAATATATATTTTTTATGGAGGTGATAGTTTTTCTTTATCACACTTCTTTGGCCTTAAAATATCGCAATAAAGCTTGCGCATTTTCAACATAATAGGGAACCGATACCTCAAAGGCTGCATCATCGATGGTCATGTGATCATGATGGAGGTCTGGCGCATCCGGCTCTCCATTCGAACCGATAAAGGCAAAGACTCCAGGAATTCGCTCTTGGTAAAAGGCGAAGTCTTCTCCAGCAGTAGAAGGATTTGCTGGAATCACTTCAGCCAAACCTTGTGAAGCTTCCCAAACTACCTGCGTCAATTCCTCATCATTAAAGGTAACGGGCGGGGTCACACCCCACTCAAAGGCCACATCTACTTCCAGACTTTCTGCAATGTGTCGAATGATGGAAATAAAATGTGCCTTCAAGTCTCTTTGCACACTCGGATTAAAGGAGCGAATGGTTCCTTCAAAATAGCCTGATTTTGGGAGCACATTCCAGGTTGAGCCCACATCCAGGTGCGTAATGGACAAAACAGCTGTTTCAAAAGGAGAAACGGTCCGTGAAATTAATAATTGTAAGTTCTGAACCATGGTTGTGACGGCCGTTACAGTGTCAACTCCTAAATCTGGTCTCGCAGCATGACTACTAACTCCTGTCACAGTAACCTTGAATTTCTCAACCCCTGCCATCATAGCTCCAGCATTCAAAGCAAGTTGCCCTGCTTTTAGCTGAGGAATATTGTGAAAACCAATAATTCCTTGAACATCCTCCAACAGTCCTGTTGCCAAAACATCAGAAGCACCTTCTGAGATTTCTTCTGCTGGTTGAAAGATCAAGCGTACAGTTCCTTCAAGCTGGTCTTCTTTTTCCTTGAGAAGAGCTGCTGCTCCCAGAAGACTGGTTTGATGAAAATCATGGCCACATGCATGCATGACTCCTGGATTCTGGCTTTGGTAGGGCAGATTCGTTTGTTCAAAAATTGGAAGGGCATCGATATCTGCTCGAAGTGCCACCACCGGTTGGCCGGATCCAATTTCTGCAATCAGACCAGTTTTTAATCCACTCTCTAAAATACGAATCCCCAACTCTTCTAAACGCTCTTTTAGAAAGGCGGTTGTCTGGTATTCTTGACCAGACAATTCCGGGTGTTGGTGGATATAGTGGCGAATCTCTGCTAACTCTTCATAAGAAAAAGACACAAGCCTTCATCTCCTTTCAAACTTAAAATTATTTTATCACTAATAGGTGTTTCCGTCTAATTCCTGTTTCTTGGGTTTTGATATAGTTTCAAACTATAGATAAAAACACTCCTAGATTCATGTCCTAGGAGTGCCAACTTCAGCATTAAGAAAGATTTCCCTCGAATTTTTCCATAAAGCTATCACTATTATAGGCTTTTTCTACTTCCCATTTGCCATCTTTCTTAACAAAGGTTAACTGGTAGTCGTATCGATCCGGAGTAGTCAAGGGGCGATCCGCAAGAGAAGCCATCATTTCCTCTCTATAGGCTTTGTTTTGAGCCTGGTTCGCTTCGATGATCCCTGGATAGTCTTTACGATGTTCTTGATAGAAGGTCTGCATGTGGTTTAAGATCGTCTTTTCCATGCTGACCGTCTCAGGATTTAGACTAATGACCACCTTGTCCGGGAGATATTGTTTAACCTTATAGGTTAATTTCGCACGCTTAGCATTTTCTTTTTCATAAGCATCGATAAACTGGGTCACTTCTTCTTCAGGGAATTGGTAATCATGTAGTTTACGAGTAAAATCAGCCGCAAATTTCGCACGGAAATCACTGCGTTCCTTTTTCAAATCAGTTCCCAAAACAAAAGCGTCATCCTTTTTGACCTTTCGTTGGCCACTGAAGTAAACTTGATTGATGTATTCATCTGCTAGAATAGTGGAAGCTTCCACCTTGTCCTCATACTGAGAAGAATCCACCGCAAATTTTAGAGGTTTGGATTTTTTATCAGAGCTATAGGTTTTTCGTTCATACTGCACTTCGTATTTTTTGCCTTTTTCGACTGGGAAAACGATATAGCCGGTTAATTTTTTATCCTGGGCCAACTGATCACTCTTGAGCAATTGGAAGGCTTCCGTTTGGTCATAAATTCCTGACTGCAATTTGACCTTGTTATTATCCGCATCGTAAATAGTGATATCTGAATCTGACACGTTGATAGATTCTTTGGCAACATTTTTAAATTCTAATTGAAGGGCTAAATAGGTTCCGTCTTCTGAGTCATTGAGGACAGGTGGTTTGATGTATTGCCCTCCTTTTAAACTCACCTCGACTTGACCGTCAGATGCGGAGCTTTTCGCTGCTTTTTCTGTCTTTGCTTGCTGCGAATTGGTCTTTTGAGCAGTAGTTCCACAAGCTACTAGACTCAAGGTCGCCACAGCAAATAAGGTCCATTTAAAAATCTTTTTCATTCTCATCTCCTTAAAAAAGTTTTGTTCTATTTTAACATCTTTTTCTAGCTATGTATACGCTATATAGTGATAACTCTTCCCTATCATAAAAAGGCCAAGACTTTCGTCTCAACCTTTTAACTGAAAAATAATTGATCTTGGTTTTACAAGATTCCTTTTTCTTTTTGAATCATGAGATCCTTGAGGGAAATCAAGAGGACCGCAAGGAGGATCATAGCCATCCCTATAAAATCAATGGCAAAGAAATGTTCATTCATAATGGCAAAAGCAAAGAATACAGCTGAAATAGGCTCAATAGCTGCAAGAAGGCTACCTTTGACCGGTCCAATCAGAGTTGTCCCTTTCAAAAAGACCGTATAGGCAAATATGGTCCCAATCACCACTAAGCCAACTAAGCCCATTAGATTATCCATGCTATATTGGCCATGAAAAAGTCTTCTTCCTGTGAAGGGAATCATCACAAGTCCTGGAATGAGCATACCGATACCAATCACCAACATACTTCCCCATTTTTGAATTAACTGAATAGGCAGAATGATGTAGAGGGCATAGGCAAAGGCAGAAACAAGTCCCCAAGCTAGCCCTTTAGGAGTGATTGCCAATTGATTGAGTTGACCATGGGTTGCAATGAGAAAGGTCCCTGCGATGGCTAAGATCATCGAAAAGATTTCAGATACCGTAGGAGCTACCCGGTCCTTAACACAAGAATAGGCCAAAACTCCAATGGGACAGAGATATTGCAAAACAGTTGCAGTACCTGCATTAGTCGCATCAATCGCTTCTAGATAAGTCAATTGGGTCATTAACAACCCTAAAAAAGCAAATAAGAACAAGGAAAGGTAGGACGAGCGGTCTGTTAGAAAGGCCTTTACTTTTTCCTGGTCCGCTAGATATGCAAGAAGCAGTAATACAGCTCCTGAAAACACTAAACGAATCGTTGTCAAACCGATTGCTGTAAATCCATGAGCCATCAGGTATTGACCACAAGCTCCTGATAAGCCCCAAGCGATCCCAGCAATCAAGGTCATGAGCGTCCCCTTCATCGTCTTTGACATAGTCCCCTCCCAAATCTGTTCCTTACTTTTATTGTATCACAAAAGGCCGAAACTACACGTTTCAGCCTTGCTTTATTTTATATAAGTTTATTAGCTTATTCAGGTTGAACCAAGATCTTGATTTGGGATTTATCTTGTGTTAATTCAACAAATCCTTCTTCAACGATATTTTCCAATTTAATTTTCTTGGTAACCAATTTCTCAGCAGAGAAGTAACCTTGTTCCATCAATTCCAAGACTTTAGGGAAGATATGACGGTAAGCAATAATTCCTTTGAGGGATTTTTCTTGAATAGCGAATTCATTTGGATTGATGCTGGCTTCACGTTCCCAGATAGATACGACCATACATTCCCCAGCTTTATGAACAGCTGCAAGGGCTTGGCCTAAAACAACTGGAACTCCAGTGACTTCATAAGAAACATCTGCTCCACCACCTGTCAAACGATGGATGGCTTCTACGACTGTTTCTCCTTCTTCTGGACGAACAACGATCGCTCCCAATTCTTCTGCTTTGGCTTGGCGTTCAGGAGACAATTCAACCGCATAGATTTTTGATGCTCCTGCTGCACGAAGGGCTTCAACAATCAAAAGACCAATTGGGCCCAAACCAAAGATAACAGCTGTATCTCCAGTTTTCAAAGCAGATTGACGAACGGCATACACAGCAACCGCAGCAGGTTCTGTAAGAGCGGCTTGTTCATAGCTCAAGCTATCTGGAATCACATGGACAAGATCACCATCAAGAACACAATATTTAGCAAAACCACCATCTGCAGCGAGGCCGACGAAGTTCAAGTTTGGATCGAGGTTATAGTCACCAATTAAGTTGTGCTTTGCAAGAATTGGTTCGATAGTGACACGATCGCCAACTTTGACACGAGTCACATCACTTCCGACTTCTACAATCTCACCAGAGAATTCATGTCCCAAAGTAACCGGTGCTTTTTGACCAGAATAAACATGTTCTTCAGTTGGGATGAAGATCGGTCCATCCAAATATTCATGCAAGTCCGTACCACAGATCCCTGTGAACTTAACTGCCACTTTTACTTGATGTGGTTGTACTTCAGGTACTTCCACTTCTTCGATACGAACGTCTTTTGCTGCATGCCAGCGAGCTGCTTTCATAGTAGCCATATGATGATCTCCTTGTTTTCACCTTTTTTGTTTTCTTTTCAGGAAACTTTATATTTAAAATTGTAAACGTTTTCCTTTTGTTTGTCAAGGAAAAACTGAAGATGAAAAAGAGCAGCCCTTTGACTGCTCCTTCTTATTTCTTCTTGATACGAGAAGATTCCAATCTCCACCCAACAATCCAACCAAGGACTAGGAGATAATTTTCAAGCGCCCCGATCCCATTGACCGGCAGATGATAGTGAAAGTAACTGAAGAGATGATTAGTACCGATCCCAATCCCACCTAGGATCAAAGCCAATAGAACCGTCCGAAGATAAAACCAATCGTATTTAAGATTGACAGCAATCAAGATCACAAGAACCGCCACATTCCAAATCCCAATCTCCCGTTGCCAACCGACAGAAACACCATATCCTGAATGACTTCCCATATAAGATGGAAAGAATAACTGGAAAATAATCGCTCCAGACATGGCGATGATAAGTAAAATAAATAAGAATCTCAATAGCCGATTCATCATCTTCCTCCTTTAAGAAAAAACTGATTAATCTCTTGACACTTGTTTTCTGTTAAAACAGGAACACCGCTACTGTTTAAATAAAATGCAATATAGTCTAATTTTTGTGAGAATGAGATCATTTCTTCACCTGATATAGTTGGATCAAGCCACACATCAATTAATAGAGATAGTGTTGTAGCTGTCTCTAAAGGATATTTACAAGAAAACTCGCCCTTCTCATTTCCTTGATGAATGATTATTCCTACATATTTGGAAAGAACATTTACCGTATTTTTTAAAGAAAACAACAAGCCGAACGGTATCTTTTGTGCCCAGTCAATGCCCGTAAGTTGTTTCATTTTCTCATTGCCTATTAAATAATCAACTAATTGTAATAGGCGGTCTGTTGATGAAACTCCTTCGTTCTTTGACAATTCTTCTAGAAAAGTTGAGAGGGCAATCGTTTCTTTTTCCATTAAGAGTTGTAGAATCTCTTCTTTACTTTTGAAGTGATGGTAAACAGCCCCTTTTGACAATCCTGTCACTGTTACTAAATCAGCCATCGTTGTTTCTTTATAGCCTTTATTTGAAAATAAGGACAAGGCTGCCTGAATAATTTGATCTTTACTTCTTTTTGATTTCATTTCTTGTTTCAAGTAACTCTCCTCCTTTAAAAAACAGACTATCGGTCTGTTTTTTAATTTTATTAAATTCAGAAGACTTTGTCAATGAAATTCCATTTTTCATTCCCTCTGAAAAAGTAAAAACAGACACTAAAAGGTGCCTGTTAGAATGTAAATATATACTGAAACTTTCCGCCGTGAGAAAAGTGAGAGTGGGACAGAAATCGGTAATTCGTTAGAATTCGATTTCTTCGTCCCACCTCCGCACAGTTAAGTAGGGCTGTAAAAGCTGATGAAATCAGCGTAGTAGAGCCCACTCAACCACTGCGTCTTGCTCGACAATCCAAAAATAATTGAGAGGCTAGGACTTTTGTCCCAGCCTCTTCCAATCATTCCCCTTAAATGTTATTTAATGGCTAATCATCATATCCACTTGAAGAATTTCCAGTATCGTTAACTTTTGAATTTGAATCATCATAATTATCATTAGGTTCTACTCTATTTCTATTCTGTCCACCTTCATTTGGTTCATAAACGGTCAATACAATTCGTGTGCGGTTAATATCCACCGTACTCGAAACTTCTGGAGTTTGACTGACAATTTGACCTGCAGAAACGGATACTCCATCAGGAAGATGGTTAGTTTTTCTGATTTTAATATTAGATTCTTTGATTCCATATATTTCAATCAAATTACTTCTAGCAAAATCATAGGTTGATCCAACATAGTTTGGCATTTCAATTGAAGTTGTTTCTTTTGCTACTTTTAAAACAATCTTGGTCTTTGAACTCAAAGAATATTGCTTTCCTGGAGCTGGAGTTTGTTCAAGAACTGTCCCTGCAGCATAATCGAAGGTCTCAACTTCTTCAATCGTGATCATTTTGCTTGATACTTTATAAGTATTTTTCAGATCTTCCTCTGCTTTAGCTCGTGTTTCTCCTACATAGTTTGGCATTTCAAAACTATTTGGACCTTTTGAAACAATCAAATCAATGCGACTTTGTTCTTTCTTTTGAGCACCTGCATTTGGATTGGTCCGAATCACATAGCCTTCTGCAACCGAATCACTGTACTCTTCTTTCTCTTCACCGACTTGAAGGTCTTGTCCCTCAATAACCGCTCTAGCTTCGGCAATGGTTTTGCCGGAAACATCTGGAACTGTTTTATTGGCTGGGCTCATATATAACAAGAAAGTAAAGGCTGCAAGAACTAGGGCAATGGCAACAAACAAGACCTTGTAGCGTGCCCGCAAGCGTCTTCTTGGCTTTTTACTTGGCGCCATTGTCTGCTGGTCAGATAATGGTCGATTAGGATCTACTGAACTGATTTCACTGCGTACCTCAGAGATTGGAACAGGAGCTGTCTTTGGAGTTGGACTCACTTTTGGAAGAGTCTTTGTATCAGCTTTCGCTTGGTCTTCAAAAACTAGTTTTTTCTCATTTCTTCTCTCGTAGGACAAGCAACTTGAAAGATCCACATACATCTCTGCCACTGATTTATAGCGATCCGTCAGTTTTTTAGCTGTCGCTTTGATCACTACATTTTCTAAAGCTTGTGGAACATTCTTATTTTCTTCACGAATAGATGGGAGTGGCTTTTGAAAATGCTGCAAAGCAATTGTGACTGCACTATCCCCATCATAAGGAATGTGTCCTGTCAACATCTCATAGAAAATGATCCCCATCGCGTAGATGTCACTTTGCACCGTAGCTTTTGAACCGCGCGCCTGCTCAGGGGACAAATAATGAACCGACCCCAACATCGAGTTGGTCTGAGTCAAACTAGTCTCTGCGAAGGCCACTGCAATCCCAAAGTCTGAAACTTTTGCTGTTCCATCTGGTGTCAAGAGAACATTCTGTGGTTTTAAATCTCTATGGATAATGCCACGCGTATGGGCAAGACGCATAGCTAGAAGGATCTGCCCCATCAAACGAACAGCTTCTTCATTTGATAAAGGAGCATTTTCTTTGATATAGCGTTTCAAGTCTAAACCTGCAACATATTCCATTGCAAGGTATTGTTGTCCTTCTTCTTCGCCAATGTCTGTAATCCGAACGATATTTGGATGGTCCAGCTCTGCCATCGCCTTTGCTTCACGCTGAAAACGCGCAACCGCAATGGGATCCGTCTGGTAATTCGTACGCAGTACCTTGACTGCAACTTCTTCCCCATCTAAAATCAAATCACGCGCAAGATAAACATCTGCCATCCCGCCGCGTCCAATTTGTTGGATGATTTTATATCGCCCGGCAAAAATTTTGCCGATTTGAATCATGCTGCGTCCTCCTCAGTAAAGTGGAGCAGTACAACAGTGATATTATCCAAGCCTCCAGCATTATTGGCAAAACGAATCAAGGTTTGAGCTTTTTCTTCCAGTGAAACATCACTCAAGACAATGTCTCTGATTTCATCTGGGCCAATCATATTGGTTAAACCGTCACTATTGATCAAAATATAATCATCTGCTTCAACCGTCACCAAACCATAATCCGGCTCTAACTCATCTTTTTGGCCAATGGACTGAGTGATGATGTTACGTTGAGGATGATGGGCTGCTTCTTCCTCTGTGATTTGACCTGCTCGCAAAAGAGCATTTACAAGAGAATGATCACTGGTCAACTGCTGGTATTCGCCCTGACGAATGAGGCCAATCCGCGAATCTCCAACATGGGCATAAATCACTTGTCCTTCTACAAAAGCCAAAGCTTCCAGTGTCGTTCCCATTCCTTTGTGCTCATCATCTTGCCCAGCTAAATGGATCCGACGGTTCACAGCTTCTAAATGTTCTGCAAACCATTCCCGTACTTGATTAACCGTCTCGATCTCAGAAGAAACCCAAGCCGCACCTAGGTCTGTGACTGCCATTTCACTAGCAATATTTCCGGCACGGTGTCCTCCCATACCATCAGCAAGTAAAACCATAGATTTTCCTGCCTTGTTTTTATATTGATTTGCATAGTCTTGGTTATTTGTCCGTCTTTGACCTACATCGGTTAAGATCGTCATATCCATACTGTCAGTTTCCTCCTGATATTATGAGATTCTCTTAAAACGACTGATAAAGAAGCCGTCGCTTCCATATAATTCGGGTGTAATAAGAATACAATCATTTTTAAGAATATCTTTTCTTTCGTGATCCAATGGGACTTGTTCGAAATTTGGATGGTTTTTCAAAAATTGGTCCACCACTTCAAAATTCTCTTTACCCATAATTGTACACGTACTGTACACTATTATACCACCTTTACGCACACTTTGACAAACACTATCCAGAATGGCCAATTGAATAGCTTGTAAAGATACAAAATCTGCACTCTCTTTATTGTACTTGATATCAGGCTTTCTCCGTATCAAACCAATCCCTGAACAAGGCGCATCCACCAAAATTTTATCGAAAGCATCAGGTCCAAATGTTTCAAAGACTTTTGTCGCATCTAACTTCTTTGTCAAAATTTTGTCCGCAACATGGAGCCGATTAGCATTTTCTTGAATCAATTTGAGCTTATGGTCATAGAGATCCAAGGCTGTGACTTTCCCAGTTGTGAGATAAGAAGCCAGGTGAGTCGTCTTTCCACCTGGCGCCGCACAGGCATCTAAAACCCACTCATCTCCTTGCAAATCCAAAGCTGGTGCCACCAATTGACTGGACTCGTCTTGAATAGTAATGCGCCCTTCTTTAAACAAGGAGTGCGCCGCAAAATGTCCCTGATCTTTCACGAGAGCGGACGGAGCAAGTAGAGAGGAGGTTGCTTCGAGCAACTGAGCCAACTCTTCTTTTTCGTCCAGATCAATCACACGAATACTGGATTTATTACGCTGATAGAGACTCTTAAAAATAGCGCAAGCACGTTCTTCACCGTATTCTTCGATCAATGCTTTGACCAACCATACTGGTAGGGAATACTCTACCGAATAACGTTTGTTCTTTCGCTTGATCGTATCAATAGCTGGTAGTCCCTCGCGGAGGAGCTTTCTAAGAATAGCATTGACAAACTTCTCACTGCCTTCTTTACGACGTTTTGCTATCCGGACGGCTTCATTGACGATGGCATGATCGGGAATTCGGTCTAAATAGACAAGTTGATACAAACTCATCATCAAAAGATAATAGAGCCAAGGATCTAATTTCGTCCGGTCTTCAATTACGTGGGCGAGATACCACTCGAGTGTTATCTTCCGTGCTACAGTACCGTATACAACTTCCGTAACAAAGCTTCTATCTTTATCTGAAAGTTGAGAGTGTTCTAGCGCTTGATTTAGGGCAATATTAGAATAAGCTCCCTGTTCAAAAACCTCTTCTAACACTCGAACGATCTGTTCCCGCGCATTCATTTGTTTAACTTCCAAAGTGATCTCCTACTTTCAATTGACGGCCGGCGCCATTCAAAAAGTCTGTGATGGACATTTTTGGTTTTCCTGCCGGCTGCACAACTTTGAGGGACAATGCGCCTTCTCCTGCAGCGACTAGCAACTCTTTTTTGGTCAAAGCAATCACTTCTCCTGGATTTCCATTTCCTTCGCATAGCTCTGCTTCATAAACTTTAAAGCGTTGACCATTTAATAACGTATGAGCGACCGGCCAAGGATTCATCCCCCGAATCTGGTTAAAGACTTGGCGATTGGTTTTTGTCCAGTCCAAAACCTCTTCTTCCGGTAAAATATTCGGTGAAAATGTGACCAAACTTGGATCTTGTGGACTTGGCTTGATCTCCCCTGCCAGGTAAGCTGGCAAAGTATCTAGGAGTAAGTCACGTCCAAGGACTGCCAATTTTTCAAACAAAGTTCCCACATTGTCCTCATCTAAAATTGGGAGAGAACGAGCTGCAATCATGTCTCCGGCATCCATTTCCTTGACCATTTCCATAATTGTAACCCCAGCTTCTTCGTCACCATTGATCAGGGCATAGTGAATGGGAGCTCCACCTCTATATTTAGGTAATAAAGACGCGTGGACATTCACCGCGAATTGGAAGTTCTCCAACAATTTTGTCGGTAAAAATTGTCCAAAAGCAGCGGTCACAATTCCATCTGCATCTAGGGATAAGAGAGTTTCCATTTCTGGACTACCCGATAATTTCTCCGGCTGAAGAACTGGTAGTCGATGTTCTAAAGCTACCTGCTTCACCGGGGTCATTCGAATCTCTTTTTTGCGACCTACTTTGCGGTCTGGTTGCGTCACAACTGCCAAAATTTCATAGCGCGAATCTGCTAACAATCCCTTTAAAACCGTCGCTGAAAAATCAGGCGTTCCCATAAAAATTAATTTTGTCATTTCTTTCTTCCTTACATAAAACTTTGAGGTTCATTATCAATACTGACACGGAGATCTTGGTTGCCTCTTTCTTGTGTAAATTCTAAGATTTGATTCAAGACCTGAGTCATGCCTTCTTCAAAACGATATTTCACAATGATTTGATAATGATACAAATTATGTGTGCGTGCAATTGGTTTAGGAGTTGGTCCTAAGATTTGGACCTGATCGGATAAGCCAGAACGGAGGATTTCCATAACCTGATGTGACTTCTCCATCACAATTTCCTCACTCTTATGGGATAGGGTTAACCCAACTGTGAAGTAATAAGGCGTATAGCCTAACTGCCGGCGAATCTGCATTTCATAGGCAAAAAAGCCTTCATAATCTTGGTTTTTGGCAAATCGAATCGCATAATGATTGGGGTTGTAGCTCTGAATGATAACCTCTCCTTCTTTCTCTGCTCGTCCGGCCCTTCCTGCCACCTGAGTCAAGAGTTGAAAGGTTCGCTCTGAGGATCGATAATCCGGTAAATTTAAAGAAGTATCCGCATTCAAGACACCCACTAACGTCACATTTGGAAAATCCAAGCCCTTCGCAATCATTTGCGTCCCTAATAAAATATCCGCTTCTCCATTCCCGAAAGCATCTAATATTGCTGCGTGGCTCCCTTTTTTTCGGGTAGTATCCACATCCATACGCAAAATTTTAGCCTCAGGAAAGATCTCTTGTAATTCATCATAGGCTTTTTGTGTTCCTGTCCCGTAATAACGAATGGAAGGACTTTGGCAATTTGGACAGTGTCGAGGAATTGCCTTACTATAACCACAATAATGGCAATTCATAGTTTTGGTATCCATATGGAGGGTCAAAGAGATGTCACAATTAGGACAAGTATCCACAGTCCCACACTCGCGAAACATAACAAAGCTGGCATAACCCAGGAGGTTCAACA
>ERZ1699244.346-NODE-346-length-18955-cov-9.287710_pt1 | contig 18955 bp, 9 predicted proteins | sample MGYA00581534_ERZ1699244 | MGnify/ENA primary metagenome ERZ1699244 (study PRJEB42319, sample SAMD00040331) | human oral metagenome | material: saliva | host: Homo sapiens | study: EMG produced TPA metagenomics assembly of PRJDB4115 data set (Metgenomic analysis of...
CTACAGATGGCAAGATTGCACTTACAGCTAACTACTCTGGGGGTACTATCTCTGTCTTCCCAATTCTTAAGAATGGAACACTCGATAAGTCTTTGTTGCAGTTGGGTAGTGTGAAGGGTGGTCCTAACCGTTCACGTCAGAACACACCTCATGCACATTGTGCTATCTTTGCGCCTGATGGTTATATCCTTACAACCGACTTCAGTGGCGACCGTATTCTTTGTTTCTCTTATAACAAGCGTGATAAGAAGTTAGAGGATCATGATATTGCTGCTCATGTAAAACCAGGCTCTGGTCCACGTCATCTTGTTTTCTCTCCTAATGGTAGATATGCTTATCTTATGAATGAGTTGTCTGGTAAGGTGATTGTTTATAGTTATAGCGACGGTAAGTTAAAGGAACTTCAGTCTATCGCTGCTGATAACGCTAACGCACGTGGGGGTGCTGATATCCATGTTAGTCCTGATGGTATGTTTGTTTATGCAAGCACACGTCTGAAGGGTGACGGTATCACTATCTTCCGTGTAGGCAATAAGGGTACCTTGACTCGTGTGGGTGCGCAACTTACTGGTAAACATCCACGCAACTTTGCTATCACCCCAAATGGCAACTTCCTGCTCGTTGCTTGTCGTGATGATAACTCAATACAGGTTTACTCACGTGATAAGGATACGGGCTTGCTTAAGAATACTCATCAGGATATTGTCCTTAGTCACCCTGTTTGCGTGAAGTTCTATCCGGAATAAGGCTCTTTTAGGAGTTAAGGAGATTTCAAGAGGAGTTAAGGAGTTAAGGAGTTAAGGAGTGAAAGGGAGTTAAGACATTAGTCTTTTCCCTTTCATTCCTTTACTCTTTTATTTTACTATTGTCTTAACTCCTTAACTCCCTTTCACTCCTTAACTCCTCCAAGAATCTCTTTTATATTACTGTTGTCTTAACTCCTTAACTCCCTTTCACTCCTTAACTCCTCCAAGAATCTCCTTTATATTACTATTGTCTTAACTCCCTTTAACTCCTTAGCTCCTTAACTCCTCTTGAAATCTCCTTATCTCCTTAATTTTCAGATATAAGGGAAGTGTTAAATATTTAAAATATTCACTTATATATACCTGCTATATCAATAATAATATGTACTTTTGCACAAAATTTAATAAACGTATTCGAGATAGCTTGCTAAAATAACAGATTTTCAAAGGATATCTTTAAGGGCTATTCAGTGTCAAAAAGGAATACAATTAACCAGCGATTATTATCAAAATTCTATATTACAATAAAGGTTTATGAAAAAGAAAGATTATGTAAAGCCTAACGCACAGGTGTTGAGCCTTTACACAGATGAGTTTATGGAGGGTGGCTTCCATACACACAGTGGTATAAAGGGTAGTCTTACTCCAGGTGATGATGAAGAAGATCCTGAGAAGGATAATCCAACAGCATTTTAAGTTTAACAAAGTTATTTAAGGAAATTTGAAAACAAACCTGTAGGGAATAATTACCTACATAACGAAAACAAAAATAAATGAAAAAACTATTTTATTCATTCATCGCTGTTTTTGCATTGCTTTTTACTGGCTGTGCAGACAAGGATGTTGTTGAGGCTATCTCAAATGGTGATAATCAGCCGGGTGTCACAGTGTCTATGTCAATGGAGGGTGATATGGGACAGACTGCCGCTACTCGTGCAATTGGTTACGAAACAGATGATATTAAAGGTTTTCCAACTCCTGTTGGTATTTTCGACAAAGGTACGTCTGAAGGAAAAGAAATTGCTGATGGTAGTAAGGTAGATGTGCTTCTTATCTTTAGAAGTTCAGATGACTCTCAGCCTGTAACAAAGGTTGTTACTAAGTGGACCTATAAGAAGGGTGGTAACTTGACTTTGTTGCCAAGTGAAAAATTTGAGATGGCATCGGGTACTGATCTTAGCAAGGGTACATGGTATGTATGTGGTATCTTAGGAGGTGAGATGCTTCCTGGTAATAATCAGGTGAAGTTCAATGGTTTCTCTGAAGGACATACGGCTCGTAATAGTGCAGGTGAGAAATTGCAGTGGGGTGCAAATATACCTTATATCTTCGGTTGGCGTCAGTTGACAACCAATGCTGCAAACAAGACTATTAAGGCTGAGAAGGATGTTAAATTCAAGCAGTTTGGTTCTATTGTGCGTTTGAAGGTTACCAATGGCACTAATTTTGATTTTAAGTATAATGGTGTACGCATCATTACAAGTAATATTCTTTGCGGTCAGTTCGACTTGAAAGCTTTTAATAAAGCTACAGAGGGAGGTATGCTTAGCGGTAGCGACCTTAAGGATACAGATGATGGCGATATAACTTCTGCTAAGTTAGAAAGTTACAAGAAGGTTTTTGCTCCATTTAAGTTCTATCAGCGTCCATTGGATGATGCTGCTATTGAGAATGGTCTTAAAAACACCAACCGTTTCCGTCTTCATGGTACATATGTTAAGGATTACGCAGCTGAAAAGGCTGGAGCTCTTAATACTGCCCTTACTTATTACGATCATATTTTCTTACGCAAGGCTTCTGGTGACAACTTTGATAAAGTCGTAAAAGGCGGTGATGCTCCAAGCTATATCTATGTCTGGATGGCACCACAGCAGCAGGCTGTGAAGATATATAATGCGCAAGAAGGAGTTGGAAACCCTGTAGAGACAAAAATGATCTCTAAGACTCAGTTCTTGTTGATGGCTGTTCCTGATGGGAATGGTACTTCAGGTACGGTTGTTCCTACTTCAATCAATATGCTTCCTGCGTATGGTACACTTGCAGACTATGTTTCAGGTGCCAACTATCCTGCAAAGGGTAATGTTGTATACAACTTCTCTCCATTGAGCTATATTGCTAAGCATAACAACTTTGGTACAGAGGCTGAACTGTCAAATGTCGCTACTCAAGATGCTGCACATACAGAGACATATTCATATAGTGAGATAGAGAGTAACGTTAATAATTCTGCAAAGGTTCCTTCAGGATTCATGTTTGCACATCATGAATATTGGCGTAGTATTCTTCCACAATTCTTTGGATTCTCTGGTTTCCGTGATAACGGAACTAAATATAACTGTTCTATGGGCATAGTATCACCAGCAAGATTACCAGGTTGGAATGAGACGAAGCTTGTATTCCAATCTTACTCTAAGGGTGTAAGAGATGATCAAGGAAACCTAATAGCTTATATGATTGGTTTGTCAAAGCAACCAAGCTATATAAGCAATGCAGGTGAAGGACAAGCTTATCAAGGTTATGCTAAGGATCCTCTAACAAGAGCAAGTTCTGGTGTTTTCGAATCAGCACCATGGATTCAAAATAATGACTATCGTTATGTTATGCGCTGGGAAGACAAGAATGGCAATGCAATCCTTAAACAGCGTTATCTTGGTCCACGCTTTGTACTTGATATGGATGACATTGCTAACGAAGATTTCTGGGCAGCACCAAATAATTATGATACAACTTATCCTGCCGATGTAGAGCGTATCGTTCCTTATACAGGTATATATGATGTTGCAGCAACTAAAGACCCTTCAAAACCTGCTAACTCACCAGAAGGACAGACATGGTGGTACTTTAATACTAAGACTGTTGGTAAGTGTGCACAATATTGGACACCAGATGACGCTCCTGTTGGTGGACGTTATGCAACACAATCTCCTTCTGGTGGTGCAATGCAAGATAATGACCACAAAGCACCAAAGTTGTCTGCAACATTTAGATATTCAGTTGTTGCCGACGATATAAGTGGATTCTTCAACTGTTATCTTTACACACGTACGCCATTAAATCAGAATGAAAAGAAGTCTTATGTTCACGACACACGATTTGTTGAAAATCTCATTATGAAGGCTCCTGTACGTTTGTGGAAGACAACTCCATACGCAGACTAATTCGCTAACATTAGAATTATCTATAATATTAAGTATCTGTGGTATCCGAAAGGGTATCACAGATATTTTTTTATGTGGGTTTTTAATCGGCGTGTTGATGCTCCGCACATATCGTGTTGAGGCTCCGCACGAATGGTGCGGGGGCTTAGCACGGATGGTGCGGAGGGTTAAACACATTGTTATATATAGACGATAAAGGGACAAATTACTTGCAAATACAAAAGAAAGGATGTATCTTTGTTGCTGTAACTCAGGCGCAACCATTACGCAGCATCCTAATGGGAACACCATAACTAAAAGTAGCAATGAACAAAAGAAATCTTTTCCTTTATGCAGCCTTGACAGCTCTTTCCGTATCGGCTACGGCACAGACAATGAACATAACACGTGCAGGTGATACGACGATTGTGAAGATAGCAAAGTCGCCAAAGTATCTTCTCCTTCCGATTGAAGAAGAGAAAGACGAGGCGCAGGTGATACTCGACAATGGTAAGAAGACCGATACATGGATGGATGTAAGATTAGCACAAGGGAAGACCGACTATTATGTTCCTTTCAAACTCAATAAGGGTAAGACTTCCGTTGTCAAGATTCTGAACCTAAAGACAGATGCACTGGCACTTCAAAAAGGACAACTGAAGCTTTCAAACGTGTGGGATGTTACCAATACCGACTACTATCGCCCTTCTTATCATCATACCCCTTCTTACGGATGGATGAACGACCCTGTTGGTATGTTTTATAAAGATGGGGTCTACCACCTCTGTTTCCAATACAATCCTTACGGCTCCATGTGGGGAAATATGCACTGGGGACATGCTGTCAGTCGTGACCTTATCCATTGGAAAGAGGTTGAACCTACGCTTCAGCGTGACCCTATGGGGCATATCTTCTCTGGTAGTACGGTAATAGACAAGGACGGTACGGCTGGTTATGGTAAGAATGCGGTTATCTCCCTTTATACCTCCGATAGCAAGGAGAATGCACAGACACAATGTATGGCTTATAGCACCGATGGCGGTTATACCTTTCATAAGTATGAGAAGAACCCAGTTTTGAAGCCTTTTGATGGTGTGAAAGACTTCCGCGACCCAAAGGTCTTCTGGTATGAGCCACTGCAGAAATGGTATATGATTGTTTCTGCCGACAAAGAAATGCGTTTCTATTCTTCACCTAATTTGAAGGATTGGACCTATGAGAGTGCTTTTGGTGCAGGCTATGGTGCGCAACCTAACCAGTTTGAATGCCCAGACTTCTTCGAACTTCCTGTTGATGGCAATCCAAATAAGAAGAAATGGGTGATGATAGTGAATATCAATCCGGGTTGTCTCTTTGGTGGTAGTGCTACGGAGTACTTTGTAGGTGACTTCGATGGGACGAACTTCACCTGCGATAGCGACCCTTCTGTTGCTAAGTTCCTCGATTATGGTAAGGATCATTATGCTACGGTTACCTTCTCGGGTGTCAAAGATCGTGTGTTGGGTATTGCCTGGATGAGCAACTGGCAGTATGCTAACGTTACGCCTATCCGTCAGTATCGTGGCGCCAATACGCTTCCACGTGAGTTAAAACTCTTCACAGGTAAAGATGGACAAGTCTATATGTCTTCTAATATTGCACCAGAGGTAGCCTACCTAAGAAGAACCTATAAGCGTCTGCCCGACCTTATTGTAGCTAAGGAAAGGGACGCAGAGAACGTCACAGTAAGTAAGGAGAACGCCTTTGAGGTAGAGATGGATGTAACGCCAAACAAGGCTTCTAAGACGGGAATAGTCCTTTATAATGATAAGGGTGAGAAGGTAGATATCTACTTTGATATGAAGGCGGGGCGATTGGTTATGGACCGTACAGAGAGTGGAAAGGTTAAGTTTGGTGAGAAGTCAGAACCACATAAGATTGAAACCGACTATGACGACCGGCAGGAACAGAAGGCTTTAGGTGCGATGCGTAAGCTGAACTCTATTAATTATAAGAACGACTTTGCACTCGGTACATGGGCACCATTAAGTCTTTGCGACTCCGACACCTACCACTTGGACATCTTTGTTGACAAGTGTTCTGTCGAAATCTTCGTCGATGGCGGTCGTATCTCCATGACCAACCTTGTCTTTCCAACCGCACCTTACACCTCTATCAAGTTCTATTCTGAGGGCAATAGAGCCTCTTTTAAAAACATAAAGGTGTGCGAGTTAGGAATATTGAAGCGTTAATAGATAGTATTTAACCCATATCGATCATTAGAGGCTAAACACATTTTGTTCTAATGACCGATTGCGGTTTAAGTAGAGGCTGTAGTTATATGCTTTTTATTAAGAACGGACAAGAACGGAAAGGTTGAAAAGATAGTCAACGCTTGCTTAGTAGCTACAGAATTACTTACTTCTATACTTGCAAATACAGAAGAAAGAATGTAACTTTGTTGCGGTAAACCTGTATTATCTCAATTGTTTTTGGGATTATATATAATCTACTTGATAATTATGCAGATGAAGCAATGGCTATATGTCGTTTTTCTTACATTGGTGTTTTCAGCCTGTTCGGATAACAACGTAAAAAAATATGTTATAGGAGTATCTCAGTGTTCTGAAGATATTTGGCGCGATAAGCTCAACAACGAACTTGTGATGAGTACCTATCAGCATGATAATGTGACACTGAAATTTGCTTCAGCTAATGATAATGACAGGTTACAGAAACAACAGATTGAACAGTTTATAAAGGAAGGGGTCAACCTTCTTATTGTTTCTCCCAATCAAATTCATACGATTTCATCGGTCATCGATAAAGCATACGATGCAGGAATTCCTGTTATCCTCTTCGACCGTAAGACCGATTCAAGAAAGTATACAGCCTTTATAGGGGCTGATAACTATGAGGCAGGACACGAAATAGGCTATTTCATCGGTCAGCAGTTAGAGGGTAAAGGGAATATAGCAGAGATTTGTGGATTACAAGCATCGTCTCCTGCAATCGAACGAAACAGAGGCTTTATGGATGCTTTGAAGAATTATCCTGATATAAAGGTAGTGGCTCGTGGGTATGGAGACTGGATAAAAGAAAGTGGTGTCACGGCTATGGATAGTATACTTGTGCAGTCTAAGGAGCCTATCCAATATGCCTTTGCACAAAATGACCGTATGGCTTTAGGTGCTTTGCAATCTATAAAGAAGCATAAGGTTAAGGGAATAAGAATAGTTGGAATAGATGCTCTTCCTGTACCAGGAGGAGGTATGGAGAATGTTCGTGATGGTAATTTAGAAGCTTCTTATATCTATCCTACCCGAGGCGATTCTGTTATGCAACTCGCGGTGAATATCCTTGAGAAGAAGCCTTATAAGCGCGACAACTATCTAAAAGGTGCATTGGTAACAAAGGCAAACGCTAATGTTCTACTTATGCAAAATGAAGAGATGAATAAGCAGACCGCCCGTCTCAATGCACTTCATGGGAAAGTGGATACTTATTTGGTGCAATATAATCATCAAAAGATGTATATTGTGCTTTTTAGTATCATCCTTTTCTTGCTGATAGGTATAATGGTTTATATCTATCGGACCATCCTTATGAAGCGAAGAATAGAAGAAGAAGCCAACAAAGCAAAACTTCAGTTTTTCACAAATATAAGTCATGAATTGCGTACACCACTTACGTTGATAGCTGATCCTGTGAACTATATCATCCATGATGATAACCTTAATTCACAACAACGAAGTATGCTTCAGATAGTACAACGTAATGTGCTTGTCCTGACACAATTGGTCAGTGAGATTCTTGACTTCCGTAAGGTGCAGAATGGTAAGATGGAACTACGCCTCTCCGACTTTAATCTTACGGAAAGTATGAAACAATGGATTAAGCTTTTCAGTGTCTCTGCACAGAAGAAGCATATTGCCATTAGTATGAATGCTCCTGATACGGTCATGCTCAGAGCAGATCAAGATAAGATAGAGCGAATCTGTTATAACCTTCTTAGTAATGCCCTAAAATATACGTCTGAAGGAGGGGAAATCTCTCTGATGGCTAAAGAGGAGGGTGGACGTGTTATGATTAGTGTGGCAGATAATGGTTGTGGTATTTCAAGTGATGAGCTTCCTTATATTTTTGATCGTTTCTATCAAGCAAAGAATGCAGGACGTGGTACGGGTATTGGGTTGGCTATTGTGAAAGCTTTCACAGAATTGCATCACGGAGAAGTAAGTGCTACAAGTATAGAGGGAAAAGGAAGTACCTTTACTATCCATATTCCAGTTAGACAGAAAGGAGAGGTAACTAACCAGCCTACAGAGAAAATAGAACAATTGGTTGAGCCATCATCCGCAGAAGAAGTTCCGAATCAAGCTCGTCATATAGATGAACTTATACAGCCTTATCAAACAGATAAACCAGAGGTGTTAATCATTGATGATAATATCGATATTCGCACTTATTTAAGGTCGGTACTATCCGAAAAGTATAATGTGAGTGAAGCCGCTGATGGAAAAGTTGGTTTGGAACTTGCACGGAAAATAGTTCCAGATATAGTGTTGTCGGACATTATGATGCCTGTGATGGACGGATTAGCGTTTTGTCAACAGCTGAAAACGGATAAAGCTATCAGTCATATACCTGTCATTTTACTAACAGCACGTAGTCTTGATGAGCAACGCGCTGAGGGGTATGAGCATGGCGCAGATGCTTATTTGTCCAAACCATTCTCACTTCGTCTACTCCTTTCACGTATTGACAATCTCATAGAAAGTAGGAAAAAGTTGAATCAAACATGGTCAAAAGGTGTTGAGGACGATGAAATCGGTAATATTTCGAATGAAATTGATAAATCTTTCCTCAAGCAATTGCGAAAGATAATACAAGAAAACCTTGCAAATAGTGACTTAAGTGTAGAGCAGATTGGCGATGAAATCGGACTTTCTCGTGTACAACTTTATCGGAAAGTAAAGGCTCTTACGGGATATTCTCCTGTAGAAATTGTACGTAAAGCCCGTCTCACTCGTGCCCGTCATCTCCTTCAAACGACTGAGCGAACGGTGTCAGAAGTGGCTTATGCTGTTGGCTTCTCTACGCCCAGTTATTTCTCAAAATGCTATAAAGACGAGTTTGGGGAGAATCCCAAGAAGTGATAATAGGATTATGAAAACCGTTTAAAATAAGTCTCATAGGCACTTGTGGGAGTGTAAATCTCCTGTAAGGTGAGGTGTTGAACACTTGAGAAAATGAACGATTTGTCAGATTCGTGAGAATAGACAAATCGTTCATTTATTATTAATATCTTTTTTATGTAACATTTATTACATTCGGAGAACGATTATTATTGGAAAAGGATATCACCATTTCTTATCTTTGCGCCATAAAACCAAAAGAATATTATTTAGTATTACTAACTATCAGAAAGTCATGAAACAATTATTGCGAGTAATCATGAGTCTGTTACTTCTGATGTATTGTGCTGGGGTTATGGCACAAACAGCAGATGTTAGCGGTAAAGTGATTGACGAACAGGGGGAACCTGTTATTGGTGCATCGGTGGTACAGAAAGGTACATCAAATGGTACTGTCACCGATATTGATGGTAATTTCACCTTTAAGGCTCCACAAAGTGCTACACTTGTAGTCTCCTATGTAGGCTATAAAAGTGTAGAAGTAAAGGCTGGTGTCGGAATAAAGGTACAGCTACAAACAAATGCGAGTGAACTAAACGAAGTCGTTGTTACGGGTTATACAACCCAACGCAAAGCAGATCTTACAGGAGCTGTTTCGGTTGTAAGCGTAGATGAATTAGCTAAGCAGAATGAGAACAATCCAATGAAGGCGCTACAAGGTAGGGTTCCTGGTATGAATATCTCTGCAGATGGTTCACCTTCAGGATCTGCTACGGTACGTATTCGTGGTATTGGAACTCTGAATAATAACGATCCTCTTTATATTATAGATGGTGTACCGACTAAGGCTGGTATGCATGAGTTAAATGGTAGTGATATAGAAAGTATCCAAGTTTTGAAAGATGCTTCATCTGCTTCTATCTATGGTAGCCGCGCAGCTAATGGTGTTATCATTATTACTACAAAGAAAGGTAAGGAAGGAAGAGTAAACGTAGATATTGACGCATCTATTGCGGCGTCAATGTATGCCCATAAGATGAAAGTTCTTAATGCGAAGCAGTATGGACAGGTAATGTGGCAAGCTTATGTTAACGATGGTATGGATCCAAATACTAATGGTTTAGGGTATCGTTACGACTGGAGTTACGACGTACAAGGAAATCCTGTGTTGAATGGCATTAGCATGCGTAAGTATCTTGATGGTGCAGGAACAACACCTGCTGCTGATACAGACTGGTTTGATAAGACGACACGTACAGGTGTTGTTCAGAACTATAACGTAGCGGTAAGTAGCGGTTCAGATCGTCATTCGTCTTATTTCTCATTAGGTTATTATAAGAACTTAGGTATCATTAAGACATCTGATTTTGATCGTTATTCAGCTCGTATGAATACTGAATATAAGTTGATAAAAGATGTTTTAACCGTTGGAGAGCATTTTACGTTAAGTCGTACGTCAGAGGTTCAAGCACCTGGTGGGTTCCTTGAGAATGTTCTTCAGTTTAATCCTTCACTCCCTGTTTATACAGAGAACGGAACTTATGCGGGTCCAGTCGGTGGTTATCCTGATCGTGAGAACCCTGTTGCACGTCTGTATCGTAATAGTGATAATCGTTATGTTTATTGGCGTACTTTTGGTGATGCATACATAAATCTTCATCTTTTCAAGGGATTTAATTTGCGCTCAACCTTTGGATTGGATTATGCTCAGAAGCAGCAGAGATTCTTTACTTACCCTATAACAGAAGGAACGGTTGCTAATTCTAAGAATGCTGTTGAGGCAAAACAAGAACATTGGACAAAGTGGATGTGGAATGCTGTTGCAACTTATAATTTGCAAGCTGGTTTACACCGTGTAGACGCAATGGCAGGTATTGAGTTGAATCGTGAAGATGATAACTACTTCTCAGGTTATAAAGAAGACTTCCTGATTCTTAATCCTACCTACATGTGGCCTGATGCTGGTACTGGTACTGCACAAGCCTATGGTGGAGGAAGTGGATACTCTTTGGTGTCTTATTTCGGAAAATTGAATTATAATTATGCTGACAAGTATTTAGCTTCATTCACCCTTCGTTATGATGGCTCATCACGATTTGGTAAGAACAATCGTTATGCAACATTCCCTTCTGTTTCTTTGGGATGGCGCATTAATCAAGAGAAGTTCTTAAAGAGTGCACAATGGTTGAATGATTTAAAACTTAGAGCATCGTGGGGAGCAACTGGTAATCAGGAGATTTCTAACATCGCGCGTTACACCATATATGTTAGTAACTATGGAGTAAATGAAAATGGTGGTCAGAGTTATGGTACATCATATGATATAGCAGGTACTAATGGTGGTCGTCAATTGCCAAGTGGATTTAAACGTGACCAACTCGGTAACAATGATATCAAATGGGAAACGACCTATCAGACTAATCTTGGTCTGGACTTCTCTATGTTCAACTCTTCATTATATGGAAGTTTTGACTGGTATTATAAAAAGACTAAGGATATTCTCGTACAGATGGCTGGTATCGCAGCTATGGGAGAAGGAAGTACACAGTGGATCAATGCTGGTGCTATGGAGAATCGTGGTGTAGAACTCAACTTGGGTTATCGCAAGACAACCAATGCTGGTTTTCATTATGACATAGCAGGTAACTTTAGTACTTATCGTAATAAGATTACAGCTTTGCCAGCTACAGTTGCTGCCAATGGTACCTTTGGTGGTAATGGTGTGAAGAGTGTTATTGGTCATCCTATGGGTGCACAAGTTGGCTATGTTGCAGATGGCATCTTTAAGAGCCAAGAGGAAATAGATAATCATGCGAAACAGGATGGTGCAAAACTTGGACGTATGCGTTGGAAAGACCTGGATGGCAATAATGTCATTACAGAAGCAGACCAAGACTGGATTTATAATCCAACACCAGACTTTTCTTATGGTCTTAATGTGTATCTTGAATACAAAAACTTTGATTTCACAATGTTCTGGCAAGGTGTACAAGGTGTAGATATTATCTCTGATTTAAAGAAGCAGACTGATATTTGGGCTGGTTTAAATATTGGTTTCCTAAATAAGGGGCAACGCTTGTTAGATGCATGGAGTAGTACCAACCCAAATAGTAATATTCCTGCGCTCTCACTCTCTGATAATAATAATGAGAAGCGTGTTTCTACTTATTGGGTGGAGAATGGCTCATACTTAAAGCTACGTACTATTCAGTTAGGATATAATCTGCCAAAGAGTATGACGAACCGGCTTGCAATGCAGCGTTTACGTTTCTACCTCAGTGCGCAGAACTTATTAACTATACATAATAAGAGTTTTACTGGTGTTGATCCAGAGAATCCAAACTATGGTTACCCAATTCCACTCAATATCACATTCGGTATAAACGTTACATTCTAACAATTATCATCTGACTATATAATATGAAAAAAATAATATATTCAGCACTTGTGCTCGCTACCCTTAGTATGACAAGTTGTTCAGACTTCTTGGATGAACATACTCCACAGGCAACACTAAGTGATGAGCAAGTAAAGGAGGCTAATCATGTTGATGAACTCGTAACATCAGCTTATGCCATATTTATTTCAGCAGAAGATATCAATTCTTCGTTTTCAATGTGGAATTATGATGTCCGCAGTGATGATGCCTATAAAGGCGGTAACGGAACAAGTGATGGAGATGTGTTCCATCAACTTGAAATAGAACAAGGAGTATTGACCACGAACTGGAATATCAGCGATATGTGGCAAAGATTATACAATTGTATATCACGTACCAATACGGCAATAGCTCTTCTTGAACAAGTCAATAGTACTGTCTACCCTCGAAAGGATGAACGTTTGGCTGAGATGAAGTTCCTGCGTGCATATGGACACTTTTTGTTAAAGCGTTTGTATAAGAATATACCTTTTGTTGTAGACCCTAATCTTAAGTCAGAGCAATATAACATGCTTTCTAATCGTGAATATACGAATGATCAAGGTTGGCAAGTTATTATTGATGACTTGATGGAATCTTACAATAACCTTCCTGTTCATCAAGCAGACAAGGGACGACCAACAAAAGCATCAGCTGCAGCTTTCCTTACGAAGGTGTATATGTATAAGGCTTATCATCAAGATAATGAGAATACGAATGAAGTTACAAGTATATCAAAAGACGATCTTTTGAAAGCTGTTCAGTTTAGTGATCCTGCAATTTATGCTGCTGGAGGCTATGGCTTAGAGAGTGATTTCCATAATAACTTTAGGCCAGAACCACAATTCGAGAATGGAAAGGAAAGTCTTTGGGCAATGCAATATTCTATCAATGATGGAACTAAGAATGGTAATCTCAATTGGAGTTATGGACTGATTGTTCCAAATATTCCTGGTGTGACAGACGGAGGATGTGATTTCTATAAGCCAAGTCAAAACCTTGTTAATGTTTATCGTACAGATGCTAATGGACATCCATATATCGGTACATTTAACAATCAAGACTATAATAAAGCAACAGATTATGCAGACCCACGCTTATTCCTTACCATTGGTATTCCTGGTTTGCCTTATGAATTTAACTCTAAGTTCATGATGGATAGGACTGCTACATGGAGTAGAAGTAATGGATTGTATGGCTATTATGTAACTTTAAAGCAGAATGTAGACCCAGAAAGTCCTTATCTGAAGAAAGGTGCATGGTGGGGTACATCAGAGAATCGTATTGTCTTCCGTTATGCAGATGTCCTACTTGAACGTGCTGAGGCTTTGGTACAGTTAAACGATGGTCGTATTAACGAAGCAATCAATATCATCAATCAAATCCGTAATCGTGCTAAACAAAGTACAAGTGCTATCAGCAATTATCAGAGTGATTATGGTGTGAGAATGAATGTTATGCCATATACTGGAACCTACAGTCAGGTAGAGGCGCTTGATATTGTTAAAATGGAGCGTCGTATAGAGATGGGTATGGAATCTGAAAGATTCTTTGACCTTGTAAGATGGGGAGAGGCAGAACGCATACTCAACAAGTATTATGCAGAAGAGGCTAATGACTGTTCTATCTATAGTAGTGCTCACTTCACTAAAAATAAGAATGAGTACTTGCCTATTCCATATGCACAAATAGCAGCTTCAAACGGACATTATAAACAAAATATTGGTCAGTGGTAAAGTATGAAAACAAATATAACAACACTATTCATAGCGCTTATTGCTTTCTTTGCATTAGGTAGCTGCAGCGACGAGAATAATATTTCTGATCTGCAATTAAACGGATTATGTTCAGTCGATTCTATCGTATTGGATAATTATAAAGGTGTCGTAGATCAGGCTTCACGTACAATCACTGTGCGTGTCCCTGAGACTTACGATGTGACAAACATGACTGTTAGCACACTTAAGGTAAGTGCTGGCGCCATCTGTAATTTCAAAGAGGGTGACAAACTTAATATGCTTACGGCTCAGGTGCTCAGTGTTAAGAATGGTGACGTCTTCCTTGATTGGACTATCAATGTGTTGAGAGATGAGGCAAAGATTACTTCTTTTAAGATTAATGGAACATATAATGGTGTTATTGATGAAGCGAATAAGACTATTTCTGTCTATGTGCCAAATACACTTGACCTCCATTCTCTAATCCCTACAATAGGTTTGAGTACAAATGCGTCGGTTAGTCCATCTAATGGTATTGCAACAGACTTTTCTAATCCAGTTACATTCACTGTCACTAATAATACTGCTTCTGCAATCTATACAGTAAAAGTAACAGCTATCGGTAAGCCTACTGCAGTCTTTGTTAGCTTGCCTGCTTCGATGAATGAACTCAATTCAGAGGAATTAACTGCTTGTAAGTGGATGCTTCAGAATATTCCAAATTCATTATATGCATCATTTACTGATATTAAAAATGGCACAGTAGATCTTAGCGAGTGTAAAGTGATATGGTGGCATTATCATAAGGATGGAGGAGTAGATGGAAAAGAAGCTTTCGAAAGAAGTGCGCCTGAGGCTGTCAATGCAGCAGTTGCCTTAAGAGACTATTATAATAATGGTGGTTCTTTCCTCTTCACTCGATATGCAACAAATATGCCAGCTGAGATTGGCGCAGTAGCAAACAATGCTGCTCCAAATAATTGTTGGGGGCAGAATGAAGCTGATGCAGAGAGAGTAAGTGGTCCTTGGAACTTCTTTATTCAAGGGCATACGAGTCATCCTCTTTTCCAAAATCTTATAATGAAGAGTGGTGAGCCTAACGCTATTTATACTTGTGATGCAAATTACCGTATCACCAATTCAACTGCTCAATGGCATATTGGTACTGATTGGGGTGGATATGATAACTTAAATAAGTGGCGTACAGAAACAGGTGCACAAGATATAGCTTATGGTGGTGATGGTGCTGTCGTTGCATGGGAATTCCCTGCAACTGGAACAAAGGGCAAGATTCTCTGTATTGGCTCTGGATGTTATGACTGGTACAGTATTGATGACGTTCCTGCTTACTACCACAATAACATTGCTAAGATGACACAGAACGCATTCAACTATCTAATGAATCATTAAATAAAGTATAATTGATATGAGAACTATGATATATTCTCTCGCTCTCATCGCATCTTTATCAGCCTCACTAATGAGCTGTAGCGATGATAAGACCATGATAGAGGAAAAAGATTGGAATACAACAACTTATTTCAAGTCTACAGATGAAATGGGGCAAGCTACCTTTTATAAGCCAACTGTTGGATTTGTTGGAGACCCAATGCCTTTCTTTGATCCTAAAACAAAGAATTTTAAAGTTATGTATTTACAGGACTTTCGTCCTAATCAGGCGGGTACTTATCATCCTATCTGGGCTGTAGAAACATCAGATGGAGCCAACTACCAATCACTTGGAGAGTTGATTCATTGTGGTGGTATCAATGAGCAGGATGCGGCACTGGGTACAGGTTCTACTGTTTATAATGATGCTGATGGGTTGTATTATACCTTCTATACAGGTCATAGATATCAAACAAATTCTACTAATAATGGTGAGATGGTGATGATGGCAACATCATCCGACTTCAAAACATGGACTAAGAATCGTGTTTTCCGCTTAAAAGGTGATGATTACGGATACAGTAAAGATGATTTCCGTGATCCCTTTATCTTCAAAGGTGACGATAATAAATGGCACATGCTTGTTTCTACTCTGAAGGGAAGTAAAGGTCATTTGGCTGAGTTTACATCAGATGATCTTAAGACGTGGACCCATGCCGGAACGTTTATGACCATGATGTGGGACCGATTCTATGAATGTCCTGATGTGTTCAAGATGGGTGATTGGTGGTATCTTGTTTATAGTGAAAAGCATTCAGCTATCCGTCGTGTGCAGTATTTCAAAGGTAAGACTCTTAATGAACTGAAGGCTTGTACACAGAATGATGCTGGTTTATGGCCTGATGGACATGAGGGATTCTTAGATAGTCGTGGTTTTTATGCAGGTAAAACTGCGAGTGATGGTCAGAATCGCTATATTTGGGGATGGTGTCCAACACGTCCAGGTAAGGATAATGCTGCTGTTGGTGCTGCTCCTAATGAACCTGAGTGGGCTGGCAACCTTGTTATCCACCGTCTCATACAACACGCTGATGGTAGTCTTACCTTAGGAGAAGTAAAAGGGATTAGCGATAAATACGGCAAAAAACAAGAAGTAAAGGTTATGGCAAAGAGTGATAATGGTGTTGAGAATGTAACTGATGGCTATAAGCTTTCTGGTGATTCTTACCTACTTTTCAATCGTCTTGGCTATCACAATAAAATTTCCTTCACGATAACAACTTCTAATAACTGGGATAAGTTTGGTGTTTCATTCGTACGTGGCACAGATTCTGAGAAGTATTATTCTTTGGTGGTAAATCCTGAAAATGAACAGACACGTAAGATAAACTTTGAGGAAGAAGGTTCTGCGGGTCGTGGTTTCATAAATGGTATTGATGGCTACAACTTCGCTCGTCCAACCGACAATGTCTATCATGTCACTATCTATACGGACAACAGTATAGCCGTAATGTATATTAATGATGTATGTTGCTATACCAATCGTATTTACGAAGTACAGAAGAACTGTTGGAGTATCAATAATTATGGAGGTAATATCACCATCAGTAATCTCACTGTAAGTCAGTATTAAGAATTTAAACCCTTTCTTTACTAAAGATAGAATAAAAGATATAGTCGTTCATTCTGTGAGAAATTGCCTATTATCGCAAATAATATCATTGAATGGGCGACTACTCTTTCTAACTTATCAATAAAATGTCTATCTTTGTCTATCTGAAACTAAAAATATAATGAATCAACCTATAATGAGTAGAAAGATTAAATTATTGGCTATTTGCCTTTTTATAACTACAACATTTATGCATGCGCAAACATTCTTAAGTTCAAATCATGCTATGAAGCGTGTGAAAACTGCAGATAAGTATATTCTTCTTCCTGTAGAGGAGGAAGAAGGTTATGCACATATTCGCGTTATCAAAGATAATCAAGTTGTAAAAGAATTCAATTGTAAACTTGCTATAAACAAGACTGATTATAATGTGCCACTTGATGTCAGTGAATATGGTGGTGAGGTGTTGCTTGATATCCAGTTCTCAGGAGATAAGCGTAGTATCGGTTTAATCAATAATTTCGTTTGCTGGAAAGATATAAAAGCAACAAATGTGTTTGATTCCAAGAATCGTGAAAAGTTCCGTTCTATCTATCACCATACTCCAGTCTATGGCTGGATGAACGATCCTAATGGTATGTTCTACAAAGATGGTGTATGGCATTTATACTATCAGTATAACCCTTATGGTTCGCAGTGGGAGAATATGACGTGGGCGCATAGTACCTCTACAGACCTCATACACTGGAAAAATCATGGAGAAGTGATACAACCAGATGCACTTGGAACTATTTTCAGTGGTAGTAGTGTCGTTGATAAAGAAAATACCGCAGGGTTTGGAAAGGATGCTGTTGTTGCTTTTTACACTTCTGCAGGAGCTGCGCAAACACAAAGTATTGCATATAGTACGGATAATGGTGAGACTTTTAAGAAGTATGTAAACAACCCAATTCTTACAAGTGATGTACCTGACTTCCGTGATCCTAATGTTTTTTGGAATGAAGAAGTGAAGCAATGGAATCTTATTCTTGCAGTAGGACAGCAGATGAATATATATAGCTCAAAGAACTTGAAAGACTGGAAGTATGAAAGTTCTTTTGGAGAGGGATATGGTAATCATGGAGGTGTTTGGGAGTGTCCTGACCTCTTGAAGATGGGCGATAAGTGGGTGCTTATCTGTAACATTAACCCTGGAGGTCCCTTTGGTGGTAGTGCAACTCAATACTTTGTAGGCTCATTTGATGGTCATAAATTCACTTGCGAATCAAAACCTGAGGTGACAAAGTGGATGGATTATGGAAAAGATCACTATGCAACCGTATCGTTCAGCAATGCTCCTGATGGTAGAATTGTCGTTCTTCCTTGGATGAGTAACTGGCAGTATGCTAATCAAGTACCTACACAGCAGTTCCGTTCAGCCAATGGTTTGCCAAGAGACTTGGGGCTTTATAGTTACAATGGGGAAGATTATGTTAGCGTAAAGCCATCACCTGAAGTCTTTGCTGCCTTTGAGAAGAAACCGTCTGGACGCCTCCAGTCTGCTGCTTATATAGAAGTGACCAATATTAAGAGTAATGCTTCTATAGTGTTAAGTAATGACAAGGGAGAACGAGTTACGATGGTTTATGATGGAAAGAATGCTACTTTCAGTATGGATCGTACAGAGAGTGGTGTTACTGATTTCCATAGTGACTTTAAGGCTAAGACGGTAGCTCCAACTAATGGTGTTATTAAATCAATGCAAATATTTATAGACCGTTGTAGTATTGAAGCTTTTGATACTGAAGGTAAAGTCGCAATGACTAACCTCGTTTTTCC
>ERZ1699244.362-NODE-362-length-18671-cov-3.495794_pt1 | contig 18671 bp, 16 predicted proteins | sample MGYA00581534_ERZ1699244 | MGnify/ENA primary metagenome ERZ1699244 (study PRJEB42319, sample SAMD00040331) | human oral metagenome | material: saliva | host: Homo sapiens | study: EMG produced TPA metagenomics assembly of PRJDB4115 data set (Metgenomic analysis of...
CCACGGCGTCCCGGTCCTTATCCCCGCGGACGCCTACCGCATTACCGACCTCAACGACCTGGAGACCCTCGACCTGGACTCTTCCCTTGACGAGGCCGTCACCGTCGTCGAGTGGGGCGAAGGCAAGACCGAGGCCATGAGCGCTGAGCGCCTCTCCATCGAGGTGCGCCGCGCGTCGGGTGGCGAGGCCGACCACGATGGCGATGTCATCGACCTGGAGCACATGGATGACGGTCGTAGGCGCATCATCCTGCGCGCCTACGGTCACCGATGGGACGGTCTGCTCGACGGCGTCGTCGCTGCCCACGGCGGCACACGCATCGACGAGGCCGACGCCGACGAGTAGGATCACACCGTGCGAGAGATAGCCCTGGACACCCAAGCAGCCACCACCGTCGCCATCGTCGATGACGGCCGCGTCATTGCCCGCGCCCACAACGATTCCGGGCGCCACCACGCCGAATCGATCACCCCGCTCGTGCGTGAGGCCCTCGAGGCCGCCGGCCTGCCCGCGCAGCTCGCGGATGCTGGCATTGACCGAGTCCTCGTGGGTACCGGCCCTGCACCCTTCACCGGACTGCGTGCCGGCCTCGTCTCAGCCCGCGTTCTTGCCGCCGTCGCGGGCGTGCCCGCCTACGGTGTGTCCGCGCTCGACGTCATCGCCCGCCAGGGCCTCGACCTCCTGGCCCCCGACGCTCGCGTCTACGCGATTGCCGACGCGCGCCGCCGCGAACTCTACTGGGGTTCCTACCTGGCCGCCGGTCCCGACGATGTGACTCTCGAAGGGCGTCTTGAGGTGGGGGACGTGTCTACACTGCTGGGCGCTATGCGCGCCGCCCCCGGCCTCGTCGTCGCTGGAGCCCCGATTCCCGCGCACAGTGCCGACGCGCTCGCGCACGCGGACATCGGCCCCCAGGTGAGCCTCGATCCCGCCGTTATGAGCCGTATCGTCGCCACGCGCCTATCGCGCGGCGAGGAGGACCGCCTGCACACCGATCCCCTCTACCTGCGTCGCCCCGACATTCAGGGTCAGCCCACCGCGCGCCTGTGAATGCTACGCTGCGCGCCGCAGGGCCGGGCGACCTCGAACTCTTCGCCGCCCTCGAGGCCGAGGTGTTCTCCGAGGACCCCTGGACCCCCTACATGATCGCCGAGGAGCTCTCTTCCCCGGCCTCGCGGTACTGGATCGCCACGGATGACTCCGGAGACGTCGTCGGATACGGCGGCGCCAAGGTAGGTGGAGATCAGGCCGACGTCATGACGATCGGCGTGCGCGCCCACGCCCGCGGACGAGGCATCGGAGCGACGATTCTCGACGCCCTCCTGGCATGGTCCCGCGAGGCCGGAGCACGCGAGATCTTCCTCGATGTGCGACCCTCGAACGAGAGTGCCATCCACCTGTACGAGACACGGGGATTCGTCGAAATTGGCCGCCGACCGCGCTACTTTCGCAACCCCGTCGAAGAGGCCGTCGAGATGAGGGCTTCCCTCATCTGAGGCAGTGCGACGACCGCCACCAAATAGGTATGGTCGGTGTATCAAAAATCGTGTCATTCGAGCCCCGTTGACGGGACCATTGGTCCCACATGTTTCCCTTGCGGCTGCGGGCATGAGAGGTCTCAATAGCCGCGGAAAATAGCGGAAAATGACAGCATGTCGCCACGCGGCGCGCGGGGCGTCGTGCCATGGTCCTACGAAGCGGACGAAAAGCGTCGATATGCTCATGCCATGGCCACTCAAAATGTCGCAACGAAGAAGCGCCGCGCGTGGACCACCAGCGTCTTTATTAAGCAGCTGATGGCCGTCTCGGGCTTCGTTTTCGTTTTCTTCTTGCTGTTCCACTCCTACGGCAACCTCAAGATGTTCCTGGGCGCGGAGGTCTACAACGACTACGCGCACTGGCTGCATGAAGAGGCTTTCGTGCCGATCTTCCCGCACGGCGGATTCATCTGGGTCTTCCGCGCCGCCATGGCGCTGATGCTCATCATCCACCTGTGGGCCGCCGCCTACACCTGGAAGCGTTCGCGTCGCGCTCGCTCCACCCGCTACGTCGTCAAGAAGTCCGTCTCGGACTCCTACGCGGCTCGCACCATGCGTATGAGCGGTGTCCTCATCCTGCTGATCCTGATCTTCCACATCGCTCACTTCACCACCGTGAGCCTGCCCGCGAAGGTCGCGAACTTCGGTGCTGACGTCACCACGCCTTACGCCCGCATGATCGCTTCCTTCCAGTCGCCGGTCCTCGTGATCCTCTACGCCGTGTTCGTCGGCTGCGCGTGCATCCACGTCTCTCACGGCTTCTGGTCCATGTTCCAGTCGCTCGGCTGGGTGCGTCCTGCCACCCGCAAGCCTCTGGTTGTCCTCTCGGGCCTGGTCGGTCTGGTCATCTTCGTGATGTTCATGGCCCCGCCCGTCGCCATCGTCACCGGCTTGATCCACTGAGGAAGGGCACGCAATCATGACTGATAAACTCATCCACGGCCTCTACCGTGAAGGCGAGAAGATCGCCGACACGAAGGCTCCCCACGACGTCCCGATCTCCGAGCGCTGGGCACGCCGTCAGTTCGAGGCAGCCCTCGTGAACCCGGCGAACCGCCGTAAGCTGCGCGTCATCATCGTCGGTTCCGGCCTGGCGGGTGGCGCTGCTGCCGCCTCGCTTGGCGAGATGGGCTACAACGTCGACTGCTTCTTCTACCAGGACTCCGCCCGCCGCGCGCACTCCATTGCCGCACAGGGTGGTATCAACGCCGCGAAGAACTACCGCAACGACAACGACTCCGTCTACCGTCTCTTCTACGACACGGTTAAGGGTGGTGACTACCGCGCCCGCGAGGACAACGTCTATCGCCTCGCCGAGGTCAGCGCCAACATCATCGATCAGTGCGTCGCGCAGGGCGTCCCCTTCGCCCGCGAGTATGGTGGCCTCCTCGACAACCGCTCCTTCGGTGGTGTCCAGGTGTCCCGTACGTTCTACGCGCGTGGCCAGACAGGTCAGCAGCTCCTGATCGGGGCCTACCAGGCGCTGGAGCGTCAGGTCGCTGCGGGTACCGTCACCGAGCACTCGCGTCACGAGATGGTCGAACTCATCGTCGACGAGGGCAAGGCACGCGGCATCATCGCCCGCGACATGTCCACCGGCAAGCTCGAGACCTTCATCGCTGACGCGGTGGTCCTGGCGACCGGCGGCTACGGCAACGTGTTCTTCCTGTCCACCAACGCGATGGGCTGCAACGGTACTGCCATCTGGCGCGCGTACCGCAAGGGTGCCTACTTCGGTAACCCCTGCTTCACGCAGATCCACCCCACGTGCATTCCTCAGCACGGCGACCAGCAGTCGAAGCTGACCCTCATGTCGGAGTCGCTGCGTAACGATGGCCGCATCTGGGTACCCAAGCGCGCAGAGGACTGCGAGAAGGACCCGCGTGACATTCCCGAAGAGGATCGCGACTACTACCTGGAGCGCATCTACCCCTCCTTCGGTAACCTCGTGCCCCGCGACATCGCGTCGCGTCAGGCCAAGAACATGTGCGACGAAGGCCGCGGCGTTGGCCCGAAGATCGACGGCGTCGCCCGCGGCGTCTACCTCGACTTTTCCGAGGCCATCTCCCGTATGGGCAAGGCGGCCGTCTCCGCCAAGTACGGCAACCTCTTCGACATGTACGAGCGCATCACGGGCGACAACCCCTACGAGGTGCCGATGCGCATCTACCCGGCCGTCCACTACACCATGGGTGGCCTGTGGGTTGACTACGACCTCGAGTCGAACCTGCCCGGTCTGTACGTGGCCGGCGAGGCGAACTTCTCCGACCACGGCGCGAACCGCCTGGGTGCCTCGGCGCTCATGCAGGGCCTGTCGGACGGCTACTTCGTCCTGCCCAACACGATCAACGACTACCTGGCGCACTGCTTCCACCTGCCCAAGCTGGACGAGAACTCGCCGTCCGTCAAGGAAGCTCTCGAGTCGGCTCAGGGACGCATCGATACCCTCATGTCGATCAATGGCACCCGTTCCGTGGACTCGTTCCACAAGGAACTGGGCAAGATCATGTGGGAGTACTGCGGCATGGAGCGCACCGAGGCCGGTCTGAAGAAGGCCATCGGTATGATCCGCGAGCTGCGCGCCGACTACTGGAAGAACGTTCGCGTTCCCGGCAAGTCGATCGGCGAACTCAACCAGTCCCTCGAGAAGGCCGGCCGAGTGGCCGACTTCATGGAGCTGGGTGAGCTCATGTGCATCGATGCGCTGCACCGCGAAGAGTCGTGCGGTGGCCACTTCCGCGCGGAGTCTCAGACTCCCGAGGGTGAGGCCCTGCGGCACGACGACAAGTTCCTGTACGTGGCGGCCTGGGAGTTTGCCGGTGACGGCGAGCCCCCGATCCTCCACAAGGAAGACCTGATTTACAACGATATCGAGCTGAAGCAGCGGAGCTACAAGTGAACCTGACACTGAGGATCTGGCGCCAAAACGGTCCCGAAGACAAGGGCGCAATTCATGAATACCAGGTGAAGGGAATCTCGGAAGAGTCCTCGTTCCTGGAGATGCTCGACGTCCTGAACGAAGAGCTCTTCGCACGCGGCGAGGAACCCATCGCCTTCGACTCCGACTGCCGCGAGGGCATCTGCGGTCAGTGTGGCATCGTCATCAACGGTATCGCTCACGGCCCGGAGGTCACCACGACCTGCCAGCTGCACATGCGTTCCTTCCACGATGGCGACGTCATTACGATCGAGCCGTGGCGCGCGTCGGGCTTCCCGATCATCAAGGACCTGGTGGTGAACCGCTCCGCCCTGGATCGCATCATCCAGGCCGGCGGCTACATCTCCGTGAACACGGGTGCGGCCCCCGACGCGCACGCGACCCCTGTTCCGAAGCAGGACGCGGATCGCGCGTTCGAAGCTGCCGCCTGCATCGGCTGTGGTGCGTGCGTGGCTGCTTGCCCGAACGCCTCCGCGATGCTCTTCACTTCCGCGAAGGTCACGCACCTCGGCCTGCTCCCGCAGGGCAAGCCCGAGAACTACAAGCGTGTCGTGAACATGCTCAACCAGATGGACGAGGAGGGCTTCGGCTCCTGCTCGAACATCGGCGAGTGCGCGGCGGTCTGCCCCAAGCAGATCCCGCTTGACGTGATCGCAAACCTGAACCGCCAGCTCGGAAAGGCCGCCTTCAAGGGCGTCTGATCCGCATGAGTGGCCTTGGGCCCGGCGCACTAACGTGCGCCGGGCCCTTTTGCGTTCTCCACCTCCGGCGGGTCCCTTTTTGAGTGCTCGCGGACATTGTGATCTGAGGCGTATCATGGAGATATCATCGGGCTCAGAGAGGAGCTTGCCATGCAATTTGACGAGACCGGACCGAACACGCACACGCGCCGTTACTGGGTCAGTGCAACGGTTGCAATTGGCGCAATGGTTGTTTTTGCGATCCTGTCGATCCTTCTGCTCCTGGGGGTTGTTTTCGGCTCCCCAGCAGTCAAGCCCGTCGCCGATTCGCTTGTCCCGTGGTCCCTGCTGGTGTTCGCCATCGCTGGCGTCGCGATGATCGTCGCTAACAAGCGGTCCGGACAGGATTGAGACTCCGACGGTTCACTACATGACGCACGCCCGCCCCTGCGGGCGGCGTCACCGTGCGTGCAGACTTAGACTAGAGGGCGTGAATAACCCCCTGGTCCTTGGTATTGAGTCAACGTGCGACGAGACGGGCGTCGGCCTGGTGCGCGGCACGCAGCTGCTAGTTGATCGCACGGCTACGTCGATGGACGAGTATGCCCGCTACGGCGGTATCATCCCGGAGATTGCGTCGCGCGCGCACCTGGAGTCGTTCCTGCCGACGCTCGACGCCGCCTTCGACGAGGCTGGGGTGACCCTGGCGGACGTGGATGCAATCGCAGTCGCTGCGGGTCCTGGTCTGGTCGGTTCGCTGACGGTGGGTATCTGCGCCGCCAAGGCCCTGGCCTCGTCCCTGGGCAAGCCGCTGTACGGCGTGAACCACGTGATTGGCCATCTGGCCGTCGACAAGCTGGCCGAGGGGCCTCTACCCGAGCATTTCATCGGCTTGGTGGTCTCAGGCGGGCACTCGAACATCCTGGAGATCCGCAATATCGCGACCGACGTCGTGGAGCTGGGCGGTACCCTGGACGACGCTGCGGGCGAGGCTTTCGATAAGGTCGGGCGTCTCCTCGGTCTGCCCTACCCGGGCGGCCCCCACGTGGACCGCCTGTCCCAGCAGGGCGACCGCGAGGCGATCCGTTTCCCGCGCGGCCTGGCCGCCGGTAAGGACAAGGAACGCCACAAGTACGACTTTTCGTTCTCGGGCCTCAAGACTGCCGTCGCCCGCTACATTGAGGGGACGACCGCGCGCGGCGAGACCGTCAGCAAGGAAAACGTGTGCGCCGCCTTCTCCGAGGCCGTCAACGATTCGCTGACCGCCAAGGCTGTGCGCGCGGCGCTGGACACCGGCTGTGACACGATTGTCGTTGGCGGTGGCTTCTCCGCCAACTCGCGGCTGCGTGCCCTCCTGACGGAGCGAGCCGAGGCCGCGGGCGTGACCGTGCGCATGCCTCCGCTGCGATTCTGCACGGATAACGGTGCTCAGATCGCAGCGATCGGCTCGGAGCTGGTGGCGGCGGGCCTGCCGCCGTCGGACTGGGATTTTTCGCCGGATTCGGGCATGGAGCTGACGACGACCTACGTGCCCCCGCGCGCCTAAGCGGCGTCGCGGGGGAGGGGCCTCAGCGCAGTCCCTCCATGAAGGACTCGGCGACGGAGGACCACGAGGTGTAGAAGCCGCCCGCCATGTTGGCGCACACGCCGATGAAGGCGGCGCAGGCGAGTGCCACCACGCTCAGGCACGCCAGTCGCGCGGCGTAGGTGACGCATGAGGCCACCGGGCGCGGCAGCTCCGCGATGACGCGCGGCATCGGCAGGCGGAAGAAGCGCGAGCGGGATGCGGACGCGTCTGCGTCCCCAGCTAAGACGGCACTCCACGTGCCTGCGAAACGCCAGGTGAGGGTCACGAACGCAGCGGATAACAGGGCCAGCACAGCAAGGCTCACGAGCCCGTTGGGTGCGGTGGGCCGCACCGTGTGCGTGACGTTTGTGGCCGGCACGATGGAGGCGTAGGCTTCGGATGCCCGCGTGGCCGCCGCCGTCGGGGATGATCCCAACGCGTTCGCGACCTTGTTGGAGGAACCCCACCACGCCAGCATCGTCGGGATGTGCTCCCTCCACAGGGGGCCTGCGTGTCCGCCGGTGGGCGGAATATCGGTCGTCACGGTGTCGGGAGACTTGACTGCCTTGGCCATCTTGACGGCGGCGGGGGCACCGCCGGCCCCGTCGTCTGCGGCGGCCATCGCGTAGATGCGCAGCCCGTCGGGGACCCTCTTGGCCAGCATCGTGGAGAGGGTGTTATCCGCCAGGTACTGGTCGCCGAGATTCGTCATCTGCCCCTCGATTTGCGTGTCATAGCCGGAGAGGGAGGCCGCTGCGCCGAAGGTCTGGGGCGTGCGCATCGCCGTCCACACCGCGCAGTAGGCACCCGCGGAGAAACCGCCGAGCATCCACGCGTCGCGCTTGTCGGAGGTATTGGGGAAATTGTGGCGGACGAACGCGGGGATTTCGTGCGCGGACCACGTGTAGACGGCGGGGCGATCCTCGATATCCGCGCAGTCGTGCGCCTCCTCGTCGACGCTCAGGGACGGGACGACGATGATGGTGGGCGGGATGATCCCGGCGTCGATGGCGTTGTCGAGGGCCTCCTGGACGTGGGCACCCTGCGTGGTGCCGTCGGCCTCGCCCGGGTACCCGTGCAGCAGCTCGATGACCGCGTAGGTCTTGCCGTCGGTGGGGGAGTAGTCGCGTGGTGCGATGACGAAGACGGGCAGTGTGATGCCGCTGATCGGCCCCGTCCACGTGGTGGTGAGCATGCCGTCCTCGGTCCTCGTGAAGGTCGCGTCGAGGCTGGAGGAAGCAATCGGCTGGTCGCCGATTGTGACCTCGCCGCCAGACTCGGCTGCCGGTTCGTCGACGTTGGAAGCGATGAGCGCAGCCAGGTCACCGCTGGTCTTGACGAGGCCGAGAGAGCGGTTGAGGATCAGGGCACCCGTGGCCGTCACGAGGAGGATCGGCACGAGGATGAGGACCGCGCGGCCCAGCCAATGCCTCGTGCGTCGGGGGAAATGCCTGGGTGTCCAGCGCGGCAGGAGGAACGCCCCCGCGAGGAGGGACAGGACCGCGAGCACGGCGACGACCGCGAGGGTGCGTCCCGAGGTCAGGGAAATGGATCCGAGAAGGGACATGGTCACTCCTTCGTGGAGGGGGTTGACGAGGCCGTGGCAGCGCCGCGCTGATCGGTGGTTGTGGGCGTGGCCGGGGCAGGGGACGATGCGGAGGTGCGCTGCGTGGCGCGGGCAGAGCGCAGGTCGCCGACGCCCTTCGCGGCAAGCTTGGCGAGGCCACCGGTGACGGAAGCCAGCAGCGTGAGGGTCTGGGCGGGGGAGACCGAGGGCACGTAGGCGTGCGAGATAGCGAGCCCGACGGTGGCCAGAGAGGCTGGTTCGGGAACGGCCAGGTACAGGGGCTGCGTGCGGGGCTTGAACTTGCGCTTGAAGGCGTGCAGCGAGGTGAAGCCGTAGAGGGGTTCCATAATGGCGGCAAGGGCGTCGGTCAGGGGGCCGAAGGCGGACGTGTCGTCGGCGGAGCGCCTCAGGGGAGCGCCGGAGAGGGACAAGAACTCCAGGCCTTCTTCCTGGGCAGCCAGAGCAGCCTTGCCGATGAGGAATTCGATGGCGGGACGCCAGCCTGTTGCGCGGCGGCGCATGACGTCGAGGGTCAGGCCGACGACCTGGCCGCGGCGGTAGACGGGCAGCCACGAGGTGACGGCGTGGATTGTAGAGTCGGCGTCGATGGCAACGAGGATGCGCGTCTCAGGGATCGCGAGTTCGCGCACGCCGCCGAGTGTAAAGCCCATTTCGGGTAGGGCCTTGTCGGAACTCCACGCCTGCGAGATCACGGTGATCTGGTCTTTCCATCCCTGGGGGCATTCGTCCCAGGTGGTCCAGCGGGCCTCGACGCCTTCACGGGTGGCGTGGTTCATAGCGGTGCGCACGTCCTGGTAGACCTTGCCCTTGAAAGCCAGGCCAGGTAGGTCGAGGAGTGACTCTTCGGCGACCTGCATGATCGTCCAGCCCTCGTCGCGGGCGGCGTAGGCCAGGTCCTCGTGGACGGAATAGAGCGCCGGTGTGAGGCCCGCGGTGGCGGCGAAGGAAGAAAACTCAGCGATTGCCTGGGAGGCCTTGCCTTCCTCGTAGGCCAAGTCGGTGACGGTGAGCGCGACGCCTCCGGCTCCCCGGTAGGCAACCCCGGCCTCGTCGAAGGGGGACACCCACACCTGGTTGCCCTCCCACATGTTCATCCAGCCAAGCGTTCCGCCCCCGTGTGCGCGCAGGAGCGGCGTGAGGTCGTCGAGAGGTGAGGACGCAGGGATGCGAGGCAGAGCGAGGAGAGCGCGCAGCACGAGGGCGAGGGTTCCCGCCCATGCAACGAGGGGCATCCACAGGACGGGGGCCTCAGCCAGGAGAGTCATGGGCACGAGCGATGGCTCGAAGATCGATGCGGTCGCCGTGGGCAGGAGTGCGAGGGCGTAATCGTGGAAAACCTGCAGGGGTGTCGCGTTAGGCGCGTCCGAGATATCTTCACCCGAAGCCAACGAGGAGAAGGGAATGAATGAGTCGCTTGTGAGGAGTCCGAGCACGAGGACCGCCGCCGCGCACACAGCCATGAGGATGAGCCAGCGGCGTGCCAGCGTCGAGGTCGTGGATGGCGCGGCGTGGATCGTGAAGGATCGGCGCATCCACCAGGTGATGGCGCACAGCGCGACATTGAGGAGGACAGGCATCAGCAGCAGAGAAGCAGCCGTCGTCACCTCGGGACGCAGGGGGTCATCCGGCCCGTTCCACGCAAGGAGTTCGACGGTGGTTGACGCCAGCGTCGAAATACCGAGGAGGCCCTGGAGAATGAGGGTGCCGACGTAGGCGACTCGTCGTCCCCTACGCAGTCCGTAGGCGAAGATTAGCTGGAGGGTGACGGGTGCCAGGCATAGGAGGGTTGTGATGACTCCCGTACGGCCTTCGAGCCACCAGGCGGGACCCAGCGACCAGCGCATTTGCGCGAGGGGTCCCTCGGGCGCGGAGGATACAACTGTGAGAGCTGCGACACATGCCCAGCATAGCGCCGACACGGAGGCGAGCTGGCGACCGGCGGTTACCTCATCAGTGGAGTCGGAGTTCGAGCCGCGCACGCCCAGTAGACGAGCAGCGGTCATGCCGGCCAGGAGCGCCCACACGCGCGCGTAGGAGATCGCCGAGCCGAGGAGCGCGGAGGAGAGAACGAGGACGCCGACGAGGAGGAAACGCGCCCTCCACCGCCAGCGTGCCCCTAGCGACTGCACGGCGGCACCAGCCAGGGCGATGAGCATGAGGCTCGTCCCCCACAGGGTTCCTTCGCCGATGGCCTGGCCCCACTCGGTGATCGCGCGCTTGAGCAGGGGCAGGGTCGCCCATGTCGCGGTGACGCCGACGACCTGTCCGGCGAGCGCGGCAGCGATCCACACGCGGGTGCCCAAGTGGCGTTCGGCGGCGCCACCCGCGACGATCATCGTTGCGATGCCGAGGACGGCGGTGGCCAGGAAGTGCCCGGGGACAGCTCCGACGGAGGAAAAGATCGACCACCAGTGGGAGGGTGAAGGGCTAGCCTCGAGAACATTGAATTGATCGCGCCACACCCAGTAGGTGGCGGACATCAGGGTCAGCGCAACCGTCACGACGGTAGTGGCAGGGGCGTGGGACAGCCATCGGACCGTCAGGCGCGCCAGCGAGGAGAGCAGAAGCCAGAGGGTGCGTGCTGTTGCGCTCAGTGGCGCACCGATCCTGCGAAAAGTGGTGCGGCGGGGCTCGGGTGAGTCCGTCTCTTCCTTCGACACGGTGATATCCTCTCAAGCCATTTCATTTTTCCGGAGGATAGGATACTCCGATAGTCTGGAAGTGGACTGATAGTGCGCTGGGAAGGTGTCTGCTCAGTCACGAGGCTGTGGCCCCGCCCCGGACGCGCCTCGCTGCCGCGCTGGGGACGTGGGGTCAGGCGCTCAGGGCTGCGAACTCGGCAAGTGCCAGGGGACGACCCGCAGCCATCTCGGCGCGCATGAGGTCCACGACGGCATCGAGGCCCTGGCCGGGGCGTGCGGCCGCAGCGACGGCGCGCTGGCGCTCGTAGGCGGCACCGATTGACAGGATCGTGTCCAGGTCGGCGAACTCGCGCGCGCAGCCAAGATCAGCGGCCACGGGAGCCAGCTCTTCCTTCAGGCGCGCGATGCCGTCGCGGGCGCTTTCGGTCGCGCCGTCGCGTGAGACGATGAGGGCTGCGTCCATGCCGTAGCGGGCCGAGCGCCACTTGTTTTCCGCGACGAACCAGTCCGGCAGGGAGGGCAGGGGCTCACCGGCGTCGTACAGGCGCGAGAAGTGCTCGACGAGGACGTGGGTGAGGGCCGCGAAGATGCCGACCTCAGTGGCGTTCGTCGCCGCGTCGTACATGCGGTTCTCGATCGTGCCGAAAGTCGGCGAGGGGCGGATATCCCAGCGAACCTCGTCGAAGCCCTCGATGACGCCCGTACGGATCATGTCGTCCGTGTAGGCCTCCAGGTCCTCCCACGTGTCGAACTGACGTGGGATACCGGCGGTGGGCAGCTGCTGGAAGACCATCGCGCGGTTGGAGGCGTAGCCGGTGTCCTCGCCCGCCCAGAACGGAGAAGACGCGGAGATCGCCTGCAGGTGGCCCAGGTAGGCGGTGAGCGCCGCCTGGATCGGCAGGATCTTCGCGCGGTCTTCGACGCCGACGTGTACGTGGACGCCGTACAGGAGCATCTGGTGGCCCCAGTAGGCGGTGCGCTCGACGAGCTGGGCGTAGCGGCGTGAGTCGGTGACGCGCTGGCGGCCCGGGCGCGCGAAGGGGTGTGTGCCGGCGGTGGCCAGGTCAATGCGCAGGTCCGAGGCCAGGGGAGTCAGGTAGTCGATGCAATCCGTCAAGTCAGCGACGCACTCGGCGACGGTCGAGCGCGGCTTGGAAACGACCTCGATCGTGTTGAGGAGCATCTCGCGATGGACGCCGGGATAGAGCTTGCCGTCGGTCGTGGCGCGGTCGATGATGGCGTCCGCGCTTTGACGCAGATCGTGCGAGTCACGGTCGACGAGCTGAAGCTCCCACTCGACACCGAGTGTAGAACGCTGGGAGGAACCGAATGGCAGGGTCATGATCGATCCTTTCGCTGATTTCCTCCATTGTGTCAGGGCCTCGCTGTGTGCCGGTGGAGAGCTTCCTTACAGGTTTTTGGGCAACCTCTTGCAGATGATCGCGTGGTGACGCCCGGCCAGGCGCGTCGCAATGACTGTTAATTGGGCGCTACCGCCGCCCAGCTTGAGAGATTTGCGCAGCTCGTCGGGATTGATGTCCGCGCCGCGTTTCTTGATCTCGACACTGCCCGCGTCTCGCGATGTGAGCGCTGCAGAGATTGCCTTGGCGCGAAGGTTTGTCACCTCGAGCACTTCGAAGCGGTCATAGAAGGGGTTGTCAGGTAAATCGTCGCCTGTCAGGTAGGCGATTTTGTCGGATACGAGGCCCGCCCCGGTCTTGTCAGCGAGACGCCCGAGCAGCCCCGAGCGAATCACCGCCGGATCGGCTTCCGCGATGAAAGCCCCGAGGGGAGCAACCTCCACGCGCTCGGCGGGCGTATTCGCAGCCATCCCCTCGGGGGAGGAGAGGGCATGGGCTGCCCCGGCCTCGTCCAGGAGGAGGCAGGATCGACCCCGGCCCTCCGGTGCCAGCGCGGGAGACCAGAGGGAAGCTTCGACGAGATCGCCGCCCACGCTCACCCACTGCGCATGCCAATCCGCCGGAATGACGTCATGCGCGATGCCGGGTGCCACCTTGATACCCACACGCTCAATCGTGCGCGCCCAGCCGAGGACCGCGGACAGGGGCGGGGACCAATCCTCCGGGTTCGTGATGCGCGCCGACCCCCGCGAGGCCCCCGTACGCCGGGCGGGATCAGCAAAGATCGCATCCACGCCCTCGGAAGCCAACTCCGCGATATCCAGCTCCATGACGTTGCCCAGACGAACCTGCGCCCCCTCGAAATCCCGCAGATTCGCGGCCACAGCCCCCGCCGCCTCCGGGTCGATATCAACCGCGAGAACATCCAGGCCCAGGCCCGCAATCGCCAGTGCGTCCGCGCCGATCCCGCAGCCCAGATCCGCCACCCGCCTCGCCCCCGAGGCGCGGAAGCGCTGCGCGTGGCGCGCCGCCACCACCAGACGCGTCGCCTGCTCCAGCCCGTCGCGCGTGAACACCATGTGTGAGGCGAACGGGCCAAACTTGGCACGCGCCGCCTGGCGTAGGGCCAGCTGGGTGAGGACCGCGGCAGCCAGGCTGGCCTCGATGCCCGAGGCACGCAGGGCGGCCCCCAGCTCGCGCAGCGGCATCGGATTGGTCTCCTGGCGGGCCTGGAGAGACTCCAGCAGCTCCCAGCCGGGCGAGGACAGGATCGGGGTCAAGGTGTTCACCGGGCCATTGTCCCATCTCTGGCGCGGCGAGGCCGTCACCGGCGCGCTCGCGAAGCGGCGGGTGCGCGCTCGATTGCAAAAACGGACAGTGGACGAATCGCCCTCGGTGAACCTGCTGGCACTCGGGTTGCCCGAGTGCCAGGAGCGCAACTACACTCGTGAAGGAAGCGCGGGATCATCCCGCGACCGGTCCTGCACCTGACCCCCGCGACGGCAGGGAAAGGACGAGCACCTTCGTGACACAGAAGAAAGGGAGCGACAATGTCGATCTCCATCAAGCCCCTCGAGGACCGCATCGTCATCCGCCAGGTTGAGGCCGAGCAGACCACCGCCTCCGGCCTGGTTATTCCGGATACCGCCAAGGAGAAGCCGCAGGAAGGCGAAGTTATCGCCGTGGGCCCCGGCCGCGTGGACGACAAGGGCAACCGTATTCCCGTCGACGTCAAGGTCGGCGACGTGGTTATCTACTCCCGCTACGGCGGCACCGAGGTCAAGTACGAGGGCCAGGAGTTCCAGATCCTGTCCTCGCGCGACGTGCTGGCGGTTGTGGAGCGCTGAGCGCCTTCGCACACTGAACGCTACGGGGGCGGCCCGGAAGGAATCCTTCCGGGCCGCCCCCGTTTACGTATGACGGGCCGGGCGCGGCGCGGACCGCGTCGCCCGCAGTCTCAGGACGCCGTCTCGGCCAGCTGTGCCAGCACGGTGTTGCGCACGTAGGTGGCGTCGCGGAACCCGGGAATGTACGCCTTGTTAATGAACATGGTGGGCGTGCCCGTGATACCGGCCTGGTGCGCCTGCTCCTTGGCGGACTTCACCTTGGTGACGGTGTGGTCAGCGAGCATCGTCGTGCGGAACTTGTCCAGGTCGGGCACCCCGGCCGCTTGCGCGAAGTCGACGAGGGCCTGCTCAGAGTATTGGGGGTGTCCGGTCGGGTCCGCCGCCGCGTAGACGACGTCGTGGAACTCCCAGAACTTGCCCTGTTCGGCCGCCGCGAGACCCGCCTGGGCCGCCAGGGGAGAGGAGTCGGTGATCTGCGCCAGGTCGTACCACTCGACGCGCAGCGTGCCATCCTCCACGAGGTCGGCCAGCGCCGGGTCGATCTCGCGGGCGAACTTCGTGCAATACGGGCACGCGAAGTCAGAGAAGACGACCATCGTCACGGGCGCGTTGACGTCGCCCTTGGCCTGCTGATCGTTCGGGTCGTGGCGCATGAACGAGTTCATGATCGCCAGGTTGTTCGCGTTCGTCTGGCTGGGTTCGGCGCTCTGCTCAGCCGACGGCATCTGCGCGGAGGCCGCCGGGGAGGTGGACGAGAGCTGGACGCCCATCCACACGCACGCGCCCGCAAGCAGGGCGGTAACCGGCGCGGTGACCATGAAGAGGGTCTTGTAGATGTTCGTTTCCTGCTCGGCGACGGCTTTCTTCTCCGCCGACGAGGCCGTGGATTCGTTGGTGGTCATGCGTCCTCCCGGGGAACGTTGATCAGGGTGTCGGTCGAGTTGTGGGCACTAAAATGGTGCGGCATCGCGGTGGCGATGCCGCACCGGCACTTCATTTGCGTGATCAGGACACGCGACGTCCACGTCCGGAGGAGCGGATCTCCTCACGACGTTCTTCCTCGGTCATTCCACCCCAGATGCCGTAGGGCTCCTGGGCGGCCAGAGCGTAGGACCGGCACTGCTCGATCACCGGGCAAGTAGCGCAAATCGCCTTGGCGTTCGCAGCGCGACGCCGACGCGTGGAGCCGCGCTCACCCTCGGGATGGAAGAACAGCTCGGTGTCCAGGTCTCGGCACGCCGCTTCGTACTGCCATTCCCACGCGTCGATCATGGGGCCGGGCAGACGGGAGACGTCAGTCATTGGGTGCCTCCTTCTTGTCTGTCGTGCCGACATTTTCGGCACACGATGTCCGCAAGGATAGACACTTGTGCGGTAGTTATTCAAGGCTCTTGTCAGAAGTATGAGCCAGTTCTCATGGAGCGGCGTCCTGGGCAGTGGAAATATGGAAAACTGAGGTGGACGCACTGAATGAACAATGAACAACTTTTTGAATAACTTTGAGATGTGTAACGCACCCGTTCCTGTGGCGTCTCCGGGCCTGACAGACAAGAATCTGTAAGCGTACGCAGGCGCACAGAGGGGAGGAGCCATGCCGCGAGCGATCCTTACGCACGTTGCGCACGCCGACCGTTCCCGCACCGTGTCCTCCGTCGCCGACGAACTCGGCGTCTCCGCCTCCACGCTTCGAACCTGGGAACGGCGCTACGGCCTCGGCCCTGCCAGGCGCGAGGCCGGCTCACGCCGCCGCTACCAGCCAGAGGACGTCGAGCGCCTACGAGCCATGGTCAACCACGTGCACGCAGGTCTCCCCGCCGCCGAGGCCGCCAAGCGTGCCCTCTCCGACGTCACCGCTCATCCCAACGCCGGACACGTCACCGCGTCCCAGCTACGTTCCATCGTTCTCTCCGACGACATCCCCCGCCTCGAAGACGCTCTCGAAGCGACCGTCGCCAGCCACGGCCTCGTCCACACGTGGTCGCGCTTCGTCGAACCCACCCTCAAAACCCTGCGCACCACCCCGGGCGGGGACCCCGTCGGTGCCCCACCCGCGCTCATGCTGCTCAACGCCTTCCAGCGCGTGTGCCGCTCCGTCCACCTCTCGCGCCCCGCCCGCTCCTTCGTCGGCGGTGACCGCGTCGCCCTGATCACCGACGCACTCCACGAGACGCCCGCTCAGGTCATCGGCGTCGCCCTGGCCTGGTACGGCTGCGACGTGCGCGTCCTGTCCAGCGAACACTACGGGGGCGTGTGCGCCAGCGACCGCTTCCGCGAATACGTGCGCGCCGGCGTGCCCGCCATCGCCATCGTGCTGGGGTGCGGCCCCGCCTGCGCCGACACCATCGAAGGATTCATCTCCCGCTACGGTGGACCCACCATCATCGTCGGCACCGACGTGCCCGACATCCTGGCCCCCCACGTGCAGCGCGTGCGCACGATCAACGCCTGCGTCGAAGAAGCCCTCGCGCTCCTGGCACCCCAGGCGGACCCTCAACTGGTCGGTCGGTCCTAGCCCCTTGACGAGGCCAACGGACCTCATGTTTGACTGACCGCCCACGCGGAGTGCGCGTTCACGCCAAGAGTCCTGGTCAGGTGGTACCGTGAGGGTACGGACAGGCAGGAGAACAGTCATGAACGCCCCCTGGAACAATGAGGATCTACGCCGCGCCTTCGACGCCGACTTCGACGCGCTTGTTGCCTTCGCGTCCCGGTCGAAAGCCCGGGTTGGCTACGCCTTCCTGCGCGCCGACGGTCAGGTCGACCTCGGACGTCCCCTCGACGCACGCATCAGCGCGCGCATGACCCACGTGTTCGCACTCGCGCAAATGCGCGGAATCGAGGGCGCGTCCCACCTTGTGTCCCACGGCCTCGCCGCCCTGACCGGTCCTCTGCGCGCCGCCAACGGCAGCTGGTACTCCGAGGTCGTCCCCACCTCCGAAACCAGCGCGATCCCCGTGCCCCGCTCCGTCCTGTCCCAGCGCGCTCAGGCCGCGATGATCGGCGCTGCCGCAGCCGCCCTCATGGCCGGGCACCCCGAGGCCGCCGACCTTCTCGAGGACCTCGAGAAGGACCAAGACCGGCGCTGGTGGGACCCCTCCTACGGTGCCGTGCGCGAAGAAATCGACGCGGCCACCGAGGTGTGCTCGCCCCTGCGACGCCTCTCCACCAACCTCGACACCGCCCAGTCCTACCTGGCCGCCTGGGAAGCCACCTCGAATCGCGTGTGGTTCGACCGTGCCCGCTCCATCCTGCGCCTCGTCGGGGAAATCGCCGCCCGCTCGGGCTTCGCCCTGCCCGACCTCTTCGACGAGGAATGGCGACCCCTGCCCCCGACCTGCGACCAGCCCCCGCTCGAACTCATCCGACCCGGCGATACCCTGCCCGGCCTCGGCTTCAAGGCCGCGCGCCTCATCGGGCAAGTCTGCGCCATCCCCATCCACATGGGTGAAACCCCCGGGCAGTGGATGCTCGACACCGCCATCTCCCTGTACGAACGCGCCCACGCCGACGGCTGGACCGAGGACGGTGTCGGCGGCATCGTCTACACCCTTGACTCCACCGGCATCGTCGTCGCGCCCGAACGTATGCACTGGGTCGTGTGCGAGGCCGCCAGCGCCGCCCGCGTCCTCGCCGAACTGGTCGTCCCTGACCTCGCCGAAGACCTCGCCGTCGACTACGCGCGCGCCGTTGCCTGGGCCGACTCCCACGCACGCGCCGGAATGGGCCGCTGGATCCACGAAATCGCGCCTGACGGGTCCGTCTCCATGCGCGTGTGGGAAGGGCGTCCCGACGCCCTGACCGCCGCCCGTATGCTCGCGCGGGGTGCCGCCCCCATCTACTTGACAGTCACCGGGGCAACCGCGATGGCCGGGGCCTCCACGCGCGCCCAGCGGGCCGCCTGAAAGCTGGGTGCGGTGGCACCCCGCCGTCGCTTGACCCGTGACAGCGGGTGGCCTCGCCCGTGACGCGTCTCTCGTGTGAGGCCATTGTGCCCAGGAGGACTGCCCCGGCCACGTACCCAAGCCTCGCCCGGGGAAAGGGCAATGACGCGAATGCGCCTGCGACCACCTACAATTGGCCCATGGGAGAACTTTCAACACACGATCCTTTCAGCCTCACCGGCCTCACCTACGACGACGTCCTGCTCCTGCCCGAGCTCACGGACGTCGTTCCTTCATCCGTTGACACATCCAGCCGCTTGACAAAGAACATTTCCCTGCGCGTGCCGCTCCTGTCTGCCGCCATGGACACCGTCACCGAAGCACGCATGGCCATCGCCATGGCCCGCCAGGGCGGCATCGGCATCCTCCACCGCAACCTCTCCATTGAGGAACAGGCCGCGCAAGTCCGCCAGGTCAAGCGCAGCGAATCCGGCATGGTCGAAGACCCCGTCACCGTTGGCCCCGACGCCACCATCGACGAACTCGACAGCCTCTGTGGCCACTACCGTGTCCCCGGTCTGCCCGTTGTGAACGAGGACGGCACCCTCGTCGGCATCATCACCAACCG
>ERZ1699244.373-NODE-373-length-18422-cov-3.985133_pt1 | contig 18422 bp, 10 predicted proteins | sample MGYA00581534_ERZ1699244 | MGnify/ENA primary metagenome ERZ1699244 (study PRJEB42319, sample SAMD00040331) | human oral metagenome | material: saliva | host: Homo sapiens | study: EMG produced TPA metagenomics assembly of PRJDB4115 data set (Metgenomic analysis of...
GGTTCCTACACCGTCCATCCGAAAGACCTCGACATGCCTAATACTACCTTTGATCGCCCTGACCTGAGCGCGTTCACGCGCCTGGATGACCTGGGCCTGGAAGTGACGGGCCAGCGTGTAGGAGGCGATCGGACCATCTTGGCCTGCAAGGTAGTGGGTGAGGACCGGTGGTGCCGACAGTGTGGGGGCGAAGGCGTCGTACGCGACACGGTGATCAGGCGCTTGGCTCACGTACCCTACGGGTGGCACCCCACGATCTTGCACGTGAGCGTGCGCCGCTACCGCTGCCAGACGTGTGCTCACGTGTGGCGTCAAAACATGAGCCAAGCGGCCGATCCACGCGCCAAGCTCTCACACTCGGCGGTGCGCTGGGCGCTGGTGGGCCTGGTGGTCCACCATCTGACGGTGGCGCGTATCGCCCAGGCCCTAGGCGTGTCCTGGAATACCGCCAACACCGCTGTCCTGACCGAAGGAGAGCGTCTACTGATCAATGATCCAGCACGGTTCGATGGCGTGCGTGTCATCGGGGTGGATGAACACGTGTGGCGCCACACCCCCTACGGAGACAAATACGTCACCGTTATCTTGGACTTGACGCCCATCCGCGAACGCAGCGGCCCCTGCCGGCTCTTGGACATGGTCCCAGGCCGCTCCAAGCAGGTCTTCAAAACCTGGCTGGCCTCCCGGCCCGACACGTGGCGTGAGCGTATCGAGATCGTCGCGATGGATGGATTCACTGGTTTTAAGAGCGCTGCCGCCGAAGAACTCCCCGATGCAAGGGCAGTCATGGATCCCTTCCATGTTGTACACCTGGCTGGCAACGCCTTGGATGAATGCCGCAGGCGTATCCAGCAAGAACTTCACCATCGGCGCGGGCGTGCCACGGATCCCCTGTACAAGGCTCGCAGGATGTTACACACCAGATCTTGCCTGCTCACGCCGCGTCAGCAGCACCAACTACTCGACCTGTTTTCCGGTGAGGAGCACGTCGCCCTCGAGGTCACTTGGAGTGCCTACCAGAACATCATTGATGCCTACCGCGCGCCCGACACGGCTGCGGGCAAGGCCATGATGCAAGCCGAAATTAATACACTGACCTGCACGCGTGTACCGAGGGGTCTGAGAGAGCTCATTACGCTGGGCAGGACACTCAAACGCCGATCCAGGGACATCCTGGCCTACTTCGATCATCCCCACACCTCCAATGGCCCTACCGAAGCTATCAACGGGCGCCTTGAACATCTACGCGGATCCGCTCTTGGGCTTGCGCAACCTCACCAACTACATCGCCCGCTGCCTCCTCGAAACCGGAGGATTCAGACCCCAACTACACCCTCAATTATGAAGAGCCCCAAAAGACCTCAACGCGCTCACTAACAATCCACCCTAGTTTGAAGGTGTGCATGCCATAACACGTATGGCATTATACTCACCTATGGCGACAAGTATGTCCCCTCACATTTTGGATTTATCTTCCATTCGCAATTGCAGCACAACTGCCAGCCCTTGGAGATGGTTGCGGGGCCCTCTAAACAGGTCTTTAAGACCCGACTAGTCTCCCGACCCTGTTCCTGGCGCAGACAGCATTAAGATTGTCGCGATGGACGGGTTTACCGGTTTTAAAAGCGCCGCCGCCGAGGAACTCTCGCTGCCACGGCGTTCATGGATCCTTTTCATCGTCGTACACCTAGCCGATAATGCCCGGGTGTGCACCACAGGCCCATCCACAATAACTTCACTTTCAGCGCGGACAGGCCGCAAGCCCCGCAAAAGGAGCTTGGGATGTCACATGCCAGGTTCTGTCCACTAACACCACGGCAGTAACACCGGATACTCGGCCTGTTTGCCAATGATGGATGAGCACTTCGCGCTCGAATTCACCTTAAGCATCTATCAGAACATCATCGCCGTCTAGTATGCATCTGATATGTGTGCGGGCAAGGCCATGATGCAAGACATAGACAACATGCTCACCTTCACGCCTGCACCTAGCTCGTAACCCTAGGCAGGACAGCCAAACGCCGACTCTGGGGCACATCTTAGCCTACTTCGACCCAACACATCCCACCGAATCCATCAACGGGCGTCTCGAGCACCTACGTGGCTTTACCCCCAAGTTGTGCAGCTTTATCCAAGCACTCCTCGAAGGCTGAGGACTCGAACCTCAACTACACCCCAATTTTGGGAAGCCAACATTATTAAGATGCTAAACAAAAGTATATCTGACGGATACTCTACAATAACGGTGTATCCTCAGTTTCTTCTCGTCACATTGAAGTTACTTACTATCTAAACGCTTAATTTCAGATTGCAAATCAGCCACACACTTTTCATTAGCTTCATACTCGGCCACCTCATCCTGATACTTTCTCTTAGCATCGTCATATTCCGACTCTTTGGAAAAATACACGCAGAACCGCAGAAACACAATAATTGATAAAATTAAGAGAATAGCAAACAGTTCCCTACCCACATCACTACTGCCAATGATGGGATGGCCCTCAAAGAGGGCTTTCAACACAGACAATATAAACGCCGCAGTGATAGGTCCTAGAAATAAAAAAGTGAAAATCGGAAAATCAGGATTTGACCCTTCCATCTTAGGTTCCTTCATTCGTGCCTCAATATATGAAAGTTCACGCGCTTTGTCTTCACGAGTGATAAGAACTTCAAGATAGTTAATCAGTCTCTGCTTGACACTTTGCGACAATGAGAAACCTTCGATGAGATCACGAAGTGATTTAGCTTGTTGCCTCGGTGTTTCTTTTGAAGAGCTACTATACCACCCCGCTTTTTTCATTGATTTACAGGCGTGTTGAACTAGCTCATCTTCTATTTGCCCATCGTTGCCTTCTTGCAATCCAGCAAGACACGATAATAGGGCTTCTTTGTGACGAGATCGTTGAGTTTGAGCTCGTGCCAAACGTAAACAAACCCCTGGTTTCTGAGTCGATGAGGCAGTATCAGCCGCTTTCTTGAAAGCCTCGATCGCGCGGTCATATTTCTTCGTCGCATAGAAAACAACCCCGCGGACCTCCTGAACCTCAAAAGCATTATCACCATTTTCGTCCAGCACGTACGCTTCGGAAGCATACTCTAGCGCCCGTTCTGTGTGATACTGCGCAAGTTCAATCCATGCAGACACAACATAAGCCGCAGGATCACTAGAACCACGCTCACGAGCCTTACGAGCCGCAACCGCCGCAGCATCGTAGTCCTCAGCGAAGTAGTAAGTCCAAGCCCGCGCTACCCAATTAACCTCATCGTCAGAGACCACCGAATCGGCATGACGCAGGCGATAATCGTAACGCTCCTTAGCATCCTCATCACTAAAGGTATTCAGAGCCGCCTCAATAACACTCAGACGCTCACGAGCCTCATCGCCATGCTTGCCGGCAAGACTCGCACGACGCCCCCAATGAAGCTTAAGTTTTTGAAGCTTCGCCTGCAGCTGATCAACAGCCCAAGTACGATCCAGCCCTAACTCAGTATAAAAATTGACAACAGCAACGTTGCCGCCAGATACCTCTTCGGATTCCATCACTCAACTACTCTCAGGGATAAAAACTATAACGGCTCCCCAAGCCCAACGCCCAGAGAGAAGGACACCGCACAGCTCTTTCCCAGCAGCTTACTACACCCACACCAAATAAACAGCAAATCACACAAATCCCTAAATAATACATTTCTCCCGTGCGCCGGACCTGAATGAACAGGCCCGGCGCACGCTTGTTTTTGAATTAGTGCACTCCCGTTTGGTATTAGCTCCAGCTCTAGTTTGGAGTTAGGAACTACCTGGTTTAGTTACAGCTCCAATTAGAATCCGTACACTTCACGGCTGTTGCGGTTAACCAGCTGGCACATTTGCTCTAGGCTCAGCTGGCGCAGCTGCGCCAAGGCGGTTAACGTCACCGGCAACAGGTAAGAGCCATTAGGCATACCCCGGTAAGGGGTGGGCGGCAAGTAGGGGGCATCGGTTTCTATCAGCAGCAACTGCTGTGGCATCGCCGCAATTGCGGCGCGCAGCTCCCGGTTAGATTTGTAAGTCACCGGCCCCGACACTGAGGCATACCAGCCGTGCTCAGCGCACACCTGGGCCATAGCCTCATCCCCACTAAAGCAGTGGAAAACCGTGCGCTCAGGGGCGCCGTCGGCAAGCAAAACCTCAATGCACTCACGGTGAGCCTGGCGGTCATGGATCTGCAACGGTAAACCCAGCTCTTTAGCCAGGGCGATATGGGCGCGGAAAGACTCCCGCTGCGCCACGCCCCCACGCGGGCCGGTACGGAATAAATCCATGCCGGTCTCCCCCACGGCCACCACAGTTTCGGGGTTTTCGCGGCAGGCCCGCTCCACCTGGACCAAGGCGGCGTCGAGATCATATGCACCATGGTGGGCCTCGAAACGCGGCTGCAAACCATCAGGACCCACCTCGCTGACGCCCGCATGCAGCACCGCCTCATTCGGGTGAATCGCCAGCGCCACCTTCACTCCCGGCAGCTGTCGGGCCAGCTCCAGCGACGGCGCAAAAGCGGGCAGCTCACAGGCGCTAGTGATCATGCGGTCCACCCCCACTGCCTGGGCTCGCTCTACCAGCTGCGCGGCGCTAAGCGGGCCTGAAGCAGCTGCCGCCCCCGGCCCCTCAGTGGGCGAAATCGGCAAATGGGTGTGGTTATCCATGACCGCCTGCGGTAGGCGGGCAATATTTTCCAGCGCCGGCCAATCACTCGGCTTACGTTTAGACACTTTGTTCTCCCTGATAGATGAGGGCAACCCCCGGTTAAGGGTGCAGAGCCCGGTTTAATAGATGGGGGCAGAGCCCGGTTAAGGGCGCAAGTTACATGCACGTGCCCTCGGCGCTACCAGTTACGGCTAGCACCGAGGGCACAGTTAGTTTCTAAGCAGCTCAGGCGCCGGTGACGTCGTCGGGCACCTGCCCGGCGTAACGGGCCAGCTCCTGCTCAATGATGGCTTCATCCAGCTTCACAAACACCGGGGTGGGCTTGCCTACGGGCGTGCCCGGGGTGACTGCGTGACGCTCCCAGGTGGGGGCGGTGGTGTAGTCACCGGTGATGATCGGGTAGGACTTGCGCCCTGCGAAGTCTGCCGGCAGCACCTGCGGGTCCAGCTCGGTTACTTCCTCAATCACCGGCATGGGGGCGATCTGTCCGTCCCCACCCATTACGCGGTCGACGTCGTTAGCGGCGTGCGGCAGGAAGGGGCTGAGCATCAGGTTCAAGTCAGCCACTACCTGGGCTAACACGAACAAGATGGTGCGTAGGCGCTCTTGCTGGTCTTCGCTCTTGAGCTTGAAAGGCTCAGTCTCGGCGATGTAGCGGTTGGCTTCACCCACCAGGCGCATGGCTTCGCTCAGGGCGGCCTTTTGGCGGTGGTGCATGATCAGGTCACCCACGGTCTTAAAGCCGCGCTCAACCTCAGCTAGCAGCGAGCGGTCTTCAAAAGTGAACTCGCCCGGCTCAGGGATCTGCCCGAAACGCTTGTGAATCATGGAGGCGGTGCGGTTGACCAAGTTACCCCAGGCAGCCACCAGCTCAGAGTTGGTGCGGCGCACAAACTCAGCCCAGGTGAAGTCGGCGTCGGCGGTTTCCGGGCCGGCAATAGAGATGAAGTAACGCAGCGCGTCAGCCTGGTAGCGGCTGAGCACATCACGCACATAAATCACGATGCCGTGCGAGGAGGAGAACTTCTTGCCCTCCATGGTTAGGAACTCGCTGGAAACCACCTCGGTGGGCAGGTTTAGCTGACCGAAGGGGTTGTGGTCGCCGCCGCGTGAGCCCTTACCGTTTTGGGCCAGCATTTCAGCAGGCCAAATCTGGGAGTGGAAAACAATGTTGTCTTTACCCATGAAGTAGTAGGTCAGGGCGTCGGGGTTGTTCCACCACTGGCGCCAGGCCTCGGGATCGCCGCTGCGGCGCGCCCACTCAATGGAGGCAGACAGGTAGCCGATTACGGCGTCGAACCACACATACAGGCGCTTGCCAGGCTGGTCATCCCAGCCGGGGATCGGGATACCCCAGTCAATGTCGCGGCTCATGGCACGCGGACGGATTTCCTTGAGGATGTTCTGGGAGAACTTAATGACGTTGGGGCGCCATGTGCCCGAGGCTTCACGCTCATCTAGCCACTCGCCCAGGGCGTCAGCTAGCGCCGGCAGGTCCAGGAACCAGTGGTTGGATTCGACAAACTTGGGGGTTTCGCCGTTGATGCGACTGCGGGGGTTAATCAGGTCAGTGGGGTCGAGCTGGTTACCGCAGTTGTCACACTGGTCGCCACGGGCGCCGTCGGCTCCACAGATAGGACAGGTGCCTTCAATGTAACGGTCGGGCAGGGTGCGGCCGGTGGAGGGCGAGATAGCCGAGCGGGTGGTGCGCTCAATCATGTAACCGTTGTCGCGCACGGCCTCGAACATTTCACGCACAACCCGGTAGTGGTTACCGGTGGTGGTGCGGGTAAATAGGTCATAGGACAGACCCAGGGCAACCAGGTCCTCAACAATGAGGCGGTTGTTTTCGTCTGCTAGTTCGCGGGCGCTAACTCCAGCTTCGTCGGCGGCCACCAGGATGGGGGTGCCGTGCTCGTCAGTGCCGGAGACCATGAGCACGTCATAGCCAGCCATTCGCATGTAGCGGGAGAAAACGTCTGAGGGGACACCGAAACCGGCTACGTGGCCAATGTGGCGTGGCCCGTTCGCATAGGGCCAGGCAACAGCTGAAAGAATGTGCGTCATGGCCCCTAGTTTACTGGCTTTGGCCTGATTTGCCCGAACCGATATTTTGCTTGCGCCGCCTGGTAAGCGCTGGCCTTGCCGGCGACGGTGCCCGGTTTGGTGCCCTGGCGGCGACGGCGCCCGGCGGCTTTGCGTTTTGCTTGCGCCGCGTTCTTGTCTGGCCCGCTGTTTTGGCGACGGCGCCCGGCGGCTTTAAATGTGCACATGGGCTCAGGGTTTGGGTTAGACTCTGCCCAAGCACACAGTTTTAAGGATTCACTATGGCCAGTGACGAAAAAATTGATGCAAGCGCGAGCAACGCAGCTAGCAAGGCACCTAGAAGTGTGCCGGATAATATCGACGAACTATTCGATGCCCTAATGGACACAATCCCTGAGATTGAGCCAGAAGCGGCCGAAGCAAATGAGCCAAAAACACTTTGGCGACGCATCTCAGATTGTTTCTGGTACTGCGACAGCTCAGTATTCATGATTATTTTCGGGTTATTCCCGCTCATACTGGGCATAGTAATAGCTGAACCGTACTTTGGTAGAACAGACATTCCTGCGTCCACTACTTTCGAGGGGAGCATCACTAAGAGTATCTATCTTGAGGCCAACAAAACCTATACCCTATACACTGAGCATGAATATGATTCCCCACATTGCTCTATAGTAGACTCAAAAGGAAATAACTTACCCGTAGAAACCTGGGAACCTAACGAACATGATTCATTCATAAAATTCTATAATGACTTTGGACAAGTGCGCCCCACAAAGTCTGGCACCTACAAGTTTTTCTGCACAGACCAAAGTGAATCAAAATATAAGTCATTTATTATAGCTGAAACCACCGCATTTCCTAGGCTTAACAATATTTCGTCAGAAATATGCTATAACCGGATCATAGTTTTTTATGCTTCAACCATTGCATTACCCGGACTACTGCTAATATCTGCGGGCACCCTAAATCTTATTTTCAGGGGCCTTCGTAACGCAGCCCGTTCACGCGCATACAAGCGATCACTGCAAGGCACTGTTTAAGTTAGTTGTCAAGGGTACTAACCCCCTACCAGGCAGCTCTAGGCACACTGATTATTCCGCTAGGGTTGTATCAGCAACCGATTTAAGGATTAGTCATGCCCGCTAGCCAGCCTCAAGCTGCCGCCAACCTAGCTGCTGCAGCCGACAGCGACCCATTCGCTCGCATCTACGCCAGCCCCAACGCTAAAAACATTCACGCCCCAGCCAGCTTCGGGCCAGCATATCCGCGACCCCAGAAAGAACTACAAACCCCAGAAAGAGCCACGCCACCGCCCCGCCCATTATGGGCTGAAATAATTATCATATTTTTAAATCTAATAATGATCGCAAATTTCGCTATCAACCTGACTTTATTTCTGCCAACTATAATCGCACCAAACCTAAACACTTTCTCTGCAGACAACCCCAAAAGCGTCTACCTAGATAACAACAAAGAATACTATTTCTACATTAAAACCAACATTCAGACTATAGCCGACAAGACCAGCTGTGTAATCTCAGGCCCTGGAGACTACCAGGCCTCTATCATGGCACAGCCAGTAGACAGCGAGCTTGACATTGATGGTTACTACAAACTTGGTAGAATCTCTGCAGGTAAAACCGGTACTTACAGTTTTTCTTGCGTTAACCCTGATTTAAACGGTTCCCACTCTTTTGCTGTAGCAGACACTACAGACAACTATTACGCTAAGACTCAAATAGGACTATTTCTTGGCTATTTAATGGTGACCATCAGCGCAGCCATAATTTTATTGGAGACAGCTTTAATAGTTGCGAGTGTTCGTAACATTTGGCGCGCCTCTAAAGAGCGTCGCCAGCTACAGGCTGAGTTTCCCGCGCCTCTGCCCGCATACATGCCCGCGTCAGCATCAGCAGGCCCCACAGCCACCGCCTCACCCGAGTATCGGCCTACGCAACTTTGACGTGCCACGCCAGCTGCGCCGTCGTCGCCCCCAAAGCTAACGCAACCAGCATGGGCGCCGTCGTCACCAGCCACGTAAAACGCCGAGCCCGGCACCTATTCAGCTAGGCTTAGAACAGCAACCGATTTAAGGATTTAACATGCCGGACAACCAGTTCAATCCAGGACCGTACGGCTCCGCTAGCACCAGTTACAGCTCCGCCAGCGGCCCGAACCCGCAAAGCGCCCCCAGCGCGGCCACAACCTGGGCCTCCCCGGGGCAAAACGCCGGGATTTTGCCGCCCACGAACCAGAAAAGCCTGATCGGCAAGCCTGGCCTGGGGCTTTCAGTATTTTGGCTGGTTTTAGGGCTAATCACTTTGGCGGTGGGCGCGGGCCTGGCCTCACTGAACCTTACCGACGCCACGCTGCCGTCTTTGTCATCTTTTTCTCCGGGCACATCCAAGAGCGCCCAGCTTGAGGCCAACCGGACTTACGCTTTCTATGCTGCCTCAACGAAGTTGGATTCCGCTCGCAAAACCTCCTGCGTGGTGTCTGGCCCCGATGGCTATAGCCCCACGGTAACCAACGCAAACTCCAGCGAAGAGCTTCAGCTGAACAGGAGCTACTACAAGGTGGCGACTTTCAGCCCCAATAAGTCGGGCAGCTACTCTTTTGCTTGCTCTCACCCCGCCAACCTTGACCGTGCCGATGTTTTTGCTATCGCCGACATCACCGACACCACCACGGTCACCTCTAGTAATGACTTGATTTTCGCCCGCATCTTTGTGGGCGCTGGTGCTTTCCTTGGCTTGGTGGGCCTGGGGCTAGGCATTTTTGGGGTCATTGCGCTTATCCGCAAGCTTAAGGCCCGCCGCAACTTCACAGATGGCCTGCCCGCGCAGGGTGGGGATAGCGCTTCGGCTAGCTCCGGGGCTTTTAACGGTTATGTGCCGACGACGCCGGGCCAGGCACCTTTGGGCTACCAGGCTCCGGGGGTTGCGTCCCAGGGGCCGGACGCTGCTGCGGCGTCCCAGTGGGCTGCTGCGGGCGCTGGTGCCGCAGGTACTGCTGCCGCCGCCGCACCTCAGTGGGGTGCACCCCAGGGGCAGTGGGCGGCCCAAGCACAGTCCTCCCAGACGCAGTCCTCCCCAGCCGTTCAAAGCCAAGCTTCTGCACAGAGTTCTAACTCCAGTGCGCAGGCCGCGAGCGCGCACTCTGCTCCGCAGGCGCCAAACCCCTACGTGACTGCGCAGCCTCAGACCAATCCCTACGTGACTCCTCAGGCTCAGCAAGCTCCGGCGTCGCAACCGGCCCAGCCGCAGAGCTACGCCCAGTCAGCCCAGCCCGCACAACCGCAGGCTAACCCCTATATAACCGCGCAGGCGCAGCCCGGCCAGAATGTGCAGCCGGGTCAGCCCATCGAGGTCTACGGCCAGCAGGCCACCCAGCCGCTAAACCCCTACCTCACCCAGCCACAACCGCAGGCACAGGCACAGGCACAGGCACAGGCACAGGCACAGGCAAGTGTCGCACAAAGTGCCGCGCAGGCTGGCACCCCGGCCGGGACCCAGGTTGGTACTCCGGCCGGTGCTCAGGCTGGTGCTCCTGCTACCGCTCAGGGTAACGCCCAGGCTGGTTCCCCTGCTGGTGCGCAGGGCCAAAATGCTGCCGGCTACTGGCCGGTGCCTAACTTTGCTCCGTCCGACCAAGCCGCTCAGCCCGGTCAGTTTGGCCAGCCCGACCAATTTGGCCAGACTGCCCAGGCGCCGCAGGGCTATGGACAAGTACCCCAGGGTTATGGCCAGCCAGTACAACCGCAGGCTAACCCCTACGTAACCACACAGGCTCAGCAGGCTCCGGCGTCGCAAACAGCCCAGCCGCAGAGCTACGCCCAGTCAGCCCAGCCCGCACAGGCTCCTCAAGTACCGCAAGGCTACGGCCAGGCACAGCCTGGTCAGAATGTGCAGCCGGGTCAGCCCATCGAGGTCTACGGCCAGCAGGCCACCCAGCCGCTAAACCCCTACCTCACCCAGCCGCAGCCGCAGCCGCAGCCGCAGACACAGCCAAGCGTTGTGCCAAGCGCCGCTCAAGCCCCGCAGGGTTACGGCCGGCCCGCACAGCCCGGGCAGGGATATGGTCAGGTACCCCAGGGATATGGTCAGGCACAGCCGGTACAGCCCGCACAGTCGGTGCAACAACCCGCTCAGGTACCTGGGGTTAGCCAGTTGGAGCACCCGAACCAGCCTGGCAGGCCTACTCAGCCTTTGCAGCCTACGAATGACACGCGGGTTATCGCCAGCCCGACTGACACCACCCAGGTGGTTTTCGAGCCGGCCAACCCGGTTTATAAGTCACCTGCTTCTCAGTCAGCTGCCTCTCAGCAGGCTGGTGCAAATGAGGAAGTTGAGGAGACTGACCAGCGTCCTATGGATGCCATGTACACGGATCCAACCCGAGTAATCAGCACCACCGAGGCCGCCAACCGCTACAACTAACCCGCACTACAGATACAGATACAGATACATACAAAATCGTCCGTTCCCTATAAAAATTCCATGGGGTTTTATAGGGAACGGACGATTTTTCAGTATTTGTGAGCAGTGGCCTGGGCTAGCAGCCTTACTCGGCCCTGTTCAGCCTCGCTTGGCCCTTAACTTGAGCCTTAACCTGCCCCTTAACCTGAGCCTTACTCGACCTCAGCCAGCTCCACGCCAGCCTCAACCAGCTTGGCCTTGGCGGCCTCGCCCAGCTCGGGGCTGACCGGCTCGGTCAGGTTGGTCAGCACTCGCACCTGGTAGCCCTTGGAAGCGGCGTCCAGCGCAGTGTCGCGCACGCAGTGCGATAGCGCCAGGCCCACAATGTCTAGGCTGTCCACCCCGGCGTCCTTAAGCAGCTGGTCCAAGCCCACACCGGCGTCGTCGACCCCCTCAAAACCAGAGTAGGCCGCCGCGTACTGGCCCTTCTTAACCGAAGCGTCCGGGGCCAGGTCCGCCAGCGCCGGGTGCAGCTGCGCGTTAGCAGTGCCGGCCACGCCGTGCTTGGGCCAGGTGTCCACGAAGTCGGGCTGGTCACTGAAGTGCGTGCCCGGGTCAATGTGCCAGTCCTGAGTGGTTGCCACCAGCGCGTATTCCTTGCGGTGTGCGGGCACGTAGGCGGCTACGCGCTCGGCGACGGCGTTGCCTCCCACGATGGGCAGCTCCCCGCCCTCGCAGAACGTGGGCTGCACATCTACCACGATTAGTGCTCGAGTCATTTTCTTCTCCCTATGGTTGCGGTTTTTCCCTTAGGTCTTTGGTAGCCGGTGGATGGCCGGCCGGGTTGGCCGGGCTAGCCGGGCGATCAGCAGCTCAACCGGGCCGTGGCGCTGGCAAGTTCCAGGCCGGGCGTGTGACGCTTGCAAGTGCTGAGCCGGGCCGGCAAGCTGCGTCCTCGCCAGAAGCGTGGCGCCGCCCTCCCCGGTTAGCATATTTAGTTTTCGCGGGCAGCCAGAGCCGCCTGGTACAGCTCATTCTTGCGCAGACCGTGGGTTTGGGCTACCTGCGCGGCCGCCTGTTTGAGGCGTAGGCCCTGGTCAGCTAGGGTCAGCACCTGGTCTACTACCTGTTCGACGCCGACGCTAGCCCCCGCAGAGCCGGCAACTACCAGCACAATTTCTCCCCGCGCCCCCTCGGCGGTGGCCGCCACCATCTCATCTAGGCTGGCGCGCAGCACTTCTTCATGGGTTTTAGTCAGTTCCCGACACAGTGCCGCACGGCGCTGCCCACCGAAAGCTTTAGCCAGGTCAGTTAGGGTTTCGTGAACACGGCGGGGGGATTCAAAGAAAATCAGGGTGTGGGCGTCGCTGGCTAGTGAGCTTAGTAGCCGGGCACGCTCGCCGCTTTTACGCGGCAGGAACCCTTCAAAACTGAAACGGTCGCTGGCCAGGCCTGATAGCGCCAGTGCGGTGAGCACTGCGGAAGGGCCGGGGGCCACGGTAACCGGCACGTCGGCGTCGATAGCGGCGTTGACCAGGCGGAATCCTGGGTCGGAAACCGAGGGCATACCGGCGTCGGAAATCATCAGCACGCTGGAACCGCCGCGCGCGGCCTGCAGCAGCTGCCCGGAGCGTTCGCGCTCGTTGTGTTCATGGAAGGCCAGCAGCCGGCCACCAATTTTCACGCCTAGGCGCTGGGCCAGATTCAGGGCGCGGCGGGTGTCTTCAGCGGCGACGACGTCGGCCAGGGCCAGGGCGGCCATCAGGCGCGGCGAGGCGTCACCACGGTTGCCGATAGGGGTTGCGGCCAGGGTGATTGTGCCCCGAGCGGGGGCGTATTCGGCCAGGTCAAGGCCCTGCGCAGGGCCGGGCGCAGAGTTGGCAGGCAGTGTTTGCTCTGCCTCGCTGGCAGGGGCCGACGACGCAGGCTCGCCCAGCGAGCCGGCGGCGGGAGCCTCCAACTCACTTGCAGCAGGGCTTGGCACTTCTTGATTGGGCGCCATATAACCTTCCCCTTTTAGATACAGGCAAAATCATCCTTCACCTATAAAAATATGCGTTTAAATCATAGGCGACGGACGATTTTGCCTGTATTTGTAGATCATGCCTGTACTTACAGATTTTGTCTGCATTCACAGACTGTACCTGCAAACAACAGTGCAGCCAGCTTAGATCCAGCTCTTAAACAGCATGTGCCAGAGCCAGAAGTTGTAGTCCACTACCTGCGCGGTCCATATCGGCCACCACAGGAAGGCAAACACAACCGCCGCCAGCGCAATAATGCCGGTCAGTATCAGGCCCATGAACATTGAGGGCTCATAGTCCTTGCCCAGCACCTGTCCCCCGCCAAGGTAGGTACCCAGTTCGTCTTTCAAGTTACCTTGAGCGTTCGTCTCCTTGGCGGCGACGTCGTCGCTTGCGTAGCCGGCAGAGGCGTCAGCTCCAGCAGCCCCCGCAGAACCAGTAGCCCCAGCAGAGCCACCAGAACCAGCCGTAACCACGCCGTCGCCGTCGAGCAAGCCAATTCCCCAGCCCAGCGCCACAGTCAGCGCCAAAACCACGAACGGCACGAAAGCTACCGTGTAGAAAGTGAAAATAGTGCGGTCCCAGTACATGAACCAGGGCAGGTACAGGCCAATGTAACCAGCCAGCACTACCCAGCCGCGCCAGTCGCGCTTAAGCGCCACATAGGCAACCACCACAAATACCGCCACGAAAGCTGCCCACCAGATCGGGATGTTACCGATCGAGGTGATAGCCCGCACGCAGTTACGGGTGTCGCACTGGTAGGCGTCGGCTCCCAAGGTGTCATTGGACTGCCAGTAGAAGGAGGTGGGCCGCATCTGTAGCAGCCAGCCGCTGGGCTTAGCCATGTAGCTGTGGGGGGTGGATAGGCCCACATGGAATTTGTAGATAGCGCGGTGGTATTCGATAAAGTCCGCGATCGAATCGGGCAGCCAGGAGCCGCGCCCAGCTGCGCGCTCAGCCGCCGCCCAGCCGTGCTTGTAGGCGCTGGGGTTCATGAACCAGCCGAACCAGCTAAGCAGGTAGGTCACCCCTGCCACGGGCACAAGCCGCATAAAGTTACCCCAGCCGCGTGAAACCAGGGTTTCCAGCTTCCACACCTTGGCTTTAACAGCGCGCAGTGCGGTGCCGTCCCAGATCACGGTCATGATGCCGATGGTTGCCAGCAGGTACAGGCCCGACCATTTAACCGAGCAAGCACACCCCAGCAGCACGCCGGCGCTAATCATCCAGGGGCGCCAGCCGGCCTTGGGGGCTAGGGCACCTGCAGCGGTGCCTTCCAGCAGGCGCGCGATGCGTTCGCGTTGGCTTTGACGGTCACGCACAATGCAGTAGACAGCGGCCAGGGCGAAGAGGCCAATAAACCCGTCCAGCAGACCGATACGTGACTCGGTGATACCCACGCCGTCGATAGCCAGGAACAATCCCGCCAGACCCACCAGCAGCGGTGAGGGGAACAGTCGCCACACCAGGCGGCACAGCAGGAACACGGTGGCAATACCCGCTAGGGCCACTGCCAAGCGCCAACCCCAGCTGGAGGCCGGCCCGGTCAGCTCCATACCCGTGGCGATCAGCCATTTACCTAGCGGCGGGTGCACCACAAAGGACGCCTCGGGGCTGAGCGTGGAGAAATTACCGCGCACAAAACTAGCGTTGGCGTTTTGTGCCCAGGTGCCCTCATAGCCCAGATGCCAGATCGAGTAGGCATCTTTGACGTAGTAGGTCTCGTCAAACATGATTTCGTGCGGGCTGCCCAGGTTCCACAGGCGCGTGAAGGCGGCGATCAGGGTGGTCACCACGGTGGCGATCCAGCCGTTGCGGGTCACTACTTGCGAAGGCAGGCGCGAGGGTAGGCCCAGCACGGCCCGTAGCTGCTCGCGGGTGCGCGGCTGGGGGCTTTCTAGTGCCGGTGCTGCCGTGCCTGCCTGCGACGACGCCGCTTGGTCGCCTGCCTGGGCACCTTGCGACGACGCCGGGCCTTGCGTTGTCCCTGCAGTTGCCGGGGATGCGGCACCTGACGGAGCTGCCCCGCCCTGCTGAGCGGCGGCGTCGGGCTTAGCGCCAGGACCCGAGGACTTAGCGCCAGAGCCTGAGGGCTTAGCAGCTGAATCCTGCCTACTCGGCTCTGACAAAGTAATTGGAAAACGCGTGCCACGCACGGGGGTGACGTCGTCTTCCGGGTCAGAATAGGCGTCAGCGTCCGGGCTTGGAGTAGTGGGCTGATCGTTCATTCGGCCAGTCTATTGCGTTTAGCGGCGTAATACCGACTCTCAGCTCACTTTCAGCAACCACTATCACTTGATATTTAGCTGTTAGCGTCGCTCGCCACACTCAGGGCTGCCGCTCGCAGCCCTGCCCAGGAGGCCGGCCCCGCGCGTCCCGCCCGGCCCACCCGGGGCTGCCTCTCACAGCACCGCCCGGGGCCGGCGTCGTCGTTAGCGTCCCCCGAACTAGCGCCCCCCGAAGCTGCCGCCGCCATAGCTGCTGGAGCTGCTGAAGCCGCCGGAGCTGGACGAGGAGGAGCTGTAGCTGACCGAGCTGCTGGTTTGCCACACCACCGCGCTGGTTACCGGCTGGAAGCCATAGTCTAGATCGCGGGTCAAGTCCAGGTTGTATAGGCCCGGACCGGCGTCGTCCCAGCTGTAAGCCACTTGCTGGCTGGCCATCATTTGGGCGCCCAGCGGCACCAGGGCGTCTTGCACCTTGGCAGCCATACCGACGGCGGCCGCATTGGCTAGGTCGCTGCGGTACTGCTGCGGGGTGGTGGGGGCATACATGGCGCTGTTGGTTAGGTAGGCGCAGTAGGCCCGCATTTGTCCGCCAACTATCAGGCCGCGCTGGGTGTAGCAGGTGCTTACGTTGTATGAGTGCATGAAGGCGGCAATAAAGCAGAAGCCGGGCACAGCCCATACCCAGGGGGTGTAGCGGGCCACGCTGTAGAGGCTGAACGTAAAAATGGTCAGCCACAAAAACATGCTGCAAGTGTTGGCTAGTCCCCCGCAGCTGGTACGCAAATTAGCTGAGCTATATTCTTTGTCGGCAGCTCTAGCGAATTTACGCATACCACTGCTTGTGGACTCATTGTTTTTAAGTACCGCACGCATTTGCGCTAAATCGAATTGGCTGGCTCGCAATTTATTCGAAATCATAAATAGTGCAGTCAGTAATGCCTGTTGGCTGGGGTAAAGCCTGCCGGCCTGTTTGCCGGTTAGTGCAATGGTCCACTGCCCGTGCTGTAGCGGCGGGCCGGAGCGGGCCGCCTGCGCCACCTGCTGTGCGTTGGCCACACGAAGATCCAGGTAGCGGTATCTTTGGGCGTCTCCTGGACAGACGTTAACTAGTCCGGCGTTGGTCAGGGACAGCAGGGTGCTGGTTAGCTGGCGGGTGCGCCGGTTCTTTTGTTTAGCTTTGCTGGGGAAGACATGGCTGGAAAATTCTGCGATTACTGCCGGCGACAGGTTAGGCATTTGGGTCACCAGCATGTCGGGCACAACAAACTGGGCTTGGGCGGCGCGGCGTGAGCTGAATGCGCCGTACAGCCCCACTGTGGCTATCAGCACACATACCCCAAAGCCGGCGGGAATTAGCCAGTCAAGCCACCAGGGGCGCTCTTGGGGCAGGCGGGCTTTTACGGCCTCGTCGATGGCTTGTTGGCGCTGGGCTGGCGTGGCCGTGGGAGTGTAGCCGGAAATGGTGCTGGCATCCCACATATAGGCCAGGGTTACGGATTTTCCGCCTTTAACAAAGTCGGCTTTGTAGTGGCGTCGGGAGGCGGCTTGGGGGTCGCCGGGAATGGTGTAGTTGGTGGTGGGGGCGCCGCCTGGGGTGCCGGTAGCGACGCCGTCGTAGTGCAGCCACATCCAGGTGCGTTTGGCTGGGACTTGCTCGGGCATAGAGAAGTCGATGCTGAGGTGTTTAATGGGCACCGTGTTTTTGTCGGAGATGGGGCTCCACAGGACTTTGACGATGTCGTTGGTCAGCTCCCCGCCGCCGATAAAGCTCATGGTGATGCGGTAGCGCAGGGCGGAGGCGGAGCTGGTGCGTTTAATATTCCAGCCGATCTCAACTTTGGTGGGATAGTTGACGGTTTCCCCGTTGTAGTCGGTGGAGCTGTCGGCTATGCGCACATAGGTTTTGCCGGCGTACTGCTCATCCCATTCTTTTGTGCTTGAGATGGAGGAGGGGTCTGTGAAGCTGCTTTTGGTCAGCTCCTGGTTGGTGTCTAGGTCCGTGACTGTTACGTTTTTTAGCTGCTGGCCTTGTTTTAGCTCGTAGAGCTGGAACATTTGCGAATAGCTACGGGTGTCTTTGATGCGGATGGTGACGTCTTCGGTGACGTTTAGGTTGCGCTCAGCGGTGGCGTAAGCGCTGTAGTGTAGGTCTGTGTACAGGATGGGGGCGTTGTCGAATTTGGTTTTTTCGAGTTGTTTATAAAAATTGTTGCCCCAGGCGATGGCACTGACCACCGCGATCCCGAGTACTGCTGCCAGCGTCGCTTTAATTAGAGCTTTAAATAGCTCTCGGCTGATGCCTGCGCTTTGGTCCATGCCATAAGCGTATTAGGTAAGTGGGGTGCGGTATGGGCAAAAATGCCCAGGTGGTTTGTTCTTTGCCGACGACGACGCCGGGCCCAGGCTGGTAAAACAAAAAAATGGTGGGGGCATCAACCCTACAAGGATCAACACCCCCACCACCAAGAAACGGTTGGCAGTGCCCTACTCTCCCACAACCCACCAGTTGCAGTACCATCAGCGCAGAAAGGCTTAACTTCCAGGTTCGGAAAGGATACTGGGTGTAACCCCCTCGCTAAAACCACCAACACAACCAAACAAGCAACACCCCAAAAAAAGGAGGTGATCACTCACCAGTCAGTGAAACAATATATCCACTTAACAACCCAACCCACAAACCCCCAAACAAGGGGCCCGAGGCCGTGTTGGCCGTGAACCGCACAGTGGACGCAAACACCATCAAAAACAACACACCAACCAAAACCAGTCGATGCAACAAGAATTATTGTTAGTTATCGGTCAATTAGTACTAGTAAGCTGGTCACCTTACAATGTCTACACTCCTAGCCTATCAACCCGGTAATCTACCGGGAACCTCCCCCCAAACAAAATGGGACGGAAACCTAATCTCGAAGCTAGTTTCCCGCTTAGATGCTTTCAGCGGTTACCCATCCCGAACGTAGCAAACCAGCCATACCCCTGGCAGGATAACTGGCACACCAGAGGTTCGTCCGTCCCG
>ERZ1699244.377-NODE-377-length-18282-cov-3.496888_pt1 | contig 18282 bp, 10 predicted proteins | sample MGYA00581534_ERZ1699244 | MGnify/ENA primary metagenome ERZ1699244 (study PRJEB42319, sample SAMD00040331) | human oral metagenome | material: saliva | host: Homo sapiens | study: EMG produced TPA metagenomics assembly of PRJDB4115 data set (Metgenomic analysis of...
GCGGCGAGATGCCCCAAGCGACAAAAATGTCAACAAGGAGGACAACAGCTGCCCAAACCCAGGTTTCGGTTTGCAGCGTACGGAGCTGTGTCAGCGTCGTAACGTTGATCATAATGTAATAAGAATAAGATTATCGTTTATTTGACTTGATGTAGAGCGTATAGATGGGCGTCTTGAGAATCCGTTCCTTGATTTCGGGATTGATCAGACACTGTTCGATGCTGGCTCCCACCGAAACGTTTTGCTCTCCGGGATGGGTGAGACTCTCGAAGGTGAAAAGCGGCAGATAGACCTCAGTCATCGGGCTAATATCGGTGGCAAAGAGATCGATCTTGGTGTAGTTGAACGGATCGCCGTCGAGAGCCTCATCGGGGTTGTATAAATCTCCGGCAAAGGTGAGCTCCACGATGCCATTGGCGGAAAACTTCTTGTCATCGACCTTGACAAAACCCTCACAATCGCCCGGTTCGATCTCTTTCTCGGGCTGTACCTTTTCCTCCTTCGCGGTGCAGAAATCGGCATAGGGTTGATTGACATTAGAAACCTTGGCAGTGAGACGATCGATGCGGTAACCGCCGAGACAGTTGCGATCCACATGGAGTCCGGTCTCGAAGGGCTTCCCGTTTTCGAGCTTTTGGCCCTCCTCATCTTCTTTGATTTTGACGATCATCGGCTCAATGTCATCTTCCCAACCGGCTTCCCAGTCTTGCACTTCATAGTTGCCCGCAGCCTTAATCACCTTGGCACTCAGCAAACTATCGGGCTGCATCCCCTTGCCGTCGGGAGAATAGAGGAAAGGAGCGCGCACCGAGAAGTGGAACTCGGAGGTGCCGGGGAAGTCCTCGAGACGCACCGACTGCTTCACGCGGTTGTAGATATTGTCGGGCAGGCGCTGATCGGTGAAAAGGAAGTAGAAACGCTTCTTTTGCACCGAGCGAGCGCCGACCAGTTCCTCGTAGGGCTCGACAAAGATGAAGATATCGTGCCCCTTCTTGAGCCAAGTCTTGAACGCCTCGGCCAAATAGGGGTTGTTGTCGTTGCCTTTCGTCACCGTGGGCTCGTAATATTCACCGTCGGTGAGGAGAACGCCCTCCGTGTTGCCGTTGGCGATGCGCTCGGCCGCCGTTTTGAGGTCGGCAAAGGGCACGTTGTCGATGGTGCGCAGCAGCGCGTAGGTCGAATCGGCGGCATGCGGCTCGATGTTCTTGCCCTTGACGGCAAAATACTGCTTGGCACTGGCCGTGAGCGAAGGTTCGAAAGCTTGGAAAAAGCGCGAATGCTGCCCCTCTGCGATGCAGTTCGAATAATCGACATAGAGGGCCAGGGCGTTGGGATTGAGCTTTTCGTTCTGCTTTTCGAAATAGAATTCGTGGAATTCAGCGAGCTTGTCGGCGCTTTCCGGCGTCGGCGTACCGCCACCGCAGCCCGTCAAACAGCCAATGCCGATCAGCGAACCGACACCGATCAGCAATCCGAGGATCAAGTGAGTGATTTTCATATCGTGAAGCGTTGTTTTTATTATAGATCGGGAGAGGTGTGCTGCCGTGCCCACGTTTCTCGACAACACGCAGCGGGTGTGACCGTCAACGGCGAGCGAGCAGTTCAACTGCCGAAGTCCGTGCACTGCCGGCCCGGAGGGCGGAGGCAACAGATCGCGGTGCCCGAACGAGGACGGGGAAGCGCGGTCGAAGGCAAGCGACAAAAACGGAATCAATAAACAAACTTTTGGCGACTACAAGGCATAGTCATTGCACAATTCATTCAAATCCGGTGCTTACTCGATGCAAATATAATAACTATATCACAATTCAACGAAGCTTTCACCCGACTTTTTACACCTCAGTGGACAAAAACGCAGCTTGCCACCCGCAAGATGCTAAAAATATGCGCTTTTCCCGCATCACCCATTATTAAATAAACGTATATCCATCCATTCTTCTCCATTTTCTTCCTTTCTCTCCCCCTTTCTTCCCGAAGAAAACAACAAAAAGCATATCAAAATCGCAAGTTGCAGTCAGAAAAACGCATTTCGTCGCGAACTGTCGCAGCATTTCGTCGCATTTATTCACACGCACCTCGTTTCCCACCCCATTTCTCCGACCGGGCTGACTTAAAGGCACTTTTCCGCGGCTTTCGCCCCGCCGATGTCCGCCCGTTCACCCCGTTTCCACCGCCCGCGGCGGCTGCGACGAGTGCCCTTTCCGCAGCTTTTCGGCATTTCGTCCCCGCTCTTTCCCAAAAGCCTCGTATTTTCGGAGATTTATCCCCCATTTTCGCAGCTACTCCCGCACGACAACGAATGGATCTCGTCCTCAATCCCCCAAAACCGACGAGCCGTGCCCCCCGAAGCAGGCACGACTCGCAGCAAAACGCCAACAACGCAGACCGCCGCAGCCGAACGAAAAGTTCGACTGCGGCGGCAAAGCGAAAGCACCGAGCTCGCCTCAACCCAAGAAGACGGAGAGGACGAGTTGCGCCAAGAGGATGCGCATGAACATGGCCAGGGGATAGACCGTGGAATAGCCCACAGCCGGGGCGTTGTTGCCCGCGGTGGCATTGGCAAATGCGAGGGCGGGAGGGTCGGTGTTGGAGCCGGCAATGAGGCCCATGAGGGTGAAGTAGTTGAGCTTCATCTTCAGTCGCGCAAAGACGCCGACCAGGAGGATGGGCACGGTGGTGATGAGGAAGCCCATCCAGACGTAGTGCACACCGTCGCCCTGGGTGATGGTGTTCCAGAACGAGGCACCGGCCTGAATGCCCACACTGCTGAGGAAGAGCACGAGTCCGACTTCGCGCAGGAGGAGGTTGGCCGAGGTGGAAACGTAGGTATTGATCTTATAGCGGTAGCCCACGGCGCCGATGAGGATGGCGACGACGAGCGGTCCGCCGGCCAAGCCGAGTTTCACGGGCACGGTGATGCCGGGAATGGGGATGGGAATCTGCCCCACGATGATACCGATGAGGATGCCGAAGAAGATGGCGCCCACGTTGGGGTGGTCAAGGTGTTTGACCTGTGCGCCGACCACATCTTTGAAGCGCTCAATGTTTTTCTCCGTGCCGGTGACCAAAATGCGGTCGCCGACCTGCAAACGGAGGTCGCGTGCGGCGAAGAGGTCCATGCCGTGGCGGGTGACGCGGGTAACGTTGACGTTGTAGAGCGTGGAGACGTGGAGCTGCGCGAAGCTTTTGCCGTTGATTTCGGGTCGCGTCACGACAAGTCGGCGGCTGACGTACTGTTCGCTTTCGATTTTCTCCTCGTGTCCCACTTCGATGAGCTCACCGAGGAGTTCGCTGATGCGTTCGGCGTCCTTTTCGGCGCAAACGAGGTGGATCTGCATGTTTTGCTCGAGCAGGGTTTCGCGTCCCGGGATGAGGAGCGTGCCGTCGGGGAGGATGCAGCGCGAAATGACGAATTGGACGTTGAGGAACTGGTGGAGCGCTTCGAGGGTGCGGCCTTCGGCGGCGCTTTTGGTGACGCGAATCACCAGGTGTTTGGGCGCCGACGCGGGATCGTTCTCTTCGGCCGCTTCCAAAGCCTTGCGTTCTTGTTCGAGCGAGGTGCGGGTGAGGAAGCGCACGGCGATGGTGGCCAGGATGATGCCCACCACGCCGAGGGGATAGGCGCAGGCGTAGCCGTTGGCGATGACAGGCACGTCTTTCACGCCCGTCATCAGGTCGGGCAGCACGTTGTTGGCCGCGCCGAGACCGGGGGTGTTGGTCACCGCTCCGTAGAGCACGCCCACCATCATGGGGAGATTGTTGGGCGAGTGGGGGTCGCCGAAGATGCCGAGGGCGGTGGCGAGGAAGTAGAGGCCGATCATCACGGCCACATTGAGGAGCACGAGGCTGAGGGTGAGCATGTTCATGCCCAGACCGCCGGATTTGAAGGTTTGGAAGAAGCTGGGGCCCACCTGCAATCCGATGCAGTAGACGAAAAGAATGAGGCCGAGTTCCTTGACCATGTCGATCACGTGCTTTTGTCCGGCAACGGCGGCGACAGGGTCTGCATAAAGATAATGTGTGCAGATGTGTCCGACGAGAATACCGACGAAGAGCACCCACGTCACGCCGAAGGCGATACCGTTTTTGCCGCCGATGCGCCAACGTCCCAGGCGGACGCCGAGACTGATGACCAGGGCATACAGAATAACCAAGTGAGCTAAGCTCTCGGGGTTCTGCATGAGTTTAATGAACCATTCCATGGATTGAATTGAATTTGACTGACTGTATAATTATTTCCGGCTGCAAAATTAAAACTTATTCGATATTTTCCCAAGCCTTCTCGGGGTGAAAAGCGCAAAAGCGGGGAGGTTTTCGCATTCGGGCGGGGGAAATTCACAATGAAAAGATAAAAACCGTTGGAAAGCGGGCATTTTTTAGGCCGTTCTGCTTGGTCGGCGGATGGTATATGCCTACCTTTGTCGGAAGACATCACTATATTGTAATTCAAGATCCCATGGGCTTCGACGACATCGACATATCCGAAAACGAACTCTTGCGCCGCTATCCTCAAGTGCTCGAGGCCTTACTGCTCGACCACACGACGCATCGTCCCATTTTCTGGGCCACCGACCACTATGCCCACCTGGGTGCCGGCTATCAATGGCACGATTCGATCACGCCCGAGCGCATCACGGGCGAACATGGGCGCGTGATTCAGCCGCGGGTGCTCAAGTCGCGCGAACAACAGCTCGACCGCACCAAGCAAATGGCCGAAGTGTTCACCCCGGCCTGGGTTTGCAATGCGCAAAACAACCTTGTCGACGAAGCGTGGTTCGGGCGTCCCGACGTGTTCAACCGCAGCGACGAGCGCACCCACAGCTGGGAAACGACGAGCGAGCGCATCATTTTCCCGAAAGGCAAGACGTGGCAAGACTATGTTCGCGCCACCCGCCTGGAAATCACCTGCGGCGAAGGCCCTTATCTGGTGAGTCGCTACGATTCGGTGACGGGCGAATTCATCCCCCTCGGGCAGCGCATCGGTTTGCTCGATCGCAAGCTCCGCGTCGTGGCCGAAAACACCCTCTCCTCTCCCACCGACCGCAGTCCGGCCCAACAAGCCACGGAATATAAGGCGTGGCGCACCTGGGCATTGGAGGCCTATCGGCACACGTTGGGCTACGAGTGGCAAGGCGACAGCCTTTTGTTGGCGCGGGAGTCGCTGCTCGAGACGTTCATCGAGCACCAGCATCACTTTTTCCCCGATGTGGCGCTCCATGCCCAGACGCTGCTTTCCGTCGCCTACGTGATTGCGTGGAATGTGTGGCAAATGGACGGACTGAAAGGCGTGGTTCCGGGTTCGTGCCACGCCACCACGCACAGCGAACTCGATCTTTTCGCCTCCGATCCCACGGCCACCACTGCTCCCTGCCCGGGTTGTGCGAGCGGCAACCCCCATTTGCACAACGGCATCTACTGCCTGCTGCGCGATTGGGGCAAGCGCGATCCGATCACGCACAAGAACCATCGCAAAATCCGCTTCGTCGATCTCCTCCGCCCCTCTCTCTCCTGATCGCCCTCCCATTTTTCGGTGCCTCGCCCCCACTTTTCGTCCCTCGCGACGAGCTATCTGCCTCCACTTCTGAGAATTGCGTCTAAAGGAAACTCCTTTCCCCTCAAACGCGACACCCATCCCCCTCGCATCCCCTCGTTTTACCTGAATCCACCCCAAGCCTATGCCCACCTACTCCAGTTCCATGCTGCAGCAAGTCATTTATGTCTTCTCCACAGACTACCCTTTGCACAAAGGGTGCCTGAAAATCGGCATGACCAAGCTGACCGAAGACTGCAAACAGCTGCCTGCACCCAACGATCCCCTGCTCATTGCAGCGGCACGCGAGCGAATAGATCAGTACACGAAAACGGCGGCCATAAAATATGAGTTGCTCTACACCGAGTGCTCCGCTTTTATCCACAAGGGTGTCCTGCAATCGTTCGACGACAAGCAGGTGCACAGCGTTTTGCTCCGCTCGGGCATTCGGCGCCCCGATTTCTCGAACGAAGGGCTCGGCAAAGAATGGTTCGAGACGGATTTGGCCACCGTGAAAAATGCCATTTCCGCCGCCAAGGAGGGGCGCAGCAGTCTCTTTCCCGAGGAGAAGATGCAAAACGAGCCCGCCCCCATCGTCTTTCGCCCCGAACAGCGCGAAGCCATCGACAAGGCGGTGAAGCATTTCACCAAGAACAAAGGCAAGGGACAGCGCAAAATGCTTTGGAACTGCAAGATGCGTTTCGGCAAAACCCTCTCGGCGCTGCAGGTGGTGCGCGAGATGGGCGCCCGACGCACCCTCATTGTCACGCATCGCCCCGTGGTCAATGCCGGATGGTATGAGGACTTTGAAAAAATATTCTATGATCTGCGCGCGGCGCAGCCCGTTGCCGACGGCAGTAAGGGCGCGGGCACAGCGAAAAAGGGCGAATTGCAGGGAAAGTACAACTACGGTTCGGCGCAAAAGGGGGAGCGCCTCGACCAACTGCTGCTGCAAGCCGACGAAGGTGCGCACATTGTGTGTTTTGCCTCCCTGCAAGACCTGCGCGGATCAGAAGACGTGGGCGGAAAGCACGAGAAGAACGACAACATCTTCGCCACCGACTGGGATTTGCTCATTGTCGACGAAGCACACGAGGGCACGCAGACCGAATTGGGGCAGGCGGTGATCGACCAACTTCGGCATGTCGACACCAAAGTGCTGCAACTTTCGGGCACGCCCTTCAACCTCTTCGACCAATATGACGAAGACGAGATCTTCACCTGGGACTATATCATGGAGCAGCGCGCCAAAATGTCGTGGGACGAGTACCATGTCGGCGATTCCAACCCCTATGCGTCGCTGCCGGCCATGCATATTTACACCTACGACCTGGGCCGACTGATGAATCGCTTCGCCGATGAGGACAAAGTCTTCAACTTTCGCGAGTTTTTCCGCACCGACGAGCAGGGCGCCTTCGTGCACGACGACTATGTGGGGGACTTTCTCGATCTGCTCTGCTGCGACGACGAAGATTCGCTCTATCCTTATGCCAAAGCCGAGTTCCGCCGCATTTTTCGTCACACGCTTTGGGTGCTTCCCGGCGTCAAGGCGGCCAAAGCCCTGAGCAAGAAACTGCAAGCCCACCGCGTTTTCGGCGCCTTCACCGTGGTGAATGTGGCGGGCGAGGGCGATGCCGACGAAGAAAGCCGCGACGCGCTCGAAAAGGTGAACAAAGCCATTGGCAAAGACCCGAGCGCCACCTACACCATCACCCTTTCTTGCGGTCGGCTCACCACCGGCGTGAGCATACGTCCCTGGACGGGCGTGTTTCTCCTGGCCGGCTCGTCGTCGACCTCGGCCGCCGGCTACATGCAAACCATCTTTCGCGTGCAAACGCCCTTCGAATACCAAGGTCGCGTGAAGGAAAATTGCTACGCCTTCGACTTTGCGCCCGATCGCGCCCTGCGCATGCTGGCCGAAGCCTCGAAAGTGTCGTACAAAGCCGGCAAGCAAACCGCCGAAGACCGCCACACCCTCGCCGACTTCCTCAGCTTCTGCCCCGTCATCGCCCTCGAAGGCAGCCAAATGAAGGCCTTCAACGTCGACAACCTCCTCACCCAACTCAAACGCGTGCAGATTGAGCGCGTGGTCAACGCCGGTTTCGAAGACGGCGCCCTATATAATGATGAGTTGCTCCGCTTGGAAGACGCCGATGTCGCCGACTTCAACGGCCTGCGCGCCAAGATCGGCACCACCAAGGCCCTCAAACCGGTCGATAAAGTCAAAGTCAGCGACAACGGTCTCGACGGTAACAACGCCCAACCGCCCGCCGCCTCCGAAAAGAAGCCCCCCAAGGAGCCCGATCCCGAGGCCGAAGCCCAAAAGGCGCTGGAAAACGAACGGAAAAAGCAGCGAAAAAACGCCATTGCCATCTTGCGCGGCATCTCGATCCGCATGCCGCTGCTCATCTATGGCGCCGATCTGCACGACGAAGCCGTCGAACTCACGATAGACAACTTCGTTCATCTGATTGACGACACTTCTTGGACGGAATTCATGCCCGCCGGCGTGACGAAAGCCGACTTCGCGCGCTTCAAACGCTATTACGATCCCGAAGTCTTCAGTGCGGCCGGGCGCCGCATCCGCCAATTGGCCCGCAGCGCCGACAAGTTCACCATCGAGGAGCGCATTTCGCGTCTCACCGCCCTCTTTTCCACCTTCCGCAACCCCGATAAGGAAACGGTGCTCACCCCTTGGCGCGTGGTCAACCTACATCTCTCCGATTCGCTGGGCGGTTATTGTTTCATGGACGAGCGTTTCGAGCATCCCCTCGAGACTCCGCGCCACATCGTGCGCAGCGGCGTGACCGATCGTGTGTTTTCACCCCGAAGCACCGTGTTGGAAATCAATTCCAAGAGCGGTCTCTATCCGCTCTATGCCGCTTATAGCATCTACCGCGCGCGGTTGGACGAAGAGTGGTGCAAGCACAACGCCATCGCCCCCGATCGCGCCAAAGTCCTTTGGGAACAAACGCTCAAAGAAAACATTTTCGTGGTATGTAAGACGCCGATGGCCGTTGCCATCACCAAGCGTACGCTTTGCGGCTTCCGCACGGCGGAAGTGCACGCGAAATATTACCCCGATCTCATACCCAGCCTCACCCATTCCGTCCAAAAGGTCCTCTGTGATCTCCGCGACGCCAAAGGGTTCTGGGGACTTAATGATAGAAATGATATGAAGATAGACGCAATTATCGGTAACCCGCCCTATCAAGTGCTCGATGGGGGAGGAGCTTCAGAGGATGCGGCTGCACCAATCTACCACAAATTCGTAAAAAGCGCCTTCGAACTTGGAGAAACTGTGAGTATGATTATTCCTTCTAAGTGGATGGTAGGAGGAAGAAGTGAACTACGCTCATTTCTTGAAGAAATGAAGGACAACACCGGGTTAGCATACATAAAAGATTACCGTGATGATCGTTCAATATTCCCCTCTGCACACAATGATAGTGGAATATGTTATTTTAGATGGCATAAGAACAAAACGATTCCAGGCATAGATTATACCTATGTTTCGTTGGAGGGTGAAGAAGTACAAGCCAAAGTGAATCTGAGAAACGACTTTTGCGACTTTGTACTTCGTGATGTAAGAGTAATACCTATATTAAACAAGGTGCATAGTCACAAGTCTGAAAGGTTTTCTTCTATCGTATCGAAGACACGTCCCTTTGGATTGAGAAAGGACTTGTTTAATTCTCCCGAGAAGTACCCCAAACTTCATTTATCTTCTGCACCTTTTGATGGAGCAATTAAAGTCTTTGGAGTCAAAGGGCGAAAGGGCGGAGCAAAACGAGTTTCGGGATATATCACTTCCCATAGCATTACAGACAAATACAAAGCTATCGAACAATATAAATTGTTCTTTACGACAACTTATTCCTCTGATGCAATGATTCCACCCGCGCATATACAAGCTATGCCTGGGGAAATTTGTACCGAAACTTTCTTGCTTATAGGACCCTTTGCGAGTGAAGATGAAATGAAGTGTTGTTCATCTTATATGGAAACCACCTTTTTCCGCTTCATATTATCCCTTGGTCACGGTACAATGCAGGTCAACAAGAATGTTTTTTCTTTGCTACCGATGCAGGAATTCTCCGAAAAATCGGACATAAAATGGGCGCTTTCAACCAACGAAATCGACCGCCAACTCTATCGAAAATACGGACTTACGCCACAAGAAATAGCCTTCATCGAGGAAAAAGTAAAACCGATGCAATGAACAACGGCGCACCACTCGTTTGTGGTGCGCCGTTGTTTTATGATTGATTCCCGTCTAACGTGCGAGCGATGAGCCTTTGCATCGAGGAATCAATGCCGAAGAGGTCATAAAGTTGGGCATTCACGTCGCCTGCATAGTCGATAACGCCGTTGTCGTCCGAATAGTCGAGCAGATCGGGCACCATTTTGGCGAGCGAACTCAGACTTTCGTCTGTGAGCAAGAAAGTGTAGCGAATAAAATCGGTTTGGCAGTAAGCAAAGAAGTTACGCGCTTCGCGTTCGGTGGCGAAAGTCTTGAGCGCCACGCGCGATCGTCCGAAAGCACTGCGGTCGTCGAGCACTTCTAGTTGGTTACTTCTGTTATGCCCTCCCGGGTGCGCGCTCGACACCACCACCTTCCAGCTATGGATGTACTCATTTCCGGTGCTAATCACATCTTCATTTGCGATAAACCAACGTGCACGGCCAGCGGAGCCAGACTTGTCATTCGTGAGGAGTTTGATTTCATCGACAGCAAGGATATCGCCCTCTTTATAGGGGCGCACTTTATCGGGGTTACGCTCTACAAAATCACTTTCAATGGAGAAAAGTTTTTGAGAAAGTACAGCATCATGGAAAAAGGCAAAGCGCTTTGCTGTTATACGCCGTATGTTCTCGCCGATGGGTGCGGCTTCGGGATCGAGCACAAACATATTTTCGCCCGGTGCTTGGGCACGTACGCTTCGGGTTACGCCATTTTGGGTGTAAAGGTAGTCGAAGCTCGTGTCCTGTTTCTCACGATCTTTGAAAACAATGGACAGCCCGTCGGTAATATCCACTTCACGGAACACTTCATTGGACTGGGGATAGAAATGCAAGCGCGCCAAATGCGGGTCGTTGATTTGTTTCAATCCAAAATCCACCATTCCTTTCCCCGAACGGTGGATCCAACGCACAGCGGGGTAGATTAAAGAGGAGTAGCGCGGCTGTAATTGATCGGACAATTCTTGGAAATACTGAAAAACACTACTACTTCGCTTCTGCCCATTGGTCGTTTCCTTTTGCGCCACCACCACTTGATACGGCGGGTTACCGATAATTGCGTGGGAACCGAAGCATTTGGGCGGAAAGCCGTAACTTGGTTTCGAAAATCCCCTCAAATCCCTACACTTATGCGCAAGAACATCGATCCCCATGCCAGTCTGCCGGCATTTGAGCAAAGCCTCATCGACGACAACCTCGCCCCCAACACCGTTCGCGCCTATGTCAAAGCGGTACGCGACTTCTTGGCGCGCTTCCCGGCGCTCAACAAGGAGAATCTGCTCCGACATCGCAGCGCCCTCATGGAGCACTATTCGCCCAAGACCGTGAATCAGCGGGTGATGGCCATCAATCGTTGGCTCCTCGCGCTGCGGCGGCCACAATGGCGGCTCAAAGGCGTGCGCCTCGGGCGGCGTTCGTTCGTCGAAAACGTCATCAGCCAAGCCGACTATCTCTATCTCTCGCGGCGACTGCGAGAGTTGGGCGAACTGCGTTGGCACTTCGTGGTGCGCTTTCTCGCCGCCACCGGTGCGCGGGTGAGCGAGTTGGTGCAACTTCGCATCGAGCATGTGCGCCGCGGCTTCGTCGATCTCTATACCAAAGGCAACAAACAGCGGCGCATCTACATCCCCCTCACGCTGCGCAACGAGGCGCTGGCGTGGATCGCGCAACGCGGCGCAGACATCATTGGGCCGCTCTTTGTCAACTACCGCGGCCGCTGCATCACCCCTCGGGGCATCGGCGCCATGCTCCGTGTTTGGGCGCAAAGGCTGCACCTCGATCCCGCCCTGGTGCATCCCCACGCCTTCCGCCACCGCTTTGCCAAAAACTTCTTGGCCGTTCACACCGATTTGAGTCTGCTGGCCGATCTTTTGGGTCACGAGAGCATCGAGACCACGCGCATCTATCTCCGCCAGTCGAGCGGCGAACAACGCGCACTGGTGGATCGCGTGGTGACGTGGTGAGGCGCATCGACGGGGAGGGCGGCCGGCGGGTCAGCGCACGGCGACCTCGGTGCCACTCCCGCCTCCGCAACGCCGGCCTCGTGCTCGCATTCGCCGAGGCCGCGGCTTTTTTCGATGCGTCGCACTCGACTATTCGGCAAGATTGCGTATATTTGCGCAGGCGCGCACGGCGCAGGCGGGAAAACCATCGCGTTTTTGCGCCGAAACGGGGAAGCTCCGCTCAATAACAGGGGCCTTTCGGCTCGCTCCCCCGCCTTTCGCCCCTCGCAGTCGCCCCGTCGCCCCACCCTCCCACAGTCCACCGCCTATGAACTCCCTCTTAGCCCGGTTGCGCCGCTACTTCGTTCGTCGTCAAGACGACCGTCGCAACGAACGCGCCGAAGACTTCCTCAAAGCCCTGCTCGAAGCCGGCGGCACCCTGCCGCGCTCGGCATGGGACGGGCTGTTTGCCCAGCTTGCCCTCGAGTCCGACACGGCCGCCCAGACGTTGGGTCGGCTCGCCCTCGAGGGGCGTGTCGACATCACGGCCGAAGGCGTCGCCCTCACCCCCACGGGTCGTCGCGACGCCCTGGCGCTGATGCGCGCCCACCGCATCTATGAGCAGTATCTGGCCGAACACTCGGGCTATGCGCCCGCCGAGTGGCACGAACGCGCCCACCACATGGAGCACCGCCTCGATGCGCGCGAACGCGAACGCATGGCCTCGCTCCTGGGCAACCCCCTTTTCGACCCCCACGGCGACCCCATTCCCACCGCCGGGCTCACCCTGCCCGCCCTGCCCGCCGGTGCGCGCGACACGGCGGCCGAGGGCCTGCCCGAAGCGGGGACGTTACTACGCGTGGTGCACATCGAAGACGACGACGCGCGGCGCTTTGCGCGCATTGCCGCCACGGGTTTGGCCAAAGACGCCGTGTTGCGCGTGGCTGCGAGCGCAGAGGGCAGCTTTGCCTTCGACTATGAGGGCGAACACTTCGCGCTGCCCGCCGCCGACCTCGCCGCCATCGACCTCCGCCCCCTCACGCCGGACGAAGCCGCCGAGGTGCCCGCCGACGCCTTCCGCATGAGTCGGCTCGCCGAGGGACAAACCGCCGTGGTGGCAGGACTTTCGCCCTCGTGCCGCGGTGCCTTGCGCCGCCGACTGATGGATCTCGGTTTCGTACGCGGCTCGCGCGTGTCGGTCGGCATGCGCAGTCCGCTGGGCAACCCCGTGGCCTATGTGGTGCGCGGCACTGCCATCGCGTTGCGCCGCGAACAAGCGCGCCAAATCATCGTCACTCCGTTATGAAATCCCCCTCTTCTTCCTCCTCCGCTCCACTTCCGCACGCTGCCTGCGCCGCGTGTCCCACCGCTTCGCTCCACTCCCTGCGCCGCCACGGCGAGACGGGAGGCGAAACGCGCTATGTCGTGGCCCTCGCCGGCAACCCCAACACGGGCAAGAGCACCGTTTTCAACCGCCTCACGGGGCTCAAACAGCACACCGGCAACTGGCCGGGCAAGACCGTGGGCAAGGCCGAAGGCTTCTTCGACTTCGGCGGCGAGAGCTATCGCATCGTCGACCTGCCGGGCACCTACTCGTTGGCCTCCACCTCGGAGGACGAGGAGATCGCCCGCGACTTCATTCTCTTCGGTCAGCCCGATGTGACAGTAATGGTGGCCGACGCCACGCGCCTGGAGCGCAACATAAACATGGTTTTGCAGGTGCTGCAAATCACCGATCGGGCGGTGCTGTGCGTCAACCTCATCGATGAGGCTGAGCGCAACCACATCTCCATCGATCTCCGGGCGCTCTCTCGGCGTCTGGGCATCCCGGTGGTGGGCGCCTCGGCGCGTTCGGGTCGGGGCATCGGTGAACTGCTCGAAGCGGTGCGCGCTGTGGCCTCGGGCACCTTCGTTTGTCGGCCCCCTCGCGGCTTCGATCTGCCGGCCGATACGGCCGCCGAGGTCAATCGCCTCACCGCAGCGGTGCGTGAAGCCCACCCCGAACTGTCCAACGCCGAGTGGATCGCCACGCGCCTGCTGGAACGCGACGAAGGCGTGCGGCGCGCCTACGCCACCCCCGAGCTCAACGCCCTGGCCGACGAGATACACCTGGCCATCGGCCACAACTTCCACGACCGCTGGATGGAGCAGATCTATGCTCGCGCGGGCGAAATCTGTGCCGCGGCCGTTCGGCGTCCCGGCGGCGAGGGGCTCTTGCCGCTCGACGTGAAGCTCGACCGCATCCTCACGCATCGCTTCTGGGGCTTCCCCATCATGCTCGTGTTGCTCTCGCTGGTGTTCTGGTTCACCATTATCGGCGCGAACTATCCCTCGGCCTGGCTCGACTCGCTGCTGGTGGGTTGGGGCCACCCTGCGCTGCGCTCTGCGTTCGAGGCCATGCATTCGCCCGAATGGCTCACCGGTCTGCTCGTCGACGGGATGTATCTGACCACAGCTTGGGTGGTGGCGGTGATGCTACCCCCGATGGCGGTGTTCTTCCCCTTGTTCACGCTGTTAGAAGACTTCGGCTACCTGCCGCGCGTGGCTTTCAATCTCGACGAACTCTTCCGGCGTTCGGGGGCCCACGGCAAACAGGCGCTGACCATGAGCATGGGCTTCGGTTGCAACGCGGCGGGCGTGGTGGCCACGCGCATCATCGACTCCGACCGGGAGCGGCTCATCGCCATCCTAACGAATAATTTCTCACTCTGCAACGGTCGTTGGCCCACGCAGATCCTTTTGGCCACGCTCTTCGTGGCGGCGGCGTTTCCCCGCGAATACGGTCCGACGGTGGCGGCGGTGGCCGTGATCGGCGTGCTGGTTTTGGGCATTGTGCTCATGTTCGCCTCGTCGTGTGCGCTGTCTCGCACCGTGTTGCGGGGCCAAGTGTCGACGTTCCACCTCGAATTGCCGCCCTATCGTCCGCCGCAGTTTTGGCAAACGCTCTACACCTCACTCATCGACCGCACCATCATCGTGTTGTGGCGCGCGTTGACGTTTGCCGCCCCCGCCGGTGCGCTGATTTGGCTCACCTGCAACATCGAGGTGGGCGGCGCTTCGATCGCGGCGCACCTCATCGGTTGGCTCGACGCGCCGGCGTGGTACATGGGCCTCAACGGCATCATTCTGCTGGCCTATGTGCTGGCCATTCCGGCCAACGAAATCGTGATGCCCACCATCGTGATGCTCACCCTCATGGTGTTGGGGCAGGCCGACGCGGCGAGTGCGGGCGTGCTCACGGAGGGCAGCGCCGAACAGACGCGGCAGATTCTGCTGGCGGGCGGTTGGAATCTGCTCACGGCGGTGAACCTCATGCTCTTTTGTCTGCTACACCACCCGTGTTCCACGACGCTCTACTCTATATATAAGGAGACGCGCTCCTGGCGCTGGACGGCGCTCTCGGCGTTGCTCCCGCTTTCGCTCGGCGTGTTGGTCACGGTGCTCGTCGCCACCGTGTGGCGCTGGGTGCAATGAGCGCAGTGTCTGTTTGCCCGCGCGCGGTGTCGGCGTGAGGTGGGCCGCCGCGTGTGCCCCGCCCGCTGCTGTCGTCGGATGCTTTCCGTCGGTAGGCAGCGGGCGGGGTTTTCGATGGGTGCGCACTGCGATTTCGGCGCCTCGGGCCGTGGCGGGGTTGCCTTTTCGCCCCGTGCGGCACTGCCCTGCGCGCGTTCGCTTCGAGCGCCCGCGCACCGCCCGCGACAAGGCGCGACGAACGCCCCGCGCTTTGCACAGAACAATTGGCAAATGCCGCGCATTCACACAATAAAGTCTAACAGGCGAGAAAAAATTGGGGGAAATCGTACACAATCGGCCGACGGCGCTTATATTTGCCGTGCAATCAACGTCTCGTGTCCCCTGCGGACACACAACTATCTCAATCCGCGTTGCTCCGGCTGCGTCCGACTTAACAACTGTTCCCCTCATTCGAACACAGACTTTCGTGCAGTTGCTCGACGGTCACGCGCTGTTCCGGCTCGCCCACGCCTCGCGATCGGGACGCCTCCAACCGAGCACGCAAAAAAACCTACAAACGGCGTATGAAAAAACAATATCTCTCCGCATTCGCCCTTGCGCTCTTCGCCTCCACGGCCTTCGCGCAGACCAACCCCGTTCGCACTGTCGATCAGGTGGCAGTACCCACTGAAAACACCACGGGCAAAGACGTGTACATCGTCTTGGGCAACAACCTCGCCGCGCGCATCAACACCGACGGCGGACAAATCACCGGCCGGGCCGCAGGTTCGCCCGTGCGCATCGTGACCGTCAACGCCACCGACCACGTTTACAAGATCTACGACGTGAAGAGCGGCAAGTGGTTCGCCAACAAAGGCGGTGCCACGGCCCCGAAAGCCGACGACCAAGTGACCCTTTCGGACACCCCCTCCGAATGGTACATCTATAATAACAACAACGGCAGCGACGCCACGCTGCTCGACATCGCGCCCAAGGTGGGCAGCGCCGCCATCACGGACGGCACCATCGCTTCGTGGAACTTCTACCAGGGTTATGCCCCGGGCAAGCACGTGGGCTACTGGGATGCCAACGACGGCAACTCCGCTTGGCGCCTGTATGACCCCAAGGCCTTGGTGAAATCGAGCGTCGCAGCGCTCGCCGCTGTGGATTCTTCGGCTGCCACCGCCGCCAACAACGCCATCGACGCCGCGAGCGACGAAGCAGGCTACGCCGCTGCGCTCAAAGCTTTCCGCCAGGCCCTCGACGACCACCAAGTGCGCTTCGCCAACACGGGTCGCGGCGCGAAAAACTACCTCACGCTCTCGACAGATTTCAAGGCCGGCGCCACCGAAACCAAGAATGCAGAAGACGTGTTCGTGCTGAAATATCATGCTGACAACGACAATTTCTCGTTGCAACACGCCGTGACGGGCCGCAACTTGGGCAATGTGCCCAATTGGAACCAAGCCATTCCCTCCACCACGAGCGATGCCACGCGCTACGACCTGCAGTCGAACGACAAGAACAACACGATCTCGCTGCGCAACGTGAGCAACAACGCCGATAAGAACTATCTGCACCTGGCCAGCGACAAGGTAAATGTGGTTCGTTGGGAAGCCGGCAGCGGAGACGCCGACAATGCCTCGACTTGGACGATCGAAAATGCCGACGACATCGACGACAGTGCACTGCTCTCCGCAGCCCAACGTCGTTTTGCTCTCCTCCCCACTCCCAACGACCTGGGTGAGCAACTCGGAGAGCGCACGTTTACTGACGAAGTCAACGAGCTCGTAGATAAACTCAATGATAACGAGGCCCTCACGCTCGAGGAATATCAGCAACTCCTCTCTGCCCACGCCGACAACCGGTTCTATGAACTGAATATGCCCAAGAAAGGCATGTTCCTCAAGATCAAATCGAACGACGGCAAGCGCTATGTCACGGCAAACGGCGCCACCGACGGCGCTGCTTGGCAGCTGAAAACCACGACCGACAGCACCGACGAAGGCACGATCTTCGGCTACGACGGCTCGCACCTCGTGTCGCTTTCCACCGGCCGCGCCGTGTACTTGAGCGGAGGCAGCCAAGCCAAGCTCGCCGACTACAGAGAAACGAATTTCGGCACCGTGGAATTTGGCACCACGCCCGACAACAAATATGCGGTCTACGTCAAACAAGGCCAACAAACAGCCACGATGTACCTCTATCAGGAGGCTTCGAAACCGGGTGTCGACGGTTTGGGCGGTAAGAACACGGGCGATGTGCTCACGCACCTGCAGCTCGAAGAAGTGGAATCCGTGCCCGTCCACCTCAACACGGCCGGTCTCGCCACCTTCACTCCCGCTTATGACATGGTAGTGCCCAACGACGTGGAAATCTACGTCGCTTCGCAATACGACACCGCCCACCAGCGCATCAATCTCACGCAGGTTCAGGGCAATGTGATCCCGGCCGACACGCCCGTGCTGCTCTATGGCCACGCTTCCACGACAATTCAGCTCACTTACTCCGATGAAGAGGACGGCGCCCCCGCGATCAGCGTCAATGCCTTCCAAGGCCGTTTCACTCCCTCGGCAGTTCCCGCCGGACAAGAGGGTCGCGTGCTCCAGGATGGTGAGTTCGTCAAGGTCGATCCTACCTTCGTTCGCGGCATGCGCGCCTTTGTGAGCGCCGCTCCCTCGGCCGGCACGCGCACCGCCCTGGCCTTCCCGGGTGTGACCGCCGTCGAAAGCGTGAAGACCGCCTCCGAAGCCGAAGCGCCCATCTATGATTTGAGCGGTCGCCGCGTGACGAAGCCCGTGGCCGGACAAATCTACGTGCAAAACGGCAAGAAGTTCTTGCAGCGCTAAGGCCCTTGCGCCCTGCGGCGCCCAACCCCACTCTATGAACCGTGAGACAAGTAAATGCCCGACCCCTTCGCGCATTTACTTGTTTCCGCGTTCATCGAAACCGCATTCAACAACGAGAATATATTCAACAACTAAACTCAATCATCAAGATGAAAAAGTACACAACTCCCGTACTCACGCAGTACAACATCGCAACAGAAGGCATGATGGTGACCTTGAGCAATGTCCCTACCAGTAGCAGCGGCAGCCAATCTTCCGGCGGTTC
>ERZ1699244.381-NODE-381-length-18100-cov-2.700161_pt1 | contig 18100 bp, 15 predicted proteins | sample MGYA00581534_ERZ1699244 | MGnify/ENA primary metagenome ERZ1699244 (study PRJEB42319, sample SAMD00040331) | human oral metagenome | material: saliva | host: Homo sapiens | study: EMG produced TPA metagenomics assembly of PRJDB4115 data set (Metgenomic analysis of...
GGAGGGTGGGAGGGGGCGGGGGGGCTAGGGCGCTGCTCAGGGCGGAGACGGCGGGGTGGGGCAGGGAGTCGAGGGCCGAGGCGGAGATGGAGCAGGACCCGGGGGCGGGGGCATCGGGGCGCGCGGGGGCGTAGTTGAATTGCGCGATGGCGGCCACCGGCGCGGGGGAGCCTTCGGGGGCGAGGAGGGGCAAACCGGCGAAGGCGCGCCCGTTGTCGGCCGTGAGGGTGTAGTAGCGGTGCGAACGGAGGGCTTCGGCGGTGAGCACCATGGTGGGGATGAGTGTGCCGCGCGGGGCGGGAGCGGGACTCACGAGGGTGAGGGCGACGCCGGCGGGGTAGCCTTGGGCGGTGAGGGGGAGGAATTCGTCGGCACGCCGCGGGAGATCGGTGGTGGCGCGCAGGAGGTCGAGCGTTTCGTCGGCACCGGCGATGCGCAGCACGCGGCCTTGGCGACGGCGGCTGTCGGTGGTGAGGGCGCGGGTGGCACCGCGGAAGGGGGCGTAGGGGGCCACGAGGGTGCCGGCGGCGTCGATGAAGAAGCCTTCGGCGTGGGCGAGCGTGTCGCCCGCGGGACCGAAGGTGACGATGTGGGCCAGCGCGCGAACGGCGTCGGACGACGAGGCGGCGCGACCGAGGAGGGGACTGAAAACGAGGAGGAGGAGAGGGAGGAGGATGCGGGTCATGGGCTACTATATATAGGATCGCGCGCGCGAGGCGGGCGGGTGGTCGGCGCTCGGCGGGCGATGGGTCGAGACGGTGGGGAAGGGCGGCCGGCGGCTTGCTGACATTCGGTGGCCACGCGGGGGGCGCGTGCCGAGTGTGGGGCACATTCCGCGACGGCGCGGGGGGCGCGTGCGGCCGAGGGCTTAGGAGGATTGGGCGGCGCTGAGGAGTTCGCGGGCATTGGCGCGGGCGGCGTCGGTGACGTCGGTGCCCGAGAGCATGGCCGCGAGTTCGTCGACGCGGGCGTCGGGTGCGAGGCGGGTGAGCGAGGAGAGCGTTTGGCCGTCGCGCTGCTGTTTGGCCACACGCAGGTGGTCGGTGGCGAGCGACGCGATTTGTGGCAGGTGCGTGATGCAGAGTACTTGCACACTGCGGCTCATGCGGCGCATGAGTTGTCCCATGCGGCCGGCCATGGTGCCGCTCACGCCGGTGTCGATCTCGTCGAAAACAACGGTGGGCAGGTTGCGGCGCCCGGCCACAAGGGTTTTGAGGGCGAGCATGAGGCGGGCGATTTCACCGCCCGAGGCGGTTTCGGCCAGGTCGCGGGGGGGCATGCCGGGATTGGCCGAGAAGAGGAAGGCCACGGTGTCGGTGCCGCCGGCGTCGGGGGCGGTGCGGGGGCGGAAATCGAAGCTGATTTGCGTGTCGGGCATGCCGAGTTGGACGAGGTCGGCGCGGAGGGTGTCGGCGATTTCGCGGGCGGCTTCGCGGCGGCTGGCGGTGAGTTCGGCGCCGGCGGCCAGGGTGTCGGCCAGGGTGCGCTCGAGGGCGCGGTGGGCTTCGGCGAGATGCTCCTCGGCGTGGTCGATGGCGTCGAGACGCGCGCGGAATTCGTCGGCCACACGGTGGAGCTCGGCCACGCTTTCGACGTTGTGTTTGCGCTCCAGGGCGTAGAGTTTGGAGAGCCGACGGTTGACGCGCTCGAGGCCCACGGGGTCGACCTCGACACTGTCGGCCAGGCGCTCGACGTCGCTGAGGATGTCGTCGATTTCGATGCGGGCGCTTTCGAGCCGATCGGCCAGGGTGTCGGCTTCCGGGCGGTGGCGGGCGGCGTCGCGCAGGTCGCTTTCGGCCTGACGCAGGAGGCTCACAACGTCGAACTCGTCGTTGCTCAGGCGCCCGGCGGCGTGGGCCAGCGACTGCTGGATGTCTTCGGCGTGGGTGAGGGCTTGGCTGTCGGCTTCGAGCTGCGCTTGTTCGTCGACGAGGAAGGCCGAGCCGTCGATCTGCTCGAGTTGGAAACTGAGGTAGTCGCGGTCTTGGCCGTCGCGCCCGGTTTGGTCTTCGAGTTCGCGCAGTCGGCGGACGGCGCTGCGGTGGGCGGCCAGCGCGGCGGCGTAGGTGTGGCGCAGGGGGGCGTTGTCGGCCACGAGATCGAGGGTGTCGAGGAGGTAATTCTCGTGGGCGAGGAGCAAGTTTTGGTGCTGCGAGTGGATGTCGATGAGGTGCTCGGCGAGTTGGCGGAGCACGGCGAGGGTGGCGGGGGTGTCGTTGACGAAGGCGCGGCTTTTGCCGGCGGCGGAGACCTCGCGGCGGATGATCAGGGTGGAGTCGTCGGCTTCGATCTGGGCGGCTTCGAGCAGGGGCCCGACGGCCAGACCGGCGGTGTCGAAGGTGCCTTCGACGATGCACTTGCTGTCGGTGTGCCGCAGCACTTTGGCGTCGGCACGGTGGCCTTGGAGCAGACCGAGGGCGCCGAGGATGATGCTCTTACCGGCGCCGGTTTCGCCGGTGATGACGGTGAAACCCGCGCCGAGGTCGAGGTCGAGGCGGTCGATGAGGGCGTAGTTGCTGATGTGAAGGTGGGTGAGCACGGCGATGGGGTTGGGGCGGTGGAACGAGTGGGGACGGGCGGCGCGCACGGCGGGGCGGTGCGCTATTTGCCGTCGCGGATGCGGTTCCAGGCGGGATTTTTCGAAGGGTTGATGCGCGAAAGGAGGTCGACGATGAAGTCGCGGTCTTGCGCGGTGGTGTGTCCGGCGAAGAGGCCCACGAGTTCGTCGGCCTTGCACTCGGTGAAGAGTTGCGGCAGCACGCTCAGGCGCTTGGTGTCGTGGGCTTCGGCCAGGAGGTGCAGGGCTTCGACGATGGCCACGCGGGCGCGTTCGGGGTTTTCGGCCATGTGGTCGAGCCCGGTGCGGTGGTAGGTGTAGAGCATGCGCCGGAAGGGTTGCATGGCCGGGTCGAGCCAGTCGGTGATGAGGGCGGCGCGGTTGTGCGTGTCGTCGAACGGGCGCCAACCTTTGGCCGAGAGGGTGAGCGAGCGGGCGTTGTTCACCAGGTCGCGGGCGTGGCCCAGCACGTCGCTCCCGCCCAGGGGCGACATCGTGTCGAGATCGACGCCGATGACGAAGTAGGCGTAGTAGGCCAGCAGGGCGGTGAGGTCGTTGTCGACGGTGGCGGGGTGGAACTCGAGCTTGTCGAACTCGGCGAAGCGGAAGTTGGCCGAGGCGTCGCGGGCGATGAACACCGGGCTGGTGTAGGCGGCGTCGAACACGGGGCGCGAGGAGCTGACGGTGAGGGTGGTTTCGAAGGTTTGCGCCGAGGGGTCGTACTTGCGCACGTTGAAATAGAAGGTGCAGCGGATGCGTTCGCGGCGGGCAAAGCGCAGATCGGTGAAACGCTGTTCGTTGAGGAAGTCGGTGACGGCGCGGCGCAGGGCTTCGAAGGTGGCTTCGTTGCCGGTGCCCTGCACGTGGCGCGTGTCGACGGTGACGGTGGCGTCGAGTTCGCCGGCACGCAGCGTGCCGCTCCCCACGGCGAGGAGCAGGACCACGACGAGGGGGCGCAAGAGGGCGCCGAGCAGGCGAGAGGAGAGGGAACGGAGGAACGACATGGGCGGGAGGATGAGGGAGACGCGGGGCTCGGTGTCAGCGCGTGGGCACTTCGGCGTGACATCGGAGCGGGCGTCAATGGGCGACGCGGTAGTCGGAATCCACGGGTGGGCGAAGTTTCGCACAGCGTGGGGGAGGATGAGCGAGACGCTCCCGCGGTGTCTGCGCGTGGCGGAGCGGAAGGCGCGGTCGATGTGGTCGATGAGGGCGTCGGCCACGGCGCTTTTGGCCATGAGCGGGAGGGCTTGCGGCGCGGCGTCGGGGGCGATGAGCGTGACGCGGTTGGTGTCGGTGTTGAAGCCTGCGCCGGGGTCGGAAAGACTGTTGAGCACGATGAGGTCGAGGTGCTTGCGCGCGAGTTTGGCGCGGGCGTGTTCGAGTTCGTGGTCAGTTTCGAGGGCGAAGCCCACGAGCCACTGTGCGCCCTGCTTGCGGCGGCCGAGATCGGCGGCGATGTCGGGATTGGGGCGGAGGCGGAGGGTGAGCTCGCCGGTGGTTTCGCGCTTGATTTTGTGCTCGGCGGGTTCGGCGGGGGCGTAGTCGGCCACGGCGGCACAGAGGATGGCGCCGCTGCACCGGGGGAATTCGCGCAGGGCGACTTCGTGCATTTGGCGGGCGCTCTCCACATCGATGCGGCGGATGTGGGGCGAGTGGGTGGTGAGGCCGACGGGGCCGGCGATGAGCACCACGTCGTAGCCGGCGCGGGCGGCACTTTCGGCCAGCGCGAAGCCCATTTTGCCGCTCGAGTAGTTGCTGATGTAGCGCACGGGGTCGATGCGTTCGCGCGTGGGGCCGGCGGTGATGAGCAGCCGCGGGCGGGGGGTGCCGTCGGCGGGCGTGGGTGCGCTCACCTCGGCGGGGCAGGAGCCGGAGGTGGGGGCGTCGGCCGGTGCAGTTGCCGTTGCGGGCGCGCTCTCGGCGGTGTTTTCGCTGCAAGGTGTGGTCGGGGCGACCGATGCGGCGAAGAAGCGCGCGAGGTGCTCGACGATGACTTCGGGTTCTTGCATGCGCCCTTTGCCCACGAGGGTGGAGGCCAGAAAACCGTCGGCGGCTTCGATGACGTGCACCCCGCGGCGGCGCAGCAGCGCGAGGTTGTCTTGCGTGGCGGGGTGGGCATACATGTCGAGGTCCATGGCCGGGGCGACGAAGGTGGGGGCCTTCATCGAGAGGTAGGTGGTGAGGAGCATGTTGTCGGCGATGCCGTGGGCCATCTTGCCGAGTGTGGCGGCCGAGGCGGGGGCCACGACGAACACATCGGCCCAGCGTCCGAGATCGACGTGGCTGTGCCAACTGCCGTCGCGCCGGTCGAAAAATTCGCTCACCACCGGGTGCTGCGAAAGGGTGGCGAGGGTGAGGGGCGTGACGAACTCTTTGCCGGCGGGGGTGATGACCACTTGCACTTCGGCGCCTTGGCGCACGAGGAGGCGGATGAGGGTGCAGGCTTTGTAGGCGGCGATGCTGCCGGTGATGCCGAGCACGATGTGGCGGCCGGCGAGGGGCGAGGCGGGGGCGGAGGACATGGACGGGTGGAGCGGAAGGGGAGGCCGCGGGGGCGGGTCTTCCTTATTATATATAGAGGGGACGGGAGTGGGGGCGAGGACCGCGGGCGGGACGGGCCTTCGCGGGGACGAAAAAGGGGGGCGTTTTCCGTCGGCGGCGGGGAACTTTGGCCGCAGACTCGCGGGTTTTCGGCCTGCGGCGCGGTGGGGCACGGCGGTCGGTGGGTCACTGCGCGGGGTGCACGGGGGCTTGCGCCTGCGGGGTGCGAAAAAGCCCCACGTCGGCCCTCGAACTCGAGAGTCCCGGAGGCCGACGTGGGGTGGAAGTGGGGGTGTGTGCGCTGCGCGCGGGGGCTTGCGGCCGCCGGGAGGGGGTGCGCCGAGAGGGCGCACGGTGTGGCGCGCAGGAAGGGGCTTAGTCGTTGAGCATCATGGGCATGAGGAGCATGAGCACGTGCTCGTTGTCCTGCTGTTCGGCGGGCACGATGATGCCGGCGCGCGAGGGGTCGGCGAGCTGCACGACGATCTCTTCGCCCTCGAGGTTGTTGAGCAGTTCCATGAGCAGGGTGCCTTTGAAGCCGATGTTCATGGGTTGGCCTTCATATTGGCAGCCGAGGGCTTCTTCGCCGGAGCGTCCGTAGTCGGCGTCGCGGGTGGAGAGGACGAGGCGTCCGGCTTCGATGTGGAGCTTGACGAGGGGGCTGCCGGCGTTGGAGAAGATGAGCACGCGGCGCAGGGCGGCGATCATCGCGGTGCGGTTGAGCGTGACGAGGTTGGGGTTGTCTTTGGGGATGACGCTGTTGTAGTTGGGGAACTTCCCTTCGATGAGTCGGCAGGAGAGGTCGTAGCACTCAGAAGCGATGACGGCGTTGCGACCGTTGAAGCGAATGGTGACGTCGCCCACTTCTTTCTGCAGGATGTTGCGGACGATGTTGGCCGGTTTCTTGTGCAGGATGAAGGAGGCGGGGGTGTCGGTGGTGACATCGAGCAGGCGGGTGCAGGAGAGTTTGCGGCCGTCGGAAGCCACCACGGCGAGGCCGTCGGTGTTGAAGTCGAAGAACACGCCGTTCATCACGGGGCGCAGGGGATCGTCGGCGGCGGCGAAGAGCGCGCGGTTGATGCCCGAGAAGAGGCGCGCAGCGTCGGCGCCCAGGGTCGAGATCTCACCTTCGAGGTCGGGGGTGAGGGGATATTCCTGTGCGTTTTGCCCCACGAGGTTGTAGTGCCCGTTTTGGTAGGTGACGGTGATGTCGAGATTGTCGGGGTCGACGGTGAATTCGAGCGGCTGTTCGGGGATTTCCTTGATGGCGTCCTGGATGGTTTTGGCGTTGACGGTGAAGTCGATCGGGCCGTCGCTCTCGATGAGTTCGAGGGTGGTGTGGAGGGTGAGCTCGCTGTCGGAGGCGGTGAGCTCGAGGTGGTTGTCGTGGACTTGGAAGAGGAAATTGTCCAGGATGGGCATGCTGTTTTTCGAAGCGATGACGCGACCGAGGGTCTGGAGGCGCTGCGAGAGGATGCTGCTGGAGATGGCGAACTTCATATGGTGGGCTAAACTTATATACTATCTATCTAAGGGAGGGTGTGCGTTTTTGCGCGCGGGGCGCGTCCGGCGGCGCAGCGGTGGCGCGCGTCCGGCTGAAAGGACACACCCGGCGCTGATTTCGGCGCAAAAGCGACGCGAAAAAAATGAGCGGAAACGGGTGGCTCTGCGACAAAGTTAGGATTTTATTTTGGAATCGGCCCAAAAGTAGCCCGTTTTTTCACGCCGGGTGCGCAAGTTGTGGGGTTTTGGCGGGGGACAGCGGAGCGAGCGTGGGCGAGAATCGGGGTGGATTTTGGGAGATTTTAGCCGCAGATTTTGGTCGATTTTGGTCATCGTTTCGGCGTTTTTCTTGTTTTTTGGGGGAGGGCGGTCGGCAGTGGGCTTGTGCTCGCGTCGCGTCGGGCGCGGGGCGAAGAAAAAAGGTGCATCCGACAGCACGCGCGCTGTGGGATGCACCGAAAAAGGGGATCATGGGGCGGAAATCCGTCGAAAACTTGCTCTCAGCTTGTCGGCGAGTGGGTGCCGCTCTCCGCGTGGGCAGAGGGGGGAGGCGGTTTTCGTTGCGCGGCCGTGACCAACCGCTGTCGGACGGCGCGGAAGTGGAGTTTCGTGGTCGTTTTTTGGTCAGAAAAGGGGGAAGGTTAACGGGTTGGGATGACTATTTGTGGGTGTATTTTTCGTATTCGTTGATGTATTCCATCACGAGGTCGATGGCTTCGGGGCGCATGTCTTTGATGCGGGGCTTGTTGACGCAGTCATATACGATGGGATAGACCTCTGCCCAGTCGTTGTCCAGCGCGATCTGCGCTTTGACCAGTCCGATGGCGAGCATGAACGATTGTTTGTCGGTGCGCGGTGTGGTCATGGCCATGCGCACCATTTTGCTCATCGCGGCGGTGTTGAAGTAATTGCTCATTGCACTGAGGTAGACGAGCACGGCCTTCTGTTCGGGCGAGGCGTGTTTGAAAACGTCTTGCTGCGTGACGCGCTTGCCGGGGGCGATGCCGTATGTGCGTTTGGGGAAGTGTTGGATGCAATAGTTGAGGTAGTCCTTGTAGGCGGTGAGGCCTTCGATCTCCCAGCCCACGGCGTTGATCAGGGCGAGCTTGACATCGAGGGGATTTGCCTCATCGAAGAGGTAGTCCTTGGCCTCTTCGGAGAGGACGTTGGGCTGATCGGCGGCGGCTTTGACGATGGGCACGTCGAGATAGGCCTTGTAGAACTCGGTGGAGGTGAGGGCGGAGTCGGCAAAACTCAGTTGCACGGCCGAGATGAGGAGGGCGAAAAGGAGAAAGAGCTTCTTCATGGTTTCGAGTGTTGCGGGTTAGGGATAAGGTTTAGTGCTTGGTGACAGTGCCCTTGCGTGTGTTGACGCTGAAGGTGCCGAGGGAGGTTTGGATCTTGTAGACGCGGTTTTTGGCGGAGAGGAGTTTGGCGTTCATACCCATGCAGGAGTAGCTGCCGTCGTCGTTTTTGTTGACGGTGATGCGGCCGAAGGGGGTGTTGAGCACGATGTGCTGCTTGTTGGCCTCGGCCACGCCGTAGGTGGTGCCGGCGGGTGCGTCTTTGACGGCTTGTGCCACTTCTTTGACCACGGCTTTGGTCTGCTCGTTGTTGACCTTTGCGAAACTTGCGGTGGAGGTTGCTGCAACCATCATCAGCGCGAACATTACTTTTTTCATTGTCTTCTATTTTTTGATTTGTATTTCGTTGCTGTCTTGATGACAATGCAAAGGTAGGCAGGCGCCGGTGAGGGGCAAAACTTTCCGGGGGGCGTTGTATGAAATGGCGGGTTTGCTGTATGAATTGACGCTCGCTGCTTTCGGAGTCCGCGTAAATGGGTGATTTTGTGGGGTTTCGCGGGGGCGAATGTGGGCGGTTTCGGGCGATGATTTCGGCGATCGTGTTCGGGGGTGATTGCTTTCGGGCACGCGGTGGACAGGGAGTGGGTGCGCGGTGCCCGATTTTGGGTGCGGCGGTGGGCGTTATCGTTTGCAGAGCACGAGCCATGGGGCGATTTTCTCGGACTTGTCGGTGCACGCGGTGGGCAGGGAGTGGGCACGCGGTGCGCGGAGGGAAAAAGAAAAAGGTTCATCCGACGCGGAAGATGCAATCGGATGAACCAAAAATAGAAAACATGGACGGATGTCTGACGAAATCCGAGCATGGGGTTGGGGCGTCAAGCACCCTTGTGCTTCGGTTGTGTCGCGGGACTGCGGCTCGTCGGGGCGTTGTCGTGTGGACAATGGCCGAAGAACGGCGGCGAGCGACGGCAAGGTGGTGGTTTTCGGTAGGAAAAGGGGAAGGTTAACAGGTGGGGACTACTGTTTGTCGGCGTATGGCTTGTATCGGTTGGCGTAGGCCATCACGATTTCGATGGCTTTGGGGCGCATGTCTTTGATTTCGGGGCTGTTGACGTAGTAGTTTAAGGCCGGATAGATGTTACCCAAGTCGTTCATCGCCGAAGCGGTATGGGCGACGACCAAGCCCATGGGGAGCATGAACGATTGTTTGTTCGTGAGCGGGGTTTGCATGGCATTTTCCATTAGACCGTAGACGGACTCCGTGTCGCTGTAGTAGTTCATGGCATAGAGATAGACCAGCGCGGCCATTTGTTCGCACGATGCGTTTTTGTAGATGTCCTGGATCGTGACGCGCTTGCCGGGGGCGATGCCGTACTTCTTTTTGGGGAAGTGTTGGATGCAATACTCGATGTATTCGCCGTAGGTGGCGAGGCCATCGGGGTTTGCACCCACGGCGTTGATCAGGGCGAGCTTGACATCGAGGGGATTCGCCTCATTGAAGAGGTAGGCCTTGGCCGCTTCGGAGAGGACGTTGGGCTGATCGGCGGCGGCTTTGACGATGGGCACGTCGAGATAGGCCTTGTAGAACTCGGTGGAGGTGAGGGCGGAGTCGGCAAAACTCAGTTGCACGGCCGAGATGAGGAGGGCGAAAAGGAGAAAGAGCTTCTTCATGGTTTCGAGTGTTGCGGGTTAGGGATAAGGTTTAGTGCTTGGTGACAGTGCCCTTGCGTGTGTTGACGCTGAAGGTGCCGAGGGAGGTTTGGATCTTGTAGACGCGGTTTTTGGCGGAGAGGAGTTTGGCGTTCATGCCCATGCAGGAGTAGCTGCCGTCGTCGTTTTTGTTGACGGTGATGCGGCCGAAGGGGGTGTTGAGCACGATGTGTTGCTTGTTGGCCTCGACTACGCCGTAGGTGGTGCCGGCGGGTGCGTCTTTGACGGCTTGTGCCACTTCTTTGACCACGGCTTTTGCCTGCTCGTTGTTGACCTTTGCGAAACTTGCGGTGGAGGTTGCTGCAACCATCATCAGCGCGAACATTGCTTTTTTCATTGTCTTCTATTTTTGATTTGTATTTCGTTGCTGTCTTGATGACAATGCAAAAGTAAGCAGCGGGCACGGCGGGACAAAACTTTTGGAGGGGCGTTGTATGAAATGGCGGGTTTGCTGTATGAATTGCCGCTCGCCGCTTTAGCCGGCCGCGCAAATGGGTGATTTTGTGGGGTTTCGAGGAGGGGGAAGGGGAGTGATTTCGGTGCGCGGCGGTGGTGTTTGGGTTGTGTGGGCAGTGCGTGAGGGTTTTGGGCGAGATGGGGTGAGCACTTCTGTGGCCGAGGGATAAAAAAAGGGTTCATCCGACGCGTGAGGGGCAGTCGGATGAACCTTTGTGGTGATTTCGGGCGGCGTTGGGGCTTATCGGTGCGCCTGTGGCCGCTTTCGGGTGGCGTTGGGACTTATCGTTTGCGGAGCACGAGCCAAGGCGCGACGCCGTGGTGCTTGTCGGTGCGCCTGTGGCCGCTTTCGGGTGGCGTTGGGGGCTTATCGTTTGCGGAGCACGAGCCAAGGGGCGACACCGTGGTGCTTGTCGGTACGATAGCGGGCGGCTTCTTCGGTGAAATAGGGCGTGCCGTCGGGGGCGCGGTAGAAGCCGCTTTGGTTACCGCCGGTGAGATAGATGGCATCGACGTAGCCGTATTCGCGCAAGGCGTCGGCAAAGCTCCAAAGGGTTTCGGGGTGGCGCGTGGCGACGACGCAAAGGCGGTCGTCGTCGGTGCGAACGAGGGCTTTGCGCTCCACTTTGCCGTGGAGGGTGAAGCTCGGGGGGAGTTGGCCGTCGGAAACGAGGACAAACTGGCGGAAGTAGGAGCCGTCGGCGTCGACCATGGCGCGCCGGAGGTCGTCGAAGCGCGAGATGCCGATGACGGCGTGCCCGTTTTTGAGGGCGCAGTAGCCAAGTCGCGAGACGTCGCTCTGCTTCTCCTCGCCGTCTACCACCAACGAGCCGATGTATTCGCCGGTGGCGGTGTAGTCGGCGGTGCGGGTGTAGAGGAGCACGTTGTGGTCGGCGGTGTCGGGCTCGGCGAGGGTGAGTTCGGCCTTGACGTTGTGCCACTCGTAGATGTCGAGCGCCACGCCGAGCACGGAATCGCGCTTGAGTAGCACTTCCGAGGGGCCGTTTTCCACGCGCATGCGGTCGAGTTTGCGGAGGTTGTCCGTGGGCGAGACGGAGATGCTCACGCCGAGGTTATAATAATAGTTGTATAGGCGCGTGGCGGCGTAGAGGCCGACGAGGAGCACGGCGGCGCTCACGAACCACAGGAGGCGGAGGCTCCACGTTCGGAGGGCGCTGCGCTTTTTCACCGCGGGGGGGAGTTGCCATTCGTCCTCCACATTGTAGCGCTCGATGGTGATGATGGGGACTTCGCCCACGGCTTCTGCGGTGGGGTCGTCGGTGTCGTGCTCGATCGTGAAGAGGGGCTGCTCTTGGAGGGGGTTGTCTTCGGTGTGTTCCATGGTCATTTGTGTTCGAGTTCCAAAACGCTCTTCAATTCTTTGAGGGCTTCCTTCGAAGCTTTGAGTCTGAAACTGCGGTGGGCGCGATAGTCCATGAGTTTCAGTTCTTGATTGGTGACGTTGATGGCGTAGACGAAATTTTTGTTCACGATCAGGCTTTTCCCCACGCGAATGAAGAAGTTTTGTTGCAGCATGCCGAGGACTTCGGCGAAGTAGTGCAACTGAAATGTCATGGTCACGGATTCGCCGTTGAAGAGATGCACGTCGCAGTAGTTGCCGGAGGCCTCGATGTAGGCAATATCGTCGGTGGGCACGCGAAAGAGTCCGACGGAGGTGGAGATTTTGAGTCTTTCCATAGTGTCATTGGGCTTGGGGGCGGTCTCATGTACCAGTTTTGGCGTTTTCGGGTACATGATGGGTTTCTCATGTACCCGTTTTGGCGATTTTGGGTACATGATAAGGTTCTCATGTACCCGATTTGGCGATTTTGGGTACATGATAAGGTTCTCATGTACCCGATTTGGCGATTTTGGGTACATGATAGGTTTCTCATGTACCCGTTTTGGCGTTTTTGGGTACATGATAAGGTTCTCATGTACCCGATTTGGTGATTTTGGGTACATGATAGAGGGCTTTTCAGTGGTCAGCAGGAGGTGATGACCGGAAAATCGGAGGAGTGGTTGACGAAAAGGTCTACAAGCGGGATGTTGATATAGTAGTTTTCGCGCCAGATCTTGACTTTTCGCAGTAGACCTTCCTCGACAATGCGATCTAAGTACTTGGTAGCGGTTTTGCGCTGGATGGAAAGGTCGCGAGCCAGGAAGTCGATTTTGGTATAGGGGTGGAAAAACAGATTGTTCAGTAGTTCGTGTCGATACTGCTTCCCGAAGATGGGTTTGAGTCGTGTCTTGAATTCCTGCATCAATCGGCCTATTCCCTCGACGAGGTGGATGGTTTCGTGTGCAGTTTCTTCGATGCCGGTGAGCATGAAGAGCACCCATGCCTCCCATTCGCGGTGGTTGTCGGGCGCGTTGTCCCTGATGGATTGGATGAGTCGGTAGTAGTCGGTTTTGTTGCGCGTGATGAAGCGGCTCAAGTAGAGGATGGGGAGGTCGAGCAACCCATTGATGACGAGATAGAGTATGTTGATTATACGACCTGTGCGCCCATTGCCGTCAAAAAAGGGGTGTATGCTTTCGAATTGATGGTGGATGATGGCCATTTTGATCAGCGGATCGCAGTCAGAAAGGCTCTCGTCGTTGATGAAGGCCTCGAGGTTGGCCATTAGGCGTTCGATGTCGGCGGCATCTTGTGGGGGAGTATAGATCACGGCGCCGCGTTGGTCTTTGAGTTGAGTCCCCGGCACTGAGCGGAAACCGGCTTTGTTGTCCACCAATACTTGCTGCACGGCTTTGATCTTGTTGGTGCTGAGTATTTTATCCTCCTTGATCAGGTTGAAACCATATTGAATGGCTTCGCGATAGTTCAGCACTTCCTTGGTGGCGATGGACACGAAATGGTGCGGCAATTGGAGATCGGCATGGTAGAGGTCGTCTTGTGTGGTGACAATGTTTTCTACCTCCGAACTCTCTTTGGCCTCTTGCAGCGTGAGGGTGCTGATGAGTATTTGCTCGTTGGGAATTGTGGAAGCCAATCCTTTGAGTTCGGCCAGTGCGCGACTTGTTTTTGTGGCTTGACGCAAGGTGGCTCGCGTTTCGAGGTCGTGAGCGAGGGGAAGTGTTGGGATTAGATAGCCGGAATTCATAAGTTATTGGAGCTTAGCGTGAATGATTTCCCCCTCCTCGCTCACTCCGCGACGAATTTGCGGCCGGCGCGGAGGTAGATGTGGCCGGGAAGGGGGCGCACGACGCGGCGACCGGCGAGATCGTAGAGGGGCGTGGTCGGCGCGAGGGGGGCGGCGATGCGGGGCAGGGCCGAGGGGGCGGCGTAGGTGAAGCGCACTACGTAGGTGGTGGAGGCTTCTGCGGGCGCGGTGGGGGTGAGCGTCAGGCGCGCCACGGCATGGCCGTAGCGGTTGGCTTCAAAATGGCCTTCCAGCTCGAGGGGCAGGCGGGGGTTCTCGGCGGTGAGGCGCGCGTTGCGCGTTTCGTGGTCGCCGCGGGCGGAGAGGAAGTTGCACTCGTGGGTGAGTCCGCACCACTGGAGGGAAAAGTCCGAAACATTCTCCACCAGCGCCGAGAAGTCGAGGGGGGCGTTGAGGGACTCGTCCGTGCCGACGGTGTAGGAGGCGAGATCGGGATATTTGAAGTCCACGACCGTGAAGGGGTCGGGGTTGGCGGGATCGTCGGAGGGGTATTCCGTGCGCTGCTCCACGACAGTGATGCGCACCGTGTCGGCCGGCGAAAGGACTTGGTCGCCGTGGCGCAATACCAAGCGCGCGTTGAGGGGCAGGGTGCCGAGCAAGAGGGCGAAAAGGAGGGCGAAACCGGCGCTCATGCGCGGCGTGTGGACGGCCGATCGGCCGCGTGTGCGGAAAAAATGGAGGAACATAGGTGGATTTTTGCGAAAGTATTTGACAATATGGGCGTGATTTCTCGAGCTGTCGGCCGAGATTTTAGGAGCAAATGGCCGCGCTTCAGCGGACTTCGACGCGGGTGGCGGCGACGGCGCCCACGGGGCCGTGGACACCGCGGGTGAGGAAGGCCACGAGCGTGAGGCGGCGGAGATTGAAGCGCGTGGTGGTAGCGAAACGGGCGGACAAACCGAGACCGACGGGGAGCTTTATTTCGCCGTGCACGCGGTAGGGATCGGCACCGGCCACGGCTCCGGGACTTCCGGGCGAGGTGGGTTGCGCTGCCGCGGATCGGGCGTCGGTCGAACGGGTGAGCGCATTGGTCTGTGGGGCGGCGGAGGGACGCGTCATGGCCGGAGCCGGGCTGCCGGGGCGGGGCGCCGCCAGACGGTGGGCGGAGGGGCCGGTGAGATCGAGGCGCAGCACGTGGCGGTGGAGGTAGTCGGCGCGTTCCGTGCCGTCGGCCAACGTTTGCGGGGCCGTGATGCTGTCTTCGACCAACCAAAGGTGGAGATACGTTTCGGCGTCGGCCTGCCCTGCGGCGTCGGTGAGGTGGCGGGGGCGGAGGGTGTAGGAGAGGGTGCGCGTGGCGAGTGCCACGTGGGCATCGGCCACGAGCGACTGCTGGGCCGCTGCGTCGGCATCGGCCGCGAGGGCGAGATGCTCGGCCAGGGCGGCATTCCAGGCGGAGGGGCGCAGCAGTGTGCCCCCGACGGGCCGATCGACCGTGCCTTGGGGCCAGGAGTTGACGCGGGCTTCGTCGGTGAGGCGGCGGGCATCGGGGCCGGCGAGGCCGCGGGGCGAGGCATCGGTGGAGAGGGCGAGCGCACCGCCGTGGACGGAGACCGCGATGATGCGGGCGCCGGCGGGACCGGCGGTGAGGCTGTGCAGGAGGTCGGCGGCGGCGGGACAGTTGCTGCACCGTTGGCCGGTGAAGTCGACGAGCAACACGTTGCGCCGCGGCACGATGGGGGCGGGGTCTTCGCGCCAGCGGTCGGGGCGCTCCACGGCGTCGCAACCGACGAGGAGCAGGAGGGCGAGGAGTGGGAGGAGGAGACGGGACATGGGGGTGAAACGGTGAGAAAGGGTGGGACGGTGCAATGCTTTTTGCCGAAGTATTCAATTGAAAACCAAGGACTTGCAATGCTTTTCGCCGAGCCGTCAGTGGAAATCGAGGGCGTCGGCGATGCTGCGGTCGAAGCATTCGCTTGAAAACCACGGCCTTGCAATGCTTTTCGCCGAGCTGTCAGCGGAAATCGAGGGCGTCGGCGATGCTGCGGTCGAGGCATTCGCTTGAAAACCAAGGCGGTGCGGTGCTTTCCGCCAGGCTGTCAGCGGAAATCGAGGGCGTAGGCGATGCTGCGGTCGAAGCATTCGCTTGAAAACCAAGGCGGTGCGGTGCTTGCTGCGCGGGCGTTCGTGGAAATCGAGGGCGTAGGCGATGCTGCGGCCAAAGCATTCGCTTGAAAAACAAGGCCTTGCAACGCTTTTCGCCGAGCCGTCAGCGGATCATCGAGGGCGTTGGCGGTGCGTCGGGCGTCAGCGGGCGGGGTTCACGAGTTTGCGGGTGACCACGGCGCCCGGGGTGACGATGCGCAGCAGGAGGATGCCCGGGGCGGCGGAGGGGAGGTCGGCCGGTGTGATGACGACTTCGCTACCCTGGGCAGGGCGCGAGAGCGTGCGGCTGAAGAGCGTGCGACCGTCGAGCGCCGAAACCGTGACCACGGCGTGCGACTCGGGCGCATTGAAGAGGATGCGCCAGGCCTCGGGGCTCAGGCTCAGTGAAACGGGCGACGCCGACCGACCGGGGCGTGCGATGCCCGTGGTGGCCGCGTGTTTCAGCGCCAGTTGCAGGCCCTTGTAGGCATCGATGCGGCCGTAGCCGTAGAGCGGCGTCCACTCAGCTTTTTGCATCACGGAGGGGCGGCGGGCACTGTGGCGGATGATGTCGGTGATGTCGGCCGGCGTGAGGGTGGGACTGGCCTGCAACCACAGCGCCACGCAGCCCGCCACGAAGGGCGAAGCCATCGATGTGCCCTGCATCGCGCCATAATAGTAGGTGCGGTCGCCGCGCTTCAGCACATCGGCGATGAAGGTGGTTTTGGCCTCCGGGTTGAAGCCCGGTGCGAGGGCATTGAGCGCGCTGCACACCATGCTGCCGGGGGCCAAGACGGTGGGGCGCACGCGGAGGGTGTCGAGACCCGGGCCGTTGGACGAGAAGTAGCTGCGCAAACCCACCTGGTCGATGCCGTTGAGCACCACGTTGGGGCGGTTGCCGCGGGGCGTGGGGTGGAGGGCATCGGGGTAGTCCTTGCGCGAGGTGAAGCTGCCCACGGCTATGGCCGAGGGAATGGTGGCGGCGCCTTCGCCCACGAGGTAGTCGGCGGTGGGGGCGAGGTGCTCGGCGGCGTGGCCGGGCACGGCGGTGGGCGAGAAGCGACCTTGGTGGCGCTCACACCAGAAGTGGAAGGTGCGTTCGCTCCGCACCGAGGCGGGGAGGCTGATGGCAAAGACCACTTCGGCGGCGGGATCGTTGAGGTCGACGCGCACGCGGTTCATGTGCAGGCGCACACTCCAGTGCTCTTTGAGGTTGTGGCGGTCGGCACCCGAGCGGATGTCGGCGCAGCGTTGCCAGAAGGCGGCGTCCATGGGCATGAGTTTGCCCTGCGTGAGGACGTAGGGGCGGAGTTTGAAGCGCACGGCGCGGTCGGGTGTTTGACCCCAGAGGGCGAGTTCGGCATCGGGATAGACACCGTCTTCGCCGGTTTTGGTGCGGGTGAAACGCACGTAGCGCGTCTGTCCGGGTTGGAGGGTGGCGCCCACGTGCAGGTCGTCGATGCCCTCATTGCCCATGGCGGCGACGATGATGCCCCCGGGGCCGGTGAGGGCGGAGAGGGTGCGATCGTAGGGCGTGGTGCCGTCGTGCGGACCGATTTGCGAGCCGAAGCTCAGGTTGGTGACCCAGGGCATGTGGCGCCGGCGGGCGAAACTGCTGATGAAGCGCACGTCTTCGATCACCTCGGCGCCCTCGAAGGTGGAGGGGATGAGGAGGAGCGAGGCGCCGGGGGCGACGCCGTGGAAGTGGTTGCCCACTTCGCTGCCGGCGGCGATGGCCGCCACGTGCGTGCCGTGGCCCCCGCCTTGCAAATCGACGTGGTCGGTGCCGTCGACGATGGTGGTGCTGTCGACCGGCAGGGAGCCGTCGCGCGTGGGGGTGTAGCCGCTGCGATCCCAGAGGGCGATGATGCGGCTGCGCCCCTCCCGGTCGAGGAAGGCGGGGTGGCGATATTCGAAACTGCGGTCGATGATGCCGATGATCACGCCGCGGCCGTCGAAGGGCGTGTCGAGTTGGGTGCCGGCTTGCACGCGGTCGACGTCGGCGGCGCGGCGGGCTTTGTCGAGCAGCGGGGCGAAGGTGCGGCGTGGCGTGAGGCTCTGCACACGGGGGTCGGCGGCGAGGCGGCGCAGCGTGGCGGCGTCGGCCGTGAGGGCGAGGAGCCCTTCGGAGAGGACGCGGGGTTGTGCCGCGGGGTAGTCGGCCGCGAGGCGGTCGGCGGGGAGGGTGGTCTCGACGTAGACGGCGGTGCGGAGCGTGTCGGCCGCGGGGTCGGCACCGGCGCGGAGGAGGTGCGGGGCGTCGGCGAGGAGGAGACTGTGGAGGGCGGGATCGGCCTTGGACAGGGCGAGGGAGTCGACGCGGGCGGGGATTGTGGCGGAAGGGGCGAAATGGGGGGTGCCGGACTGGGCGTGGGCCTTGGGCGCTGCGGCGAGGGCGGCGGAGAAAAGGAGGGGGAGCAGGAGCATAACTCGGGGGCTGTGGCGTGAAGATTCGGGGTTTTGCGCCGAGGGCGCGGGAGTTTTCGGGGTGGTGGGGAAGGCGGGCGAGATAAGGCGCGGGTGGATGGCTGCTGTGCGGGGCTCGTTGGCCGTGCGGGCGTGCACGTCGGGTTGGGGCGGGCCGCTTTTCGGCACGAGGTCGTGGGCGTTCGGTGCCGTGCGGGGCATTTGCCGTGGGCGGGCGGATGGCTGCCGTGTGGGCGGGCCTTATCGGACGGCAGAGGTGCCGCTGCCGGTGGTGGCGCCGCGCTGGGTGATGGCGATGCGGGTGGTGACGCTTCCGGTGGTGAGGGTGAGGTGGGCCGTGCGTGCGGGCA
>ERZ1699244.385-NODE-385-length-17942-cov-3.634353_pt1 | contig 17942 bp, 16 predicted proteins | sample MGYA00581534_ERZ1699244 | MGnify/ENA primary metagenome ERZ1699244 (study PRJEB42319, sample SAMD00040331) | human oral metagenome | material: saliva | host: Homo sapiens | study: EMG produced TPA metagenomics assembly of PRJDB4115 data set (Metgenomic analysis of...
CTTATAACCACCTTGACCGAACTTACCACCGGCGTGGAGATCGGTGAAGATGACCTCAACCGTAGGAATACCCATAGCGTGCTTGCCTACAGGCATCCCGCGTCCGTGGTCTGCGACCGTCAGACTGCCGTCTTTGTTGATAGTCACATCGATCCGGTCACCGAAGCCTGACAGGGCTTCATCGACAGCATTGTCCACAATCTCCCAGACCAGATGGTGGAGTCCAGCTCCGTCGGTCGATCCGATATACATCCCTGGACGTTTTCGGACCGCATCCAACCCTTCTAGTACCTGAATGGCATCATCATTATAATTGTTAATATTGATTTCCTTTTTTGCCACAAGAACCTCCTAATGATTCATCTTTTCTATCTTACAAGTTTTTGGCAAATATTGCAAAGATTTTTTTGAAAAAACTGCTGATGATGACTGATTTTACACGAAGAAGAATCCAATACCCGAGTAGACATTTCCTGCTATAAATTCTATCCTTTTCTATTGTAAGAAAGCGAAATAATGGTATAATAAAATCATGATGAACACGATAATTGGATTAATACTAGCATACTTACTGGGCTCTATTCCGACTGGACTTTGGATTGGGCAAATTTTCTTTAAAAAGAACCTGAGAGAATACGGCAGCGGCAATACTGGAACGACCAATACTTTCCGTATTTTGGGAAAGACGGCTGGGACGGCTACTTTTGCGATCGACTTTCTCAAAGGAACTGCAGCGACCCTGCTGCCTTTCTTTTTGCATATTGAGGGAGTTTCGCCGCTTGTCTTTGGTCTCTTGGCCGTAATCGGGCATACTTTTCCAATTTTTGCAGGATTTAAGGGAGGTAAGGCTGTCGCAACCAGTGCTGTAGTGGTTTTCGGATTTGCACCTGTCTTCTGTCTCTACCTAGCAGTTGTTTTCTTTGGAACCCTCTATCTTGGTAGTATGATTTCACTATCTAGTGTCACAGCATCTGTCGCGGCTGTCATCGGAGTTCTACTCTTTCCACTTTTTGGTTTTATCCTGAGCAACTATGATCCTCTATTCATCGCTATTATCCTAGCACTTGCTAGTTTGATTATCATTCGTCATAAGGACAACATCGCTCGTATCAAAAATAAAACTGAAAATCTTGTCCCTTGGGGATTGAACCTAACCAACCAACATCCTAAAAAATAAAACGCCAGTTCATTCTGAACTGACGTTTTTTGTATGCTTATTTTGATTTGATATAGTTGATACCATCTGCTTTTGGTGCAACTGCTTTTCCAAAGAAGGCTGCCAAGACAAGAATGGTCAAAACATAAGGTGCGATTTGAAGGTAAACCGCAGGCACTCCTTGTAGGAACGGCAATTGAGAACCGATAACAGCCAAACTTTGTGAAAGTCCAAAGAAAAGACTAGAAAGCATAGCTCCGATTGGATTCCATTTTCCGAAAATCATCGCAGCAAGAGCGATAAATCCAGGTCCAACAATAGTTGTCACTGAGAAGTTAACTGAGATTGATTGAGCATAAATCGCTCCTCCAATTCCACCTAGGAAACCTGAAATGATAACCCCTAAATATCTCATCTTATAGACATTGATTCCCAAAGTATCAGCTGCTTGTGGGTGCTCACCTACAGAGCGGAGACGAAGACCAAATCGAGTCTTAAAGAGAATAAACCAAGCAAGGAAGGAGAAGGCAATCGCCAGATAACCAAGTAGACTAGTTGACTTGAAGAAGATATCACCGATAACTGGGATATTGGCCAAGACTGGGAAATCAAAGCGTCCAAAAGTCTGACTTAGGTTGTCGGTTTGTCCTTTGTTATAAAGAACTTTAACCAAGAAAACAGCCAAGGCTGGCGCCATCAAGTTCAATACCGTACCGCTGACAACATGGTCTGCACGGAAATGAACCGTCGCTGCTGCGTGGATGATAGAGAAGACAGCACCAACCAATCCTGCAACTATCAAAGATAGCCATGGAGTTGCTGCTCCAAATTGTTCTGCAAATTCAAGGTTAAAGACAACTCCAGAAAAGGCACCCATAACCATAATTCCTTCAAGTCCGACGTTTACTACACCACCACGTTCAGAGAAAACACCACCGATACTTGTAAAGATGAGGGGGGCTGAGTAAATCAGCATAGAAGACACCAAGAGGGTGAGCAAGGTTGTAATAGACATCTTTACTTACCTCCTTTAATTTGTTTTTTCGGTTTGACAAAGCGTTCGATAAGGTAATGAACACTGACAAAGAAGATAATAGACGCTGTTACAATGCTGACAAGCTCAGACGGTACCTGCGCCGCATTCATACCAGGGGCTCCAACTTGGAGAACACCAAATAGGAAGGCTGCAAAGAGAATACCAATTGGTGAGTTGGCCGCAAGCAGACTAACCGCCATCCCGTTAAATCCGACAGCTAATGACGATCCTTGAACATAGACGTTCTGGAAGGTTCCAAGCCCTTCAACAGCTCCACCAAGACCTGCCAAGGCACCTGAAATAATCATTGATAGGATGATAGTCCGCTTGGCAGAAATACCAGCATATTCTGAAGCATGTGGATTAAGACCAACCGCACGGATTTCAAAACCAAGAGTTGTTTTCTTGAGCATGAACCAAATAACTGCAACTGCAATGATGGCAAAGAAAATACCAATATTCATCCGCGAGTTACCAGTCAACTCAGACAACCAAGGTGTCTGATAGGTTGCATTAGCCCCAACACGAATGGTTGAATCTGTACTTTGCATGAAATCTTTAGGAAAGGCATGGATAAAGGCATTCCCTACATACAAGACAATGTAGTTCATCATGATGGTTACAATAACCTCTGACGTCCCTAGATAGGCCCTAAGAATACCTGGAATCGCTCCGACAATCCCACCAGCAATCAAGGCAATCACGATAGTCGCTAGAATCATCAAGGGACGTGGCATATCTGGATGCGACAAGGCAAACCAACCACTGAGAATCCAACCTGCCAAAGCCTGACCAGGAAGTCCAACGTTAAAGAAACCTGCTCGGCTGGCAACGGCAAAACCAAGACCAATCAAGACCAAAGGCCCCATGGCACGGAAGATTTCCCCAATCCCACGCAGGCTACCAAAGGCTGTATAGAACAATTCTTCATAACCCCAGATGGCATCATAACCGAAGATCCACATAACAATGGCTCCAAGTAAAATTCCTAGGAAGACAGAAATCAAGGGAACCGAAATTTGTTGTAATTTTTTAGACATCACTCTTCTCCTTTCCCAAGTTTCCACCAGCCATCAAGACACCAAGTTCTTGCTTATTGGTTGTTTCTGGTGATACAATACCTTGAATCTTACCATCGTGGATAACGGCAATACGGTCTGAGACGTTTAAAATCTCATCCAATTCAAAGCTGACAACAAGGACAGCCTTCCCATTATCACGCTCTTCAATCAAGCGTTTGTGGATATATTCAATGGCACCGACATCCAACCCACGAGTTGGCTGGCTGACGATAAGGAGATCCGGATCTCGATCAATTTCACGAGCAATAATTGCTTTTTGTTGATTCCCTCCTGAGAGTGCAGCTGCAGGAACAAATTCACTGGCAGCACGAACATCAAACTCTTCCATTAGCTTTTTAGCATAAGAAGTAATATTTGAATAGTTCAAAATTCCATTTTTACTATGTGGTTCTTTGTAGTAGGTTTGAAGGGCAATATTTTCAGAAATCATCATTTCCAAAATCAAGCCATCACGGTGACGGTCTTCTGGAACGTGCCCCACACTCAACTCTGTAATCTGACGTGGGTGCAAGCCTACAATTGAATTTCCTTTTAGCTCAATGCTACCAGATTCAACCTTGCGAAGACCTGTGATGGCTTGAATCAGTTCAGACTGACCATTTCCATCAATCCCTGCAATACCAACAATCTCTCCAGCACGAACATCCAAGGACAGATTTTTCACAGCTGGAACACCGCGGTTTTCATGGACCACCAAGTCTTTAATAGACAAGACCACTTCTTTTGGTTGAGAGGCTTGCTTCTCTGTTTTAAAGGAAACAGAACGACCTACCATCATTTCTGCTAAATCAGCATTGGTAGCCCCTGCAATTTCGACGGTTTCAATTGATTTCCCACGACGGATAACTGTAACGCGGTCAGAAACTGCTCGAATCTCGTCCAACTTGTGGGTAATCAAGATAATTGATTTTTCTTCTTTGACAAGATTTTTCATAATAGCCATCAACTCATCAATTTCTGATGGAGTCAAGACAGCCGTTGGTTCATCAAAGATAAGGATATCAGCCCCCCGATAAAGGGTTTTTAAAATTTCTACACGTTGTTGGGCTCCAACTGAGATGTCTGCCACTTTAGCAGAAGGATCAACAGCTAAGCCATAACGTTCAGAAAGAGCCTTGATTTCTTTGATAGCTCCAGCGATATCTAATACACCATTTTTAGTTAATTCACTACCTAAAATAATGTTTTCAGCCACTGTGAAGGCTTCTACCAACATAAAGTGCTGGTGAACCATTCCGATTCCCAAGCTAGCTGCTTTAGATGGTGAATCGAGATTGACAACTTGACCGTTAACCGCAATTTCACCACTGGTTGGTTCAAGAAGCCCTGCTAACATGTTCATGAGTGTGGACTTTCCAGCCCCATTTTCTCCTAAAAGTGCATGAATTTCACCTTTTCGTAGGTGCAGGTTGATTTTGTCGTTGGCAACAAATTCACCAAACACCTTGGTAATATCACGCATCTCAATGACATTTTCGTGTGCCATGTGCTCTTCCTTTCAGAGTCTTATTTTATTTCAATAAAACTTGCTAGTCTCTCTAGTAGCAAGCTTTACTGAGACAAAATGACTTTGTCTCAACTCTTAAAAAGCGGCCGAGGGCCGCTTCCTAAGAAATGACTTCCATCCATTATTTTTCAGGAACTTTTACGCTTCCATCAAGGATTTTAGCTTTTGCATCCTCAACAGCTTTTTTACCTTCTTCTGAAAGGTTTGTTACTGCCAAGTCAACCCCTTTATCTTTCAATGAGTAAACGATCACTTGACCGCCAGGGAATTCACCTTTTTCTGCCTTGTTAGAAATATCTTTTACAGTTGTACCAACTTGTTTCAAAGTAGATGCAAGAACAAAATTTGATTCTTTGCCATCTTTAGAAGTGTATTTACCTTCTGCTTCTTGGTCACGGTCAACACCGATAACCCAAACTTTTTCATTTTCAGGACGGCTCTCGTTGAGTGATTTTGCTTCTGCAAAGACACCCGCACCTGTACCACCAGCTACTTGGTAAACAATATCTGCACCAGCTGCATATTGTGCGGCTGCAATTGTTTTACCTTTAGCAGCATCACCAAATGAACCAGCGTAGTCAACTTGTACTTTGATAGATGGGTCTACTGACGCAACACCTGCCTTGAATCCTGCTTCAAAACGAGAGATAACTTCTGACTCCATACCACCTACAAAACCAACTTGTTTTGTTTTAGTTGTTTTTGCTGCAGCTACACCTGCAAGGTAACCTGACTCATTATCAGCGAAAGTTACGCTAGCAACATTTTTTTGGTCTTTAATCACATCATCAATCAAGACATAGTTGATATCAGTGTGCTCTTTTGCTGCATCTTTAACTGCATTATTAAGGGCAAAACCAACACCGAAGATTAGGTTGTAACTTCCAGCCGCTTGTTGCAAGTTGTTAGCGTAGTCAGCTTCACTTGTTGATTGGAAGTAAGTAAAACCTTTATCTTTTGAAAGATTGTGTTCTTTACCCCAGTCTTGCAAACCTTCCCAAGCTGATTGGTTGAATGATTTGTCATCAACACCACCAGTATCAGTTACGATTGCTGCCTTTGTCTTCACATCAGAAGATGAAGCTGCGTTACGAGAAGAGCGGTTACCACATGCAGCAAGTCCAACTGCTGCCACTGCAACTAGACCAAGGCCTAGCCATTGTTTCTTGTTCATTACTGAACCTCCTAAATAAGATGTGCAACGATGTTGCAAGTATGGATTGGTTGGCCACAAGGACCGTGCCACTCAGAGAGCGACTCAGACTAATTTAAGTCTGTAAAAGAGTATGGAAGTAATTCCCCGACCATCATCTCGACCGTCGATTTATCTTTTGCGACTAAGGTCACTTTTAGATCTTGTTCAAAAAATTCAGCCATCACTTGGCGACAAGCACCACATGGTGAAATTGGTTTTTCAGTTTGTCCATAGACAATCAATTCTGAAAACTCTCTTTGGCCTTCGGATATAGCCTTAAAAATGGCTGTTCTCTCACCGCAGTTTGTCAAAGAATAGCTAGCATTCTCGATATTGACACCTGTATAAATTTTTCCATCCTTCGCCACTAGAACAGCACTGACTGGAAAGTGGGAATAAGGTACATAGGCTTTCTTGCTGGTTTCAATTGCTAGTTCAATCAACTCAGTAGTCGCCATCTGCCAATTCTCCTTTTAGAATTGCTACCCCAGCTGACGTACCGATACGGGTCGCACCTGCTTCCACAAAGGCAAGAGCATCTGCATAAGAACGAGCTCCACCAGCAGCCTTTACACCCATATCATATCCAACTGTTTCGCGCATTAATCTAACATCTGCTACCGTAGCCCCACCAGTTGAAAAACCAGTAGATGTTTTAACAAAATCAGCTCCCGCTTTTTGAGCTAATCGGCAAGCCACAACTTTTTCTTGGTCAGTCAGAAGGCAAGCTTCAATAATGACTTTCACTAACTTGTCACCACTTGCTTCCACGACTGAGCGAATGTCCGACTCAACCAAGGCTAATTTGCCTGATTTGAGAGCCCCAACATTGATCACCATATCAATCTCATCTGCACCATTTTGGATAGCTTCTTTTGTCTCAAAAGCTTTCACAGTTGAAGTTGTTGCTCCCAAGGGGAAACCTACTACTGTGCAGACCTTGACATCTGTGCCTTCAAGCCCTTTTTTAGCATGTTCAACCCAGGTCGGATTAACGCAAACACTGGCAAAATCATACTCTCTAGCTTCAGACAACAAACAATCAATTTGATTTACTGTCGCATCTTGTTTCAAAAGTGTATGATCGATATATTTATTTAATTTCATATTCGGATTCTCCTGCAGTTTATGAGATTATTTCTATGATTTCTCGTAAACTTTGCACACTATCATTTATTTTAACATATTTTTGAAAATCTGTAACTAGCTGAGGAGAAATTTTTCCATTTGTGTATACTTTTGCAACAATTTCTCCCTTTTGAACGGAATCTCCAACTTTCTTTTCAAAAACAATTCCTGTCTCATAGTCCAAGGCATCAGACTTGACTGCACGGCCTGCCCCCAGTCTCATAGCATAAAGCCCAAATTCCATAGCTGGAAGAGCTGAAATGACACCCGTTTCATGAGCAGGGATTTCCACCACATGGGTAACATTGACAGGACGATAGAGGTCTTCCAAGTCTCCACCTTGGGCTTGGACCATTTCCTCAAACTTAGCCAGCGCTTGACCATTCTCAAGGTGTTGGCGAACTTCTTCCACTGTCTTGTTCACATTAGCCAAACCAAGCATAATTTGAGCCAATTCGCAGATAAAGTGGGTAATATCCTGACGGCCTTGACCTTGTAAAATCTCCAATGCCTCAAGGATTTCAAGGAGATTTCCAATCGCTCGTCCCAAGGGCTGACTCATATCGGTAATGACTGCAACTGTTTTACGGCCTACTGCTTTCCCTAAATCCACCATGGTTTTAGCCAATTCACGCGCCTCATCAACCGTCTTCATGAAGGCACCCTCACCGACAGTCACGTCTAGCAAAATAGCATCAGCCCCTGCCGCAATTTTCTTGCTCATCACCGAACTCGCAATCAAAGGAATCGTGTCGACAGTTGCGGTCACATCACGGAGGGCGTAGAGCAACTTGTCTGCTTTGACCAACTGGTCTGATTGCCCAATAACAGATACACCAATATCCTGCACTTGTGCAATGAAATCCTCTTGACTGCGCTCTACTTGATAGCCCTTAATGGACTCCAATTTATCGATTGTCCCACCAGTATGGCCGAGACCACGACCACTCATTTTTGCCACAGGCACACCAAAACTAGCAACAAGAGGAGCCAAAATTAAGGTTACCTTATCACCAACACCACCAGTAGAATGCTTGTCAACTTTAATCCCATCAATAGCAGATAAATCAAACTCTTGACCTGTCTGAACCATCTTCATGGTCAAATCAGAGATTTCTCGAGTCGTCATTCCTTTGAAATAAACAGCCATAGCAAAGGCAGACATCTGATAATCAGGAACAGTTCCTGACACATAGCCTTCTACCAGCCATTCAATTTCACTCGAAGTCAGTTCTTGCCCGTCTCGTTTCTTTTGGATTAAATCAACTGCTCTCATTCGTTCACACTTCTAAGGATATAGTATCCCTTATCTTTTTTAACAACTTCACAATTGCCAAACACATCTTCCATCTTGGATTTGGCACTTGGAGCCCCTTGTTTTTTCTGGATAACGATTGTTAAATCCCCACCAGTTTCCAAGAAATCTTTACTTCTCTCAATGATTTCATGAACCACTTGCTTACCCGCACGGATAGGAGGATTGGAAATCACATGGTCAAATGTTCCTTCAACTTGTTCATAGATGTTGGACTGGAAAATCGTCGCTTCTACTTTATTTCGTTCAGCATTTTGCTGCGCCAAATCCAAGGCACGATTATTAATATCGACCATGGTCGCCTGAACGCCATAAGCCTTAGCTAAAGACAAGCCCAAAGGTCCGTAACCACAGCCTACATCCAGGACAGTTTCTCCTTCATCGACCTCTAGACACTTGAGCAAGAGTTGACTGCCAAAATCAACCATTTTCTTGCTAAAAACACCCGCATCCGTCAAAAAGGTCATTTTTTGTCCCAACAAGTCCACTCTCAACTCATGAATGTCGTGAGCAGCATCAGGATTTTCTGCATAATACATTTTACTCATGAAACTATTTTACCATAATTTGACTTAAATTGTAAATCGTTTACAAATTGATAATAAAACGAAAAAGACTGAAGAAAGCTAGTCACGAAGACATTTTCTTCAATCTCTTTCAACACTTATAAATAATAAACCATTTAGAACTATAAATATCACAGTCCAGATAAAAACAAAAAGTTTATCACCTATATTATTTCTATTGCTTAACCTTAAAATACTTTATTATCAACAAAATTCCCAACAAGATGTTTAGATAAAAGCCCAACTGATAAGTTTGTGTCAGGATTTCCAAACTTGTCCAAAGTCGTATCAAATCTTCCAGTGACATGCGGAAGAAATAACCCTCTGTAGCAATCCATAGGACTAAAAAGACATAACTACCAGCAGCAAGCCATTTCATCCACCGTTTTTTTAGGAAGAAAGCAAGCAAGAGCGAACAGATAAAAACAACTGTTACAATGGCATGTTCCATCAAAAAAGTAAAACCGTAATAGATTTCCACAAAGCGTCTACCATTATCCGCATTCACCCCTTTTATAAAAGGTAGTGTAAAACTTAAAATAAAACAGAGTTCCAATACATAACTTTTTAAGATTTTCATGACACACCTCCTATAAGTTGTGAATCCCAAAGCCTCCTTTATTAGCTTATAAGTCAGGAGAAAGTAGCTCCTACCTCATCAATAAATTGGTCAACCTCTATCTACTTCTATTATACGCTATTGGCTTACTATCATCAAGAAACCGCTTTATTTTTTTAGCTTTTTATGGTATGATAGACAAAATATCTAGGGGAAAACAAATGACCAACGAATTTTTACATTTTGAAAAAATCAGTCGCCAGACTTGGCAATCCTTACACCGAAAGACGACACCTCCTTTGACAGAAGAGGAATTAGAATCCATCAAGAGTTTTAATGACCAGATTAGCCTGCAGGATGTTACCGATGTCTATCTTCCCCTAGCCCATCTCATCCAGATTTACAAACGTACCAAGGATGACTTGGCCTTTTCAAAAGGAATATTCCTTCAACGTGAAAGCAAATCCCAGCCTTTTATCATTGGGGTTTCTGGGAGTGTTGCTGTTGGAAAATCCACAACCAGTCGCCTGCTTCAAATTCTACTGTCCCGTACGCTTACAGATGCTAGGGTTGAGTTGGTAACAACTGATGGCTTTCTCTACCCTAATCAGACTTTGATTGAGCAAGGGATTTTAAATCGTAAGGGATTTCCTGAAAGCTATGATATGGAAGCTCTTCTCAACTTCTTGGACCGCATCAAAAATGGACAAGATGTGGATATTCCTGTCTATTCTCATGAAGTCTACGACATCGTACCTGAGGAAAAACAAAGCGTCAAAGCTGCAGACTTTGTAATTGTTGAGGGGATTAATGTTTTTCAGAATCCACAAAACGAGCGTCTCTATATCACTGACTTTTTTGACTTTTCAATCTATGTTGATGCCTCAGTAGATGACATCGAGAGTTGGTATCTTGATCGTTTCTTGAAAATGCTGAGCCTAGCCCAAAACGACCCTGATAGCTACTATTATCGTTTTACTCAAATGCCGATTGGGGAAGTGGAGGCCTTTGCTCATCAGGTCTGGACCAGTATCAATCTCACAAATCTGCAAAATTATATTGAACCAACTAGAAATCGTGCGGAAGTGATTCTTCATAAAACAAAGAACCATGAAATCGATGAAATTTACTTAAAAAAATAATTTTCCCTTGTCAAAACGTAAGTTTTCAGATATAATGGTATAGTTAGTAAATATGGAGGTAAGAACATTGGCAAACATTAAATCAGCTATCAAACGCGCTGAATTGAACGTTAAACAAAACGAAAAGAACTCAGCTCAAAAATCAGCTATGCGTACTGCTATCAAAGCTTTCGAAGCAAACCCATCTGAAGAACTTTTCCGTGCTGCTAGCTCAGCTATCGATAAAGCAGAAACTAAAGGTTTGATTCACAAAAACAAAGCAAGCCGCGATAAAGCCCGTCTTTCAGCTAAACTTGCTAAATAAGAAACAGTCCATAGAGGCTGTTTTTTTGTCTCCAAATAGGAAAGGGTAGAAAATGAAAATCGCAATTATCGGATATTCTGGTGCTGGTAAGTCAACGCTAGCCGAAAAGTTATCTAACTACTACTCCATCCCAAAACTTCACATGGACACACTCCAATTTCAACCTGGTTGGCAAGACAGTGACCGTGAATGGATGTTGGATGAGATGAAAAAATTTCTCACCAAGCATGAAGATTGGGTCATTGATGGGAATTATTCTTGGTGCTATTACGAAGAAAGAATGCAGGAAGCTGACCAAATCATCTTTCTCAATTTTTCGCCATTGACCTGTCTCTTTCGAGCCTTTAAACGTTACCTCACATACCGAGGCAAGGTCAGGGAAAGTATGGCAGCTGGTTGTCAAGAACAATTTAATTGGGAGTTTATCCGATGGATTCTCTGGGATGGACGGACAAAAAATGCTAAGGATAGATACCAATACTTAAACAATACTTACCCAGAAAAGATGCGTATTCTCCATTCTCAAGCAGAGATTGATTATTTCTTGCAATCTCTTAAAAAATAGACGATATAGCAACATTTCATTAAGGTCACAGTATAGACTGAATGACTAAAAAAGGAAGTTTTTCATCCAGAAAGTCTTCCTTTTTTCCTTTTATTCAACAATTAAAAATAACTCGAACAATTTATAAATCAATAATAAAATTCCCCTAGAAATGAAGAGAATCTTGTTCATAGTTTCTGAGTTCGTGATACAAAAAAACTGAAGGAAGTATAGTTCTACTTCTTTCAGTTTTTTATTGTCTCAATTTAGAAAAAACTTCTCCAATCTTACCTTCGATAACTAAATCAGCTTGGCTGTCTTGAGGAGTGCTGGACCTGTTGATAACGACAAGATTTGACCCTGAAAAATAATTGATTAGGCTAGCTGCAGGGTAAACAACTAAGGAAGTGCCACCAATGATCAACAAATCTGCTTGCTGAATGGCTCGAGCTGCGCGACTAAATACATCCATATCTAGCGCTTCCTCATAAAGGGTCACGTCAGGTTTGACCACCTTGCCACAATCTAAGCAGTAGGGAACTGAATCTTCAAGTTCCAAAAAGGCAGTCAAATCATAAAAGCGATGACAGCCCAAACAATAATTACGATCTGCACTACCATGCAGTTTCAAAACTTTCTGAGATCCTGCCATTTCATGGAGACTATCGATATTTTGCGTCACAATCGCCTTTAATTTACCTGTTTTTTCCAACGACGCTAGATAATCATGTGCTAAATTCGGCTTGGCATCAGGATAGACCAGATACTTTTTGTAGAAATCAAAAAAATCCTCTGGATAGCGCTCAAACATAGTGCGTGAAACCAGTTGCTCGGCAGTAAAATGGCGACCTAGTTTCAGACTATATATACCATCTGAACTACGAAAATCTGGAATATTAGACTCTGTAGAAACCCCTGCACCACCGAAAAAGACAATTCTCTGACTTTGATCAATAATACCTTGTAATTGTTCAATCTTATCCATTCTGTACTCCTAGGAATTTTCAAGTTATACTCAATGAAAATCAAAAAGCAAACTAGGAAGCTAGCCGCAAGCTGTACTTGAGTACGGTAAGGCGACGCTGACGTGGTTTGAATTTGATTTTCGAAGAGTATTAAAAAGTTGAAAGCCTTGACTTCTTGTCAACTTGGTTTCCAACTTTATTTGATTATGATTTAGATATTCAACTGACTAGTCTCGATCCTTTGACACAATTAGGCTTCCTTCAATTTCCTTATTCTTACCTATTTCAGGATTGATTCATTGTTGATAGTTATCATTTTGAGAACAAGAGAAATCATTCTGAATATAGCCTACTTTTAGTCTGCAATCAATGTTTCCAAACCAACCTTCATCATATCAGTGAAGGTGTTTTGACGTTCTTCTGCAGTTGTATCTTCATCTGGATTAACCAAACTATCTGAAATAGTCATAATAGCTAAAGCATCAACATGGTGTTGAGCAGCAAGATAGTAAAGAGCCGCTGCTTCCATTTCCACAGCCTTGACTCCCCATTTACCAAGCTCGATATTCTTTTCAAAGTAGTTTGAATAAAAGACATCAGAAGACAAAACGTTCCCAACGTGGGTTGTCATACCGAGTTCTTTAGCGATATGGTAGGCCTTATCAAGCAAATCAAAGCTAGCGATTTGTGGAAAATCGTACTGTGGCCAGTCATTACGGACGATGTTTGAGTTAGTTGCAGCTGCCTGCGCCAAAACCAACTCACGAACGTGGACATCTTCATTCAAAGAACCCGCAGTTCCCACACGGATTAATTTTTTCACACCGTAGTCTACAATTAACTCACGCGCATAAATCGAAATTGATGGCATTCCCATCCCAGTTCCCATGACAGATACACGGTGACCCTTGTAAGTACCAGTGTAACCAAACATGTTACGCACTTCGTTAAAACAAACAGCATCTTCAAGGAAATTTTCCGCAATAAACTTAGCACGAAGAGGATCCCCAGGAAGAAGAATTTTATCAGCAATTTCACCCTGCTGAGCAGCAATATGGATAGACATAATTTATGATACAAAGAGCGACAAGAAAACGACTGAAAATTAGGAATCTGACGAGAAATCCTGATTTCTCAGTCAGATTATCTATTTTCCAAGTTTTCCGCTCGTGTTCAAATTAGAACACGCGCTCTACCTTTCTGTTTAATTTTGTTCTCTCACAGAGAACTACCTGAGTTCTGTTCAAAATCAGCTAGTGTTTTCTTATAAACTAGACAAACTAACTGTCATTGTACCATCAGATTACAAGACATCATCATCACTCACCTTAGAATTCAATGTTGTTCCCCAGTGAGTAATTTTGCGATGTGGTTGGGCAAGAATAGGTCTGTTGTCATAGATTGTTTGCCATCTATTCCAGATAAGACCTGTTCTCTTTTCGATCTTAATTCGAAGATTGCGCATATTAGACTTAATTGGGAGATTGAGGATAAAGCCTGCGATCTGATTACGCCCATTCCCTTCCCAAGAACGACTTCGGACAACTGATTGACCATTTTTATCTACTGTAACTTCTTCCCACGATATTGAATAACGTGCAATATAAGCACCACTATGTTGAATAGTTAGGGTCTTATCTTTTACAGGAGTGTAGTTTAACAGTTGTACAGGCTTAGAAGCTTGAGTAGTTGCATTATTTTTAGCTACAAATCGAAAAACTTCTACTTCTGCAAGGCTGAGAGCTTGATTTTTTTGACGCAATTGAATGCGAACACGGCGACCTAGTTTACCATTCAACTGGAGATCTAAACTGCTTCCTTCTAAACGAGAAACATATTGTCTAGCAACTTCTGTCCCTTTTTCATCATATAAAATCACATCAAAGTCTGACAGACGTTTAGAAAGTTCTCCATCCCCACGGTTATGAAGGCGAACAAGTCCTACTTGTTCTGTACGACCTAAATCAACTTCCCACCAAGGCTGGTTTTCAAATTTTGTATGGGTAATTGATTGCTGGCTATAACTACTATTGGTATCGCCATCCAAGGCACGACTAGCATCTCCACCAAAATCAGTAGAACTTTGCTGAGCTTGTTTTTTCCAAGCGATATTCTCAGCACGATATACTTGGACTTCTGCAAGACTGAGAGCATTATATCCATCTAACTCAATGCGTACAAAACGAGCTTTCTTATAATCAATCGAAATCTGAGCGGAACTATCTCGTAAGTATGCAATACGCTTTCTTTCAATTTCCTTTCCAGAACTATCCAAAAGAATCACATTAAAATTAGTCAGTCTATCTTGAGCAGCATCTGTTCGATTGTAAATATTAATCTGGCGAATCGTTTCTTCCTTATCTAAATCAACTTGCCACCAAGGTTTTGATTGAAAATCTGTATGAGTGACAGAATTATGTCCGTAATTTCCATCTAATTTCCCATCAACTGCTCTTCTAGCATCTCCTCCAAAAGCTGTCGAACTTTGAGTTACTCGTTTCCCTAGAGCTATATTTTCAAGAGGTTCAGCGCTTGGTTGACTAGATGACAGAGGGACTTGTTGTTTCTTAAAGAAATAAACTTTATCCAATTTCGGATCACGATAACCATGTTTATCAAGCGTATCACGTTTTCCAATATTAAAATTCGGGATAGCATTCATTCTACTTTCAAAATAACCACGCGAACGGTGTTTGAAACTAGAGTTACCTGTAAAAGTTACAATATCATTATCATTACGAATCAAAGATGTCACAACATTATCATTATCGACCACATAATGTTTTATTTTACCAGATAGAGCTAACTTACGACTTTCTAAACCTACATCCCAGAAACCATTTTTTGCATTCCAAATAGTTCGAGAAGTAATTACTTTAGGAGCGCTAAATGTCGTAACTTTTTTCAAAACATTATTATAAAAAGTAGGATATTTCTGATAAGCTTCAACTGCTGCTATTTGAGCTAAGTAGCCTCCTAGCGAATGACCTGTCATATACAGATTGGTAATGCTGGAATCCTGCGCCAGTTCTTTTACAACATTACGGATATCATCCGCTTGTGCAGGTTTATTTCCTCCGAACAAAACAAAATCTGTACTTAAATCTTTCGCATCATTCAGTCTTGTTCCACGTATAGCCAACATATGCACCGTTCCATCTTTGAGATAAGGGAGATCGCTCTTGGTCTCAAATAAGAAAGCATCCAAGCCACTTGCTGTATGATAAGCCTTTTTCATCTTCCAAAATGGTGCCAGTTCATTGTGCATCATTTTATATTCTTGACGATCAAGATAAAGACTTGGAAAAGGATTTTTATGATCTAGAATTTTGTCAATGTAAGCATCATCACGATAAGCCAACTCCATAAAAAGGAGGGAATCACGATCTGTGACATACCATTGTTTCTTATTATCATCTTCCCCGTCCTCTAGTCCATCTCCATCACTATCTGCTAGTAAAGGATGGCTATGGTATCCTAAGTAGTCTTTCCCATCTTTATTGTAAACATACAATTCATCCTTATTTTTTATTCCATCATGATCATCATCTCCATCAGGATCTAAAAATTTTCCACCGTATAAAGAATTATCGACAAGATCCTTCTCTACATGGAGCTCTCCTTTAGAAATTTTGACAAAGTCTGCCTCTGTTACTGGACGAGAATTTTTCGGCTCATCCTTTAGAACTTCCTCTTTCTTCAATTCCTCATGAGGCACAGCAGATTCTTTTTTATATAATTCTTCTCCTGCTTTTTCTTTCTGAGTTTCAACAACTTCTTTTGTCTCTAGAGTTGATTGAGCAACTGTAGTTTTCTCCTCTGTAATCGATATTTCCTGTTTTTTATCAGTATTTTCTAGTTTTGTCGGACTATCCGTTACATTTACTACTAGAGGAGTTTCATTTTTCACAACTGGACTTCCTTCATTGGCAGAAATTCCTGTCGGTGCTAAAAAAGCAAATCCAACTGCAACAGATACAACTCCGATACTTAATTTTTTTATACCAAAACGCATAATTCGTTGATCAATTCTCATTTATTCATATATCTTTCTATTATTTTCACCCTCTTTACCAACAATATTCTCCAATCAGCTAATCTCCTTTAGCATCAAGATTTCATTTTTATACTTTGTTAGCAAGAATTTGAAGAGGTTTATAAAGGTATAGGAACCTCATTCATTTTTCATTTCATAATTCTATATGGAAATTAATTGTTTCATTTATCTTCCAGCTTACAGAAATACTTTCCTACTCATTTTCTTTCTCATAGCTCAGCAAGAATCGCTTTAAGCAATCCTTTAAAGTCGCCTTTAACACGCTCAGTCACTTCTACAACTTCCTCGTGGTTGAGTTCTTCTTGGAAACCAGCCGCAAAGTTAGTAATACATGAAATTCCCAAAACTTTCAAACCTGAGTGGGCTGCCACAATAACTTCAGGAACAGTAGACATACCAACTGCATCTGCCCCCAATGTCTTATAGGCACGAATCTCTGCTGGTGTCTCATAAGTCGGACCAGTTACACCGATATAGACACCTTCATCAAGCTTGATACCAAGTTTTTTAGCCACTTCATGGGCAGTAGCACGGTATTCTGGTGTGTAAGCCTTAGACATATCAGGGAAACGTGGACCAAAGTCATCCAAGTTTTCACCAATCAATGGGTTTTGACCAGTCATATTGATGTGATCAGTAATAGTCATCAAGGTACCAGGACCGAAGCCGATACCTCCAGCAGCGTTGGTTACAAGCACTCCTTCACATCCCAAAACTTTCATGACACGAACTGGGAAAGTCACAACTTCAAGAGGATTTCCTTCGTAGAAGTGGAAACGACCTTGAAGAGCCAAGACTTTACGTCCAGCAAGATCACCATAAACCAATTTACCAGCATGTCCGACTACTGTGGATTGACCCCAGTTTGGAATGTCAGAGTAGTCTACTACGACTGCATTTTCGATTTCTTCAGCCAATTCTCCAAGACCTGAACCAAGGATCAAACCGAACTCAGGAGCTTCGATTCCTTTGCCCTTCAAAAATGCTGCTGTTTCATTGATTTTATTTAAAAATGTCATTAGGTATCTCCTTCTTTATGTTTTAAAAATTGACCAATTTTGTCAAAGGTATTAGCGTTACGAATGGTAATATTGCGATAGAAAGGCATCTTAAGCAAGTGCTTGTGATAAGCTGTTTTAGAGTAGCTAGCTTCTGACAATTTACCCCAGAAGATCCCTAATTTCCCAAAATGAAGCACTTCATCGACCAGTTCCAAACTGTTCACTTTCTCGATGACTTGATCCACATCCATACCCTCAGTGTAAAAGAGCACATCCTTTCGAGCCATCTCATGATTCCACCAATCAGGACGATTGCTAAGCTCCTTTTCATAGTCTTCAAGACTCAGCAAGGAAAAACTCTGAATAAATGGATAGCGTCTTTCAA